>Ga0302271_10002070_pt1 | contig 18504 bp, 16 predicted proteins | sample III_Bog_N1_1_FD_198767 | JGI IMG/M metagenome (GOLD analysis project Ga0302271, IMG submission 198767) | Peat permafrost microbial communities from Stordalen Mire near Abisko, Sweden - III_Bog_N1_1 | ecosystem: Environmental > Terrestrial > Soil > Wetlands > Peat | place: Sweden: Abisko...
CGCTCCATCTAGCGAGAGAATCGGTGGGAATTTATCCTCAAACTTATTGTTCGTGTAGATATTCAAATCGATGAATTTCGTCATGGTTATCTCGTACTGCGAGTAGTATCGATAAAACGATTCTTTTATGAATTCGACTATTCTCCCAAGCTACTTCGCATCTAGCACGGGGAGTGTCTAAGTGCTGTATATCTTCGTCTACTCTAGCAGTGCTTGCTTCAGCAAATTAAACGAATCGATTTGGGTCATCTTCTTCTCCATCGATTTTATAAATATCTCATATGTTAAGCTCATCACGCAACTTTTCTGTTCTGCAGTGAATTGCTAGCTGTTCATGAATCGATAAATGTGGCAGAGCTAATCAGCGAATACATCGTTGCGATTCTCGCTGGCATCTTTCTGTGACCATTTGATGAGAATATTATCAACGATGTATTTCTTGAATTCCGCTGCGGATCCTTCGAGTTTGATTAGATTCAAGATGTCATTGCGTGTGAAGTGCGTGTCGTAAAAGATCCATTTGGAATGCACAGGATTATCAGTTATACCCACAAACATATGCACAGTCTAAGATATTGCTAAAAGTCTTGAAGATATATGAAAAAGCTGTTGTATTATTTGGGGTAGAAAAGTAATAAAATATGAATTAATTTACTTGTGGATTTAGAAATATCAAAACAAATGAATTGGGGGGTTTGATTGATTAAACAATTTTGAAAAATAGAGGACAAAAAAATCAAGATTATGCCATACACACATATATAAGATGAAAAAAGAGGAAAGAATTAAGAAGAATCAGCTTAATATCAGCGTGTTTTCATAGCTAAAAAAAGAAAAGTTTTAAGAGTTTATATTATTGTTTATTTTTTCAATAATACCTCTGCTGCTACTGATTCAATCTTGTGCCTGAGTTATTTGGATTAATCTATCCAACATTTGCAGTGCTATTGCTGTTATTCATAAGATGGCTTTTACCATAGACACTACCTTATTTGGTGGTTGCTTCACTAGAGGTATTATAATTACTGAAATTCAAATTGGGATTTATGTTGTTGCTGTTGTTGTTGTTGCTGTTGGGGTAATAATTACTGTTGTTCGCTAAATTTTAGTTGTTATTTACCTATTGTGACTATGAAAATGAAGGTGTGTTGCTGGCATTATTTTAGAGATTCTAGGTCTTGTTGATTTGTTGCATATTATTGTTAGATGCGTTTTGAGTATTTGGAACTTTCTAATACCCGAATTCATTGATTGAAGTTAATGGTATTTGCTGATTATTTGAACGAGGAGGATTCACTACAGATGGATCATTTAGCTTATCTCCAGGAGGCTTATTGTATTGTTGATTCACTGCTAAAGATTGGTTATCAATCTACTTCGGAAGATACTACTAAGATATCTACACATGCGAATGTTGAGTATTCTGTTAAGTCATCGATAACTAAGTAGTTGACATCCCTGAGTTGTTATTATCCGTTCCAATATGCTACTATTGGTATCCTCCTTTATTTAAGATATTACCTCCTAAACTCGCTTGCTGTTATTGCTGCTAGGTAGTTAATTCAATGTATATCCGTTGAATACCATCTTTCGCATCAACTAACGAAATCCTCTATGAAGGGGAATATTTCCCTAATTATTCAACAATATTCTTGATTGGCTATGTTAGATTGTAGATATCACCTTGGATAGCTAAGCTAGAGGGGATGATGAGATTAAACCCAGAGTATAATCTATGAGTTGTCCAAAATCTAGTGTCACCTGAATCGATGCTGAAAAACAATAAATTCAACAGCATCGATAGACTCCAGGATAAGGCATTTTCTAAATCAATTGGAGACGAGTTACTGCTGCTTTCAGTTGGATGTAAGAGCTAAGATACCTTAGAGTTAATTGATTTATTGTCATCTTTGATAGGCGTACCAAGGGCATTCATGAAACTACTTGAGAGATTAGTATTATGGGGAATGCTACTGCTGCTACCAATAAAAGGCTAAGCTTGCTATTATGGTATGGAAGATGCCTAATTCGATGCTGGATTATTGGTATTATTTGTGATATTTACAGCAATGGCTTTTTCAGCAGGTGAAAGTATCTCTGGCGGGGAGTATCCAAGTTAGAAATGCTTGGAATCAACTTCATCTGTGTCATCTAGATTCTCTTCTTGTTCTTATTCTTCTTGGACATTCTTCCGCTGCTTAGGAGACGTCGAAGCATCAGAAGATAGTGATATTCTAACAGATCCTTTCTCGGTGAATAAAATATTCTACGGTTTCAGGACAAGAAAATCAGTTAAGACAAAATGCTACTGCTATTCATTGTTGTTATTCCCCTGATTATTTCTCTTCTTCGACGCGTTGAGCACTTCAATTAGAGCACTCGTGAGTTCTTCCGCGATGAGTAGCTTCTCGGATAACGAAAACCTAAACGTTTTATTAGCAGCATATAAATTGCATTTCATAACAGGATAAATCGTTGAAAAGGACAATGTAGTCTAGCTAGCCATCTAATATGCATACCCTAGTGGATACAGCACACTTGGAATACGCGAAGAGCTTGATTATTACGCAGCTAATTACGTAAGTAACTCTTGTAACAACTGTACCTACTCAATAGGGATGATTCTCTCTTTGAGAATGGCTCCTTCCCCCGCAGCAAACAGCTGTAACTCTGGGTTGTTTCGTAAGATTTTTTTGAATGAACGGAGATAAGTATATGAAGCACTCAGCTAATTTCCTCCTTCGTTTTCTACTGTATTATTGCCCTACGATATCAATGCCTTTGCGGGAGTGTTAAAGCTGCTATTGTTGTTGTTACTTCCCAAAGCTGGCTTGAATATACTCCCTTCGTATTACCCATCGTCTTGTGAAAGTATTAAACATTCAGATGTCACACATCCAGCACCTCTCTCGAGCATTTCCAAGATCACAATGGAGCTATTATCGATAAACACCTTGTCACTTAAAAATTCATCGAGTAAATTCTGAATTCTAACAGGGATGACTGTTTTGCTGGCCTTAGCGTTTAAGAAACTCAAGGATTGAATTTAACTACTCCGATCGCTAAGATTACCGTAATTGCTAGGTGATGGAGGCTAAGAGTGGTAGATTTAGGTTTCAGGGATTTAAATCGTAGAGATTGGTTTCTTATTGGATGTTGCTTGTGAAGGAGATTGAAGAGTTGGAGGAGTTAAACGGTTGGATTATGGAAGAAGTTGATTTGGTGGTGGGGGAGTTGTAGTAGGAGCAGAAGATACAAAGAGTTACTGTTGTTGTTGTTGTTATGGTTGTGGTTGAGCCTGAGTGGAGGATAGTAAGGAAGCTTAAGGGATATTCTTGTTACTGTTACTATTACTGCCTACGTTATTAGAAAGAAAGCCCGGTTGTTATTATGCTGGAACAACACCTGTAACATTATTAGCACTGTTGCTGTAGTTGCTGCTAAGCAATGGTTATTGCAATGTTCCCACTTATGACTACTGCTACTACTATTACTAATTAAGTTACCCTCTCCCAATCTAGCTATTCCCAATTTAAGGTATCTACTATTCTTATCTCCCATTCTCATTGACTTTACTGCTCCTGTAGATGGATGCAAACCCTTATTGATTGACTTTATTCTCCAGTTTGATGCAGATAATCTCATACTACAGTGTTTTGACACATTTGAGTCTGTTTTGTTAAGATTTATACAGCTAAAGTGCTTCATTGTAATACTATCTAGCAGCGCTCCCATCAGGTGAATTGATTCCTGCTATTCTCCCTAGATAATACATATGCACTATGCTTGAAATAGCTTGATTGTTTCCACTTTTAACACGCCGATCGAATTGGTCTCTACTTAAATTCAACTGCGCTGTGATCTCACTCCTAAACAAACATCAATTAGTCTAAAATATATATCTCTTTCTCTCCCCCTTTATTTTTACATTTAAAAGGTATTGCTTTTCTTTTTAAGTTTCGCAGCAGCATAATTCGCATACGCATACAAATCCTACGATTCCTTCTACATTTTCAACTCCTCATTCATCATCTTCAGTGCTTCCTAAACATCCCGCGCAACACCTATTCCTTTTTCATACATCTCACTTCTGATTCTCACCACCGTCGAAGCATGCAGAGAATTATACGCAAAGAGCTACTTAGATTTATAAAGTCTCTCGTTGATCGCAAACAGCACAGGATAAAGGGTTTTCTTCTAGCCTATGGGGTACTAAAACCCCTTAACAAACGAGTAGATCTCGAAGAACAACGCGCGCTGAGAGTACAGCAGCACATGATCTTTACTAATGTTACTTAGTTCAATAACTTATTGGTGCTATTTCGCTAACACTCCCATCCAGCATTGATCCGTTGCTTGCATCGCTGTGTCTAAGATATCCTTCAATTGTTTGTTGTTAACGCCTTGGATATTCATGACGATGAGTTCAAAGAGATACGCCAAGCAAATGCTATCGCCTCGCTAGAGAATTTACGCAGAGAGTTTCTGGAGTTATCCAGAATAAGCTTCGGAAATAGCTAAAGTAGTATCATTTGAAGCATTGATTGTGTTCTAGGAGAATGGCATAATGCTGATGTTGGGATTGCTTGTCGGGTTAATATTGGTATTTTTAGGGATTTGTGAGATATAATATCGAAGCTTGAATAAACCTAAGTAGATTTCTTTGTATTCTGCACTGAATAAACTAACAGAAGTACCGTATTTTGTGAATAGAATCTCAGGAAGTTAAGTTCCTTCTTCGTATGCTTCGAGTACTCTACGCATTTCACCTTCGACATCAATCAAACTCGCTTGGTATTGGATGTCCAGAAGAATGCTGCTCATGAGAAGATAAAATATCGCTTTTTCGATGTTCACCTAAAAGAACAAACAAACACATCATTACAATGTATCTTATTTGCATGTGTTTTATGTTATTCTACCTGCACATTCGCTTTGTTGGCTTTGGTGGAGAGAATCCCTGCAAGTCTGAAGGCACATAACGCATCTTAGGTTTCCTCGAATCCTTGAACAAACGCATCGTACGCTCGAACTGGATCGGGTTTAGATACTCCCACGCCGAGTTCGTAGCACAACCCTCGGAGGAAATAGAAGAATTAAGTGAGAGGCTGCACAACAGCTTGTTGTGTGGTGTTGTTGTTGTTATCTCTTCTGTGCTTCTCACCAGTGCTTTTCTTCAAGATACCTTTTTTATTCGCTGCAATGTCTGCTTCACTGAAGAGTACAGGAATCATCTCTGGTGTTAAACACCCATCGAAGAGCTTCTTCCAGTCATGCTCTTTCAGAGTCAGCTCGAGCTACTTAGACTGTAAAGTGAGTTTCTTAGGAGGCATTTTGCTAAAGGAACAATAAATACGCTGTAGAAAACTCTGAGATATTGACAAAAATAACTGGATTTTCTTAGATTTGATAAAAGCGAACAGACAATGACTCTGGGTTTCTACTGCTTAGCCTTACGATTAATTAATTTGCTTGGTTGATTTGTTAATATTCAAAAAATAAACAATGATTTGAACTCGAAATATTATTCGTTTTGTTTTTCTTCTTCGTCACCCTTTGAATAATCATTCGAGCAAAAATCTTATTGCTGATCCTGCAGAAAACACTCAAAAAAAGGGAAATAAAACACAAATAACCTATCTTATCTCATTTGTCTAGCTTAGAGTTTCTTTGCTTGATTCTTGATCAATAGTTCAAAACAATATTATCAATAATATGTCAATATATCCCTCTTATTTTGCTTGGCTTTTTTTGACTTTTGATCCTTGTGAGAGATTTTTATAGAGCAAAAGCTGTTTGTTACCCAAAATCTTGCCTTCCTTGAAATCAAAAATTTAATAATCAAAACAGATAAATTAAGCTCCCTGCATGTATTGTAAGGAATAAAAATAAACAAATTAAGAGCCTCTTTCTCTTGCTTTTCCTCTCTCTACCAAATGAAATAGCAAAACAACAAGAATGATTGAAATTGAAAGGAAATAAAGAAACAATTACAATAATAAAAATAAATCAACATATTAAAAGGAACCAAGAAATCATGATCATGGCATAAATGATAGTAAGCGAGACAGAAAGAGAGAGAAAGGAAGGAGAACAAGAAGAAGGAGAGAGATGCAATTTTCATCATTTGTGTAGCATTTCAAATGATTTACAGTTTTTGCTGTTGAACATGCTGAACCTTGTATCTGTATCTCCCCTCCTTTTCAGCTGTTTGTGATTCTCATTATCTCCCTTCAGAATTTCTGAAAAGCATGAAGAAAGAAGACTAACTCTATCTCGACTCGAGCAACTTAACAAACAAATAATTAGACAAATAGTCAGGAATTTTTAATATAATAATGTTTTTGTACATGTGGCAAGAAGAATAATGTGGGATATCTCGCTGGGCATTAGATCTAGAGTTAAATTCCTCAGATGACTAGCTTTTACAGCGAATGGTTTCTTGACACTCATTTGAATGAGTGTCTTCAGTGGGATCGAAAGCAATGCATTCATCTAAAATACATTCAAATCATCAAAAATTACAAAACAAGTTGATATTTTCATTTTCAAATGTGTTACATCATTCTTGTAATCTGCTTCTATCCTGGCGTATCCGAAGATATTCTCAACATACAGCTCTATCGCCTTGCGAAACGGTGCTGTATTAAGACCCTTCGTATGGCATAAACTAATTCAAATTAATTATTTATAGTCCAAACAATTTTCATTAGTATTTCTATCATAATTTAATCTCCCCAAATAAATATCTAATCCTTACTTTCTGTTTGTCATTGTCTTGACAACTTCGAATAGATCTACAAATGCTTAGCTGAGTTCTGCTGCATAGCGATTGCACATGTCAACGCCATGGATTGAAAATGTAAATTCAGATTATTTCAGCGATCGAGCTACTCTCTCTTCAGAAAATGTTGGATTTGCTATGAATTTATTGAATCTCTCCAGCATGTTCTTGACTTATCTGTCATTTTCGTTTAAGATAATCATGTCCTTCGGGGAGAGCATATCCTGAAGGCTCTTCCTATGAGCCTGAGAGGATGTACTCTAAGGTTATTGTTGTTGTTGTTGCTATTGAGTTGCTTCATTCTATTTTTCTAACTGCGATTGTTCATCTAAAAATGAGGATAAAGTTGGTTATTATCCTTCCGTTTGATTATCTGAAGACTTCTCTCGTTATGTGCTCTCCAGCGGTACCTCTGAGGCTTATTTTCCCTCAATATTTTCTTGCTCTTTTGTCCCACAATCATCTCCTTTTTGTTCTTCTTCTTCTTCTTCTTCTTCTTGTTGATCTGTCATTTCTGATAATATTTTCTCAAATTCTTGATTGTTAAAGCCAAATCTATCACCACCACCATTTATTCCTTTCGCTTTTTCTCTAGGTGATTGCTAATTGCTTCCAATGGGCGTTTGATTCTTCGTCTGCATATTGATATCTGAGTTCTTGAGATCTAATTCACTCTTTAAACCAAGTGCTTAGCAGATACAAGACAGGCCATGATAAAATGAAATGATAAATGCACTCTACACCAATTCATTCTTCTACCAACCTTTATCCAATAAATCCTACAGAAAAGGGTACAAAAGAGGTTAGAATAAAGAATGTATATTTGAGCTAGTTACCTGTATCATTTTGGGGTTTTTGGGGATATCAAAAGGTTAATATGCTAGCTGCGAAATGAATGCAGCTAAGGCTTACATTTTTGTATCTGCTTTCTCAAACCCACCTTCTAAGAGCTCAATCGAGCCACCGCAATCTAAGTACTACTAGGATAGCTTTGAATGAAGGTACTCACAACCAAAGTTAGAACTTGCCTGAGAGAGAAAACAAACATAATTAATCCAAAAACCACCCATCAGATCTTCAAAAATGTTACTAATATTGCTATAAAGTATCGTTAATCGATGGGAATAGGCCCAGGTGCTTGGAATATCGTTTAGACAGCATAGTGGAACTTCGTTAAGAAATCAGGGAACCAGCAGAACATCCTCTCAAGCTGAGGGATCCTACCAAGATTTGTATTGAAGATATCCCCTAAGATCATCTAGAAATCGTCATTGGACACTTCGTTCTAAATGACTGGCCAACTTAACGTCAATTATGGTCGCTATTCTTATTATCTGGACTAGGAATCAAGTTGCTAGGTAGCCTAATCCTCTTTAGGTTATTCCAGTTGTTGTGCGTTGTTATCCTACGTACTTCCATCACTTTCATTCTTATTGTTTTCAGCATTAATAAATTCTTAAAGCGCTATGCCTAGCTTTTGAACACTCGGGATGGTAGTATTTGGAAAGAATAACGATGCTTCATCTGTGTTTTCCTCATCAATCTCGCATTTCTGTTGGCAATAATCCAAATATAAAACTAAGAATGCATGCATCTTTGATATTCAAGGTGGTTTTGGACATCACATTACAATTCCACAGCATGAATGTGATTTTAAATCCCCTATTTTAGGTAAAAAATAAAGATAATTTTGATTATTTTGCTTACAAAATGTGTTGCATATGCCTACGCAAACAGCTCAAAACATTCTGGATATGGATTTTAGAATATCGCTATCTGCAACTTCTCCTTGAGGAACTCAACTACCCTGTTTAGGGCAAAATATCAAGCAAAAATCAGATAGCAGAGATCATTTAAATGTTATTAGTATCAAAGGAAAGCTAGCATAAACATAACATGAAGGAAAAAAATAAATTATTTTCAAAAAAACACTTACTCTGCATTCTCACTGTGCTCCTTCAAGAGTTTAGACACACCCTCGATGGATCTGCGGCACTTTGGGAAGATTTCAAAAACGAAAGAAGAATGAATGAAGTAGTAGTTTTGAGATCGTAAAGATTACTGATTTGAGACGACGCTCTTGAGAATCGTAATCGAGATATTCAGGAAAGAGTTCGAGAATCTTATGTCTAAGGGGGGAGGTATTTAGAGGACATTACAAAGCGTAAGTACTAGACAACAATGGTGGCAGCGATGGTAAGGGAGATGTCATCATTGTTGGAAGAGAGAGGATAAGAGGATAGGGATGGAAAAGAGAGAGAGAGAGAAAGAAAAAAGAGAACTTGAGTTATTTTTTGTTTGTTTGATTTTGTTATCAATCTTTGATTAAAGTACAGGGAGAAACAGCGTGTGAGAAAAAGTGCATACGCAGATACATGCGTAATTTGATTTTTTTTTAGGGAGTTTCTAATAAGAGTTCACTGAAGTGGGAAGATGACCAAAAAGTGATTCACATTGATTGCATGCCTTGCTATCATTTATTTTGGAGTTATTGCGAAAGCTTTGTTGATGTGTACAAATAATAAAAGTGAAAATTTAAGATAATTTCATTGATCCTTACATTTTTGATTTATTAGTTATTCCTACTACAATATTAGGAATCATAGAATCACATTAACTTTTTAAACTTATCATTAGGTTAATTTCAAGGGAGGAGGAGGGGATGCAATAAACAGGTTCACCTTCATTTTAGATTTATCCAACCAACTAATGGACGATTCTTATGGATTCACAGTAGATTCGAGAGATAAACAAAAATAAAGTTATTTTATGGCGAAGTTTTTAAAAATAAAGGAAAATCAAGTATTTTTAACTGAACAAAACAGCATTCAAAATGAATTTAGAAGAATAAAATTTGAAGCATTCTAAAATATGTCCATTTTTTAGTGGGATATGTATTATTATTGAACACCTTCGAATGCATAATTCTTCTTGGGAGGGGATCTGTTACTAGGGTCATTATTTGTAAACCTTTTATTTCGAAACTACAACAAATCAACTTTACGATTTCAAAAACAATCTCCTGAAATTACAGTTATTACTTAAGCAACTTAAACTACTCACATATTTCAAAATTGAAAAACTTCAAAGAATACCAACCTGGAAATTATAAAAATAGTGGAGGGGAAGAGAGTCAGATAGATTGTGATCCAAAGAAATTAGAGAGAAGACATTAAGTAAGAGGAAAATGAAATTGGGAGATGATACAGTGGGGGATAACTAATATGATACTGGTTGCTTTGAAAAGAAAAAGAGAAAGTTAACTATTTTGTGAATCCAGAAGAGAACATCACAAAAAAAAGGAAATATTATTATGGTTAAATTATTATCTTAATTATTTGGAAGAAACTGCTCAAAATATGCAACGAAGGTTTGAGTTAGGGGGAAAGTTTATTAAATAAGTATAGAGAGAAAGAGGATGTGATTTAGCCCTTGTAAAAAAAAAAAGGAAAAAAATCAAAACAGACCGAAACGGAGAGGGATAATAGGTTGTTTGAAAGAGAAAAGGATCGAAAGGAATCTCTATTTCTCTCTTGAAACCAAAAGTGCTCATAGACGAACAGATAAGGCCACACTACAGTGCATAGATATCTTAGCTCTGAAGCTACTATAATATTCAAGAAGTCATATTTGTTGCTAGAACTTTTTTTGAAAAATGTTCGATGAGCGTGTGAAAACGATGGTGATGGAGATCCTTCCAAACACCAAGCGTACAAAGGATCTACGTGACAAAAAGGAAAAGGAAGAACGGAAAAAGCGTGAGGAGGCAGAGAAGGCAATGGCAGAAAAACATCAGCAAGAGATGCAAATCCGTAAGCTTGTCGAGGAGAAGAAAAAGCAAAAGTAGCAAGAAGAAATGAAAAAGAAGGAGGAAGAACGAAAAAAAGCTGAAGAACGATAATAGATATCGACTTTGAAGGGGAAATTCGGTTCGATGATTAATGATCTCAAGCAGAATTCTACTACGCTGGACTACACAGTTAGCGGACTTGATTTACGCCCGGCATAAATTCGTATTCTCGTTAAAGCAGTGGAGAAGAACTTTTCCTTGAAGGGTTTAAATATGTCCAGGAAGAAAATAGGTGATGCTGAAGGTGTTGAAATTGCTCATAATTTACAGAAAAACTTTGTCTTGGAAAGATTAGAACTTGAAGGGAATTATTTAGGTTCTCGTGCAGCATTAGCCATTGCTGAATTAGTAAGTGACAATAATTGCATTCGAGTTATTGACTTGGAAGGGAATGATTTAACGGTTTAGAATAAGGATAATTCTGGAATTGAAGCATTAGCGTAGAATCTGAAGAAAAATGATACTTTGCTATGCTTGAATCTCACAAACTGTAATCTAGATGAGAATTGCAGTGAATATCTACTTTCAATGCTAGAGAAAAATGACACGATAATTAATTTAGATGTCGATTAGAATCCAAAAATGAATTTAGAAGATGTCAGGAAGATTGAAGAGAAACTCAAAATTAATAAGCAAAACTACGATGATGAAAGGTATAAGGAGTTCGATGAGAGGAAGAGGATGTGCAATGAAGAGAACATATCAGAGATTATTCATATTAAGGAGGAATCGAAGAGAATCGCTTAAGAGAATATTAATATTAGAATTGAAGCTTAGAGATTAGATAAAGAAGAGAAATGGAGAAATTTCTTGGAAACGACATAAGCAAAACTTAGGAAAGTATACGACAAGATAACCAAGGAAGTATTTTTGGGTGGAGGAAAGAAAAAGAAGAAGAAGAAAGGTAAAAAGAAAAAATGAAGACAAATAAACTCGAAAGAACATAATATGACGAGATATGTATCTTTACTTTTTGGATTGGATTTCTTCATATTCTGTATGTTATTTTAGCAAATTAATCAAAATACTTGAAGAACAATTAATAAATGCTAGCAAATACAAAGAACGAAATGAGATAAAATACTTTTTAATAAACTCTTGAAAGATATTGTGAAATAGGTAGCCCTTACGGATTCACTAAAATACAGAATGGAAGAACGATATTTGAATAGTAATCACTCACATTATTAGTATGGATTTGGAGTAAGTTAGAGCCTCCCCTGCTTGATCCGATTCTTTTAATAAACCAAATTGAAACTTATTCATCACATTCTAACATCTCTCAGAAAAAGCAAAAATCAATTGTAAATCATAATTTACAAATATTTGTAGGACAAATGATTGCTACCATATGAACCGGCTAGCAATAATTACTGTCTGTAACATAAATAAGCTGGGTCATAAATTGAGATTCAATTCCAGTATCTGTTTATCTCAGTCACTTCTTAGAGGGGCCTGATTTTAAATCAGTTGGCAAAACAAAAAAAGCAAACAGATGATTCTCTTTGATTTCATCACACTTCAGCTATGATTAGTGCTGATACGTTGTAACCTAAATAGACGTGACAATAATGTTAATAATTTACCATGTGATTCAATCCTCTTATTGGCTGGTATTTTGTTGAACCATATTTAAGATTAATTTATTGTTAATTAACATGCAATACTTTGCAATCATACATTCACAAAATAAAGCATACTCTCTCTCAAACCTTTCAGAATAATCAATCGAAGTTCTTTTCCTTAATCATGAAGCCTTTCTTCCATATGCCTTGTTGTTTGATAACCCCATACTAATTGATCATCTTCCCTTCACCGTGTTGCTTGCCATCCTTCCACTATCCTTCGTAAATAGCTTTGCTCGCATAGAAAAACTTACCTGATTTATTAATAAAACATACGCATTAATCCTAGATAGTCATGTTGTGTGCAAATTATTTGCTTAATGATTACCTTGGCCATTACGTTTTTTGTCTTTAAACTCCCCTTCATATCGATTGCCATTGTTGTAGAGAAACCTCTCTGTTTTAACAAAGCAAAAATAATAATATCTTAATTTACTTATCATTGATCAAAAAAGGTATGAATGTTTCCATTCTTGAAATAATACACGCCTGTGTTAAGGACATAAAACTGATAAAATATTTAAGGCATGTATCTTTAGCATCTTAAATACCTTGAACATGAATCTTGGTGTCTTAGAATTCCCCTTCATATTGATCGCCATTGTTGATGAATTACTTCCCTTATTTATTTGAAGATCAAAAGGAGAATCACCAATAAGTATTTTCAAAACAAGAAAAATAGCATGCTAGGAAAACCACAAGATTTGTCCTATTTGTTGGTATGTTTATGTGTTGATTATGGTACCTTAACCGTTTGGTAGGTCTTCTTTGAACTATCCTTCAAATATCTTGCTATCATTGTAGAAGATTTTGACTGTTTAGAGAGAAATAAGCATCATTTGTATGGAGAGCTACTTTCTTAAAATTTCAATTGTACCTTAGCCATTTATTAATTCATCACCTTTGAATTCTCCTTCATATCGATCGCCATTTGCACAGAAGCACTTTCCTAGTTTGAATGCAAAGAGATAAATATTTGAAAAAGGGAATCCCTATGGTACCTAAATGTACCTTAACCATTGAATTAACCATCTTTGAATTCTCCTTCATATCGATCGCCATTTGAAAAGACGTACTTTCCTATTTTTAATACAAAGAGATAAATTACACAAAAAAGGAATCCTTATGCTACCTAAATGTACCTTAACCGTTGAATTCATTATCTTAGAATTCTCCTTCATATAGAGTGCCATTTGCACAGAAGTACTTTCCTAGTTTGAATGCAAAGAGATAAATTGCACAAAAAGGATTCCTTTGCCACCTAATTGTACCTTAATCATTTAATTTACCGCCTTTGAATTCTCCTTCATATCGAGAGCCACTTGCACAGAAGTACTTTCCTAGTTTGAATGCAAAGAGATAAATATTTGAATAAGGGAATCCCTATGGTACCTAAACGTACCTTAACCTTTGAATTAAAAATCTTAGAATTCTCCTTCATATCGATCGCCATTTGCACAGAAGCACTTTCCTAGTTTGAATGCAAAGAGATAAATTACACAAAAAGGGAATCCTTATGCTACCTAAATGTACCTTAATCAGTTAATTTATGATCTTTGAATTATCCTTCATATCGATCGCCATTTGCACAGAAGTACTTTCCTAGTTTGAATGCAAAGAGATAAATTACACAAAAAGGGAATCCTTTTGCTACCTAAATGTACCTTAACCATTGAATTTACCGCCTTTGAATTCTCCTTCATATCGATCGCCATTTGCACCGAAGTACTTTCCTAGTTTGAATGCAAAGAGATAAATATTTGAAAAAGGGAATCCCTATGGTACCTAAACGTACCTTAATCGTTGAATTTATTTTCTTAGAATTCTCCTTCATATCGATCGCCATTTGCAAAGAACTACTTTCCTAGTTTGAATGCAAAGAGATAAATTACACAAAAAGGGAATCCTTATGCTACCTAAATGTACCTTAACCATTGAATTGTTGATCTTTGAATTCTCCTTCATATCGATCGCCATTTGCACAGAAGTACTTTCCTAGTTTGAATGCAAAGAGATAAATTTTACAAATTGAGAATCTTTATGCTATCTAAATGTACCTTAGCCATTCCATTAGGCGTCTTTAAATTCTCCTTCATATCGAGCTCCATTTTTATTGAAGTACTTTCCTAGTTTGAATACAAAGAGATAAATTACACAAAAAGGGAATCCTTATACTACCAAATTGTACCTTAACCAATTAATTTACCATCTTTGAATTCTCCTTCAAAACGATCGCCATTTGCACAGAAGAACTTTCCTAGTTTCAATGCAAAGAGATAAATTACACAAAAAGAGAATCCTTATGCTACCAAATTGTACCTTAACCAATTAATTTTCTATCTTTGAATTCTCCTTCAAAACGATCGCCATTTATATCTAAAATCTTTCCTATTTTGAATGCAAAAAGATAATTACACAAAAAGGGAATCTTGACTTTACCTTAGCCATTCTGTTTGCCTTCTTTGAACTCTCCTTCATAATATGTGAGATCTTTAAAAAAAATCTTGCCAAGTTTTTCAATAATACCAACAATAATTGCACAATGGTAAAAATAATCCCCCTCTTTCCATTGATTTGTGTTAATTACCTTAGACATGAATAATGCTCTGTTTAAACTCTCCTTCGTATCTGTCCATTGAAAAAAAGATTGCACCTTTTGATAAAACAAAGAGAGATAATTATCTGGATTTTCTTTATTAAACTTCTTCTGATTGTAGGGCATATCCTTATGGTGTAATCAAAAAACTATTATCTTGCCATCGAATTTCCCAGTTTGAGGGAAAAATAAATATAATTACCATGACCCTCTATTTTCCCTTATCTAAACTCGCCTTCAATTCGAATTCCATTGCTGACAAAAAACTTTCCTATCCAAATTTAATAAAGTTATTATAAATACTACTTTCTTGCTCTCATTTGTTATCCTCTTTTCCTACCTTTTCCATTGAATTCTCCATCTTTGAATTCTCCTTCGTATTTTGTTCCGATGTCTAAAAGTTTTTAAGTGATTTTGGAAAGTAAAAAAGAAATATTTTAGGATTGAATCATTTTCTGTTATCAATAATAATAATAATAATAATAATAATAATAATAATAATAATAATAATAATAATAATAATAATAATAATAATAGTTCTTTTTAATACTAAAGACATTAAGAAGATAATCATTGTATAGTACTTCCAATTTTTTATAACAGCCATGTTCTAAGTAAAGTTTATCTAATTTGCAGAAAACAAAGAGAAATAATTCAGCTAATCAGGTAGAAAGCACAGATTAATTTAGATTAATTTGCTTTCATTTAATTTACCCTAATTCTTTTCGTATTTGTGTTCAGGTATCTTAAAGATAAGAATGCCTAGTTTCATAGATCAAATAACCAAAGATTTTCAATTAACAATACTAGACATAGAATTCTATTTATTTTTTGAACCTTGGCCATTTTTTTCCCCATCTAAGAAATTCCCTTCATATACATCTCCATTACTCTAGAGGTACTTGCCTTTTCGAGAGAAATATCTAAGAGTTCAAGAATTAAATAATCAGGTTTTGTTCTATTAGATTACCTTTCCCTTGCATCAAACCATCCTTCCATCCTCCTTCATAAATTTCACCATCAACGAAGGAAAATTTTCCTTTTTTATGAAAAGCAAATGAAACCAACAAATGACATTTTTCTTGCTATTATCACTTTTAAAAGATCAGTTACCTTGACACTAATTATTATCCTGCCATTCCCCTTCCAAAATATCTCCATTCTCATAATACTACTTACCTAATTACACAGTAAAACATCTGTCAAAGCAAGACATTTTAAAACTATTGTAATTTCTACCTTATCCATGTCTCTACCCATCTTTCCACATTCCCTCGTATCTACTTCCGTTATTGTAAAAATATTGACCTATGAAAACCTCCCCATTGCTGAACTCTCCAACATACTCGTCACCATTGCTGAATAAGTACTGGCCTAGTTTAAAATTTCTTTATTCTTAAAATCACACATACACACTTATTCCCTGACCTTTGCCGCATTTACAGCCATCGCTGAATGCTCCTTCGTAGATATCCCCGTTGATGTAGATAAACTTGCCTGCAAATTCAACAAAAAAATATCCCAATGTGTGAAAACTTGCTTCTCTCAAGACATACCTTAGCCATTTAGTTTGCCTTCTTTAAGCCCTCCTTCATATTTTCCATTGTCTTCCGATTCTTTTGCCTGAATATGCTTTCTTTCATTCAAACATAACTCGTGTTTTTTTTCATGTTAGCGCACTTTGAAGCTAGTCGCTATTAAGATCCTTTTATTCTTACGGATATGGATAGATAATTCCATTTAGTTATTTTATGACATGTTCTGGTGTCGCTCTATCTTCTGGAATAAATCTCATCATGCTGAACGCTATCTTCAGAAGATGCTATCTCTCCCTACCAGTGATATCCGGAAACTGCCCATTTTTCATAGCAATCATCTCTCCGAAATTACTCTATCCACAGAGGTTAAACAGCACCATGCCAGCTGCGAAGTAATCTGTTTAGATGACAATTTAACCCTAAGTCTACTCATACGCCATGTACATGGGTGTTCCTCCTTGATTAAACGTGCTGATTTGAGTTCCAAAGAGCTATTTAGAGATACCGAAATCAGCCAACAAAGGTGTGTTATGCTCAGATAGAAGAACGTTCTCAGGTTTCAAATCAGAATGGATGACTTTTAATGATCTCAGTGAAATTAATCCCTTGCATATGCCTATGAAAATCCTAATTATCTAGAGATCAGTTAAGGTTTTGCCATTGTTGCTGTCTTTGAGTAATGTTTCTAGATTCCCATGAGGACAGTACTAGAGAATCAATAACATCAACTACTCGAATTTGGCTATGATGCTTCTCTCAATAGAAAGAATGTTTTTTGATCTGAACTGCTACATTATTAATGATTCTTTGACTTAGTTTTCAGTTGTATCGTTTTTGTTAATGATCTTTACTGCAACTTACTTGAGGGATTTGATGTTCCTCGCTAGCACCACTGCTCCAAATGAACCGACTCCTAAGTACCCTTGGATTTCGTATCCGTTCTCTTTCAAAACCTTTGAGGCAAAATCAATATCAGACTCCTACAGAGTGAGCTCGCTAGAGTGTAATTCAAATAAGAATTAGCTGTATTCCATGGAATTTGTTTTTTCTCTCTCTTTCTCTCTTAACCTAATTTTTGTATTGGTTTCTTCCCAGAATCTATTGATATTTGATTAATAATTCCACAATTATTACTTTCTTCCTTGGAATACTTATAATATCTTAATCAACTCCATAAATTAACCCTCTCTTAAAAATTATGAAATAAAAAAAACACATTATCATTTTTAAAATTCATAAATGAATATCTAATTGGACCATTTTCACACACCCACAACTCAATGTCTTTAATGCTATCATAAAACATTTTTTCTATTTTCTCTCTCTTTCTTTCTTTACACATACTGCAATGTTGAATAAACTGAGTTTGAAAATAAATTCTGTGATTTTTTATATGCATCCTTTCTATCAAATGTTGCTTTGGCTAGTTCAAACCCTAGATTTCATCTTGAAGCTCTAAGTTTCCTTTGACTTTTTTAAACTCAGATTTCTTCTATTTCAATGTCCGAAATCTTCAGAGCTAAGATATAGCTTCTTAATGAAGAACTAATACTACCTTGGAGGCCACTCAGAGATCTTGGAATAATCTAGATCAACTCTAAGTTAGTAGGTTTTTTAGTAAAATTTAGAGGGTTGATTTCATTGTGATAGAATTAATTCAAGCTGAAGTTTAAGATAAACCCTTCATGGCTATTCAATAATAAGAACTATTTCATAATAACTTCTGATGGAATCCTGATATTTGAGTGTTCATCTTGTTAATAGTAGAGGAAAGGAAAACCTTTTAATAGTTATTATTGGTATTATCTTACCTTTTTTTATTATTATTTTCTTGGATACAATCGTTGAAAACAAAAAAAGTGAAATTTTTTTACAATATTACAAAATAATTAACTAAATTATTCAAAGCATATGCAGTATTTAAAAGTCAGTTAATGAATTAATAAACATTTTCTCAAAATATTTTCAATTTTTTGTGTTTTCGTGAAGATATATTATTAAGATAAACGATACTCTTTGGGGTTGGGGTTGGGGTTGGGGTTGGGGTTGGGGTTGGGGTTGGGGTTGGGGTTGGTGTTGGGGTTGGGGTTGGTGTTGGGGATGGTGATAGG
>Ga0302271_10002071_pt1 | contig 18493 bp, 10 predicted proteins | sample III_Bog_N1_1_FD_198767 | JGI IMG/M metagenome (GOLD analysis project Ga0302271, IMG submission 198767) | Peat permafrost microbial communities from Stordalen Mire near Abisko, Sweden - III_Bog_N1_1 | ecosystem: Environmental > Terrestrial > Soil > Wetlands > Peat | place: Sweden: Abisko...
GTTAAATCCTTCATACAACTACCAAAACATAGTTATTGAATAGTTTTCATAAGTTGTAAAAAAATCACATAAATACTCTTATTCCTCTGTGTGATCCTTATTGTAATAATTTTCAAGTTTATTCACCCTAGATTTCAATATCTACCTCACTCAGTTTATCTTCTCGCCAATTATCTTTTTTGGTATTATTTTATCTGCTTAAATCGTGTTCTTATTAGATCTCAAAGCATAGTTAACAAGACCATTGAATTATTCTATGATTCAACTTAAAAAACAAGATTCTTTGAGAATTAATTAAGTTTTGGGATTGTATCAATACTGTTTCTATCTTTTCCATCAAGAGACTATTAACGTTCAACTCCTCATTATTTACATTTAGCTGAAAAATCTCCAACTTGATCCTATTAACTTTGAGCACTATTATCTGTAGCGATTGTAGTTTTTTTTCTTTCTTGATTTCTCGATGATGCCAAAGGCGACACCATCTAAATCGACTAAGAAAGAAGAGAACTAGGAATATTTCTCTAACTTTGACTTTGAGAATTCGGATTACTTGATACATTATCAATTCCTGGATTATTCTTGCCTTTGTTCACACTTCCATTTGAATTATTCATAATATTTGTATTCTAATAATGACTGTTGTTGGTAAGAGGCATCCGTACTAGTCCACTTTTCAGAGCGTATTTATTCAAATTCAAAGTTGACATGCTCTATGGAACTCCTCCCCCGCCTGATTAGGGCATTCCTTGGAAATCCTGTTGTCCTTGCTGCTTAAAAGCAGATGCCAAAAAAGATGTTTTTTTCATTTAAGACCCTGGTAACAGTAAACTTACTGGAATATCTTGTCTATCCTCCTCTACGAAGCATGTTTCATATCCTTCAGGTTACGTTTGTAGCTTTCTGGTAGATGATTGTTAAAGGAGGAGAGTTTCTTTAGCAGTTTTGTGTTGTTTTGCATTTAAACAAGCAGTTTACAGCGCAGGAGAGAGTTTTGTCTTTCTATCTGATTAATCTACTTAGAGTGTATTCTTGAGAGTTTTAGAAAAGATATTCAGCATGGAAGATGCATTAACTTATGCTTGCTGTGGATCAACCTATGAAGTTGACATGAAATTACTTGATGGCTGAGTCTTCTGTTAATTCTAAGAAGAACTGATTATCTACGATTTGTTCAGTGGCTGGTATTGTTGCTATGATAATCTTTGTTGCTGAGATGAATTAAATTAAGAGTTGGAATGTTGCTGTTGTTGCAGCTGCTGTTATGGAGATGGCATGCTCAATTATGGCTATAAATTTAATTATTGATGAGCAGATTAGCCAGAAGAAGAGGTTGGTTCGGTTTGCAATCTAAAATTATTTTTGCTTTAACTCATCGTTGACGACACTGGTGTCCGGGGAGATATTGCAGGTTTAGTTGATTCTGATTTCTTAATATTTTTCGGCAGACTCTATTAGCTATTGCTGCTCGAACCCTTCTGGAGAAGAGATCCCTATTCCTCGGAGAATTATAATTGTGAAGCTTTATTAATATTTTTTCCGTCGAGATAATTATTAGTTATCTCTTTTTGAAAGTGCGCACGTTAAGTTATGCTATTTTATAAGATCTACTTTCGTTGTGTTACGAATTGTTATCGAGAATCATTATGATTTACTCTTTCCTTTGATTATTAGGAAGATTCATTATGTTATCCCTATTTGGACATGCTTGTATCTTCTTCGTTATCATTTTAGCTTCTTTATCTTTGAAATTTGATTTTCTCTTTAGTGTCACCAATTACTTACATCTCTTCAGCCTTGTAAGTATATTTTAATTTTCCCCTTTCTTTACTCTAAAGATGTTAATCTCTAATCTAAAACTACTATTCTCGTATGGTTAATGAAGATATATTCTCTAATCCTGTGAGCTAATCTTATTCTTCATTTTATTTCCCTTAATCTTCTTCTTCTTTTCCCTTTTCTCCTTGTTATTATTATCCAATATATTTTGGAATTACTTAGATTATTTATCCAGTTTTATTTATTAACTTTCCCTTATAATATGGGCTCTTTTTATGTGAAATCATGTCTCTACCAATAATCTCAAGCGATTCACTCTCTCTAACTCGAGTATTCTCAATAGAAGATGATCGCATTTCCTGATAAATATTTTTATTCTCTGGAATCTTGCATTTATCCTGCTATTGATCTGCGATAATTTAACTATTAAGATCCTTAAATTAATCTTCGGATTATTATCCATTTTTAGATTGCTGACTTGTATGTAATTTATCGAATACTTCTGCAATAACCAATCTCTTCTTTGTTTTAACTTGCAACTTTCCAGATAAGGAACTTTTAACTTCAGCTCCTCCAATGTGACTCAATTTTGAAAATTAAGAATTTCTCTGATTTCCATTTATTCCAATAATCGTTGATCCTAATGGCTTAGAGGGAGAATCAAATTGCTATTCAGGAGTAGCTAAAAGTAGCAGCGTTTTTCTTGATAAATAATTTGGTATGCTACCACTGCTGCTGATATTCATAGCAGTTTAGCCACTTGTGTTGAATCCGCTCCAGACTATTGAAGATTATCCTTGACTGTCTTGTTGTGTTTCAGCTTGTGATATCCGCTACGATTTTGGGTTTTATTTTTAAATTGATTCTTTGGAGGTATTATCTTTCCTTTTGACCATTTGCTTTAATCCGAGCTCATTCGTTTGTAGAAATTCTTCTTCTTCGTCTTTATCTGAGAAATTAGGATCTAAAGGTGAAATTGTTTGTTTTTATTCTCTGTCATCATCTGAAGTAATCTATCCCCAGAAATCTTCAAGCTTTACCTTTGCAGCTTTCCTTAAAGATTGCTATTCTTTAGGACTTTCCACCCATTTTTAATCCTACAGAAATTTAGTCTTAATAAAGAATTTTCTCTGAACTTCCTCAGAAGGCTGTTTTTGCTATTATTATGATCTATCACTCTAGTTCTGTAATAGTTTATGCTATTATTAGACAGATATAACTTGATTGGACTCAGGATGAATTGCAACAACTTAAGCTTAAGGGACTCTCTTGATCTAGTAGTTTTTCAATTAAGATCCGGTTCTTATTTCTTCTGACTTTCGAACCCTTTTACAAAGAAAGCACAAGGAAAGATCTCAAAATTATGAATAAATTAAAAAAATGAAAATACAATCTCCTGTTTTACTTAGGATAATTTGGATTAATTTAATCAATTTCCGTTTTCTTAGGCGAATCTATTCCTGTAGGGCTAGTGCTATTAGAGTCTTCTTTTTTAGAGTAAAAAGCTTGTGAAAGGTTTGTAAAATATGCATTTTCATTTGGAACTTCTTGTAAATTAGGCAACACTGCTGAGTTTGTTATCTGCATCGCTGGAGGATTAACTGTATTTTATGTTACTTCTTCGTCATCTTCATTCACGAGCACAAAGGAGTAGAACTAGACTTCATTTTCCTCTTCTTCATCACCCATTTTTACGTTTAGCAATATCAAGATACTATCTTTTTAAATCTATTGATAGCTCTATTTTCAGTCCAAGAATAGGTTTTTGTCTTTCTGCAAGTGTAAAACCTTAAAAAATTTGCAGGTTAAAGCAATGAAGCCTAACTAAATATGTGTTATTTCGAAGACAAATACTAAGTCTGCTTAGAATATAAATGTGAAGAACGCAGAAGGTTAAAAGTCAATATTTTTATTTTAATTATCTTAGTTCTCTTTTTTCTAATAGGTTAACTCCCCCCTTTCTTTTCCAATATGTTCAACACCCTTCTTTCTCCCCAAATTGGTATGCTAAATAATTAGCTTTTTGCATAAATAACATAGATTACATTGATATTTATTCTTTCCACTCTTTGTATTCCTCTTGATTAGTTTATTTTCACTAGTTTTAATGCACATGGAAACTTCCCTGTTCTTTCAGTTTGATTGTGGGGCGTTTATTGCAAAGGGGGTTTTTTCCTTATTGTATTTTTGATTTTTAAGTGATTTATGTAATTTTGATGTTCTTATTTTACCCTTAGTTTTACTGCTTGTTTGTTTGAATCTCCCTATTTTGAATGTCGTGTCTAATAAGTTCAATCTGTTTTTTTAATCACCTAAAAAAGTGCACATACATTTGAATATTTTATATTTTTTTTTTTGTTAAACATAAAAATAATTGGAAACGAATTTCAACTACTTGCCTTATTTTCATTGGTCAATGCATTCAAAATTCGATTGATTTTACTTAGTTGCATTTTACTTTATGCTTCATCAATTGAAAAATCCTTCTTAATTATGAGTTGATACATCTCCTATATTTTATAAGAATACCTTTTTTAAATATGCTTATTTGTTTTCTGATTCTTCTGTCTTGAAAGTTTTAAAATATTACTTATTATTACTATTATTATTCACAACGTTTTATTATAAAAAGAGTTTGAAAAACACAAAAAGCTCAAAATACAACTAATAATATTTGTTAATTTAATTCCTCTTTTCAATTTTCAATTTTAAAGTCAATCAGTCTATTCCCTATCACACTCTCCCCGACTATTCTAAAAAAATATCTCCCTAATTACTAATGATTACCTATTAATAAAAAACAATATTAACCATTGAAATCTACAAAAAAAGAGATACAATAATTAAATCTCAACTCTTAAAAAAAGAATACTGTTAAGCAAAAAGACAAAGATGAAAATCTCAGCCTCTCTCAACTTAATTTATTGCATCATTAAGTCAAACCTTTCAAGGCCAAAAATTAAAAAGAACACATTGAAAGCTAACAGAATTTTAAAGACATCATTAAAAGATTGGATACTTCAACTTTGACCTTCTAAGAGTTTCAATTTTTATAAAATTCTTGACAAGTAATGCATGCGAATAAGTTGATTTAGAGCAGAGTGAAATTAAAAATACCAGCCCAGCTTAATTAGTTTCGTATTATATTTTTTTATTCGATGACTGCTGAGTTAAAATCCCTTAATTCTTTAAAAAAAGAATGTGCTTTGTTTATGTAAAAGTCAAAGCTGTTTTCTCAATAATCAGCATGGTTTTGTTATTTTGCTATGCAATTCAAGAAAAAAACGATTAATGGTTTCATAGATTCTTTTAAAATGTTTGAATTAATATTTTCAAGATGCAAGGAGAGCTTTCATACGAGCTTCAAGCTAACCTATGGATGCTTTGCAATCTTTCAGAGAATTCTTTAGTGTTTCTTCACCTTCAAGGTTGAACTGCAAATCCTTATCGAAAGGGGTAGCTTTTGGAAATACTGGAGTGTAGTACGATCCAGGGGTTGAGAGATCAACAGAAAGGGGTTCTTTTGAACTTAGATTGAGTTCAGATCCATTGTTAAATTAAACTGACTTTGGAATGCTGTCTAATCTCCTCAAAGAAGGCAACAAAGAAAAAACTTCTTCTCTGTAATTCGGAGAGCTGCAAATAGGATTTTACTCCTTCGATGAAAGTGACTGAAGAGATAATGCTTGAAGGAGCTAGCATGCTTCCAGTGATCTGATACCTTTCATTGAAGAAATCTTATTGTCTTCTGCATGGAGATTACCTAGAACTTTAAGAGTCTTTAGCGCATCAAGAGTTGAAATCTAATTGCTGGAGATATTTAGAAACGTGATGGAGGTACATTACGTGATTGGAAGTAATTCCTTGAGATTATTGTTCTAGACATTGAGAATTATTAGATTCTTGCATTCTTGCAGTCCATCTAATGCGCTCAATTATTACCCAGCGAGATCTAAGTTGAAGATCAAGTCACATGAGAATTTATTGGAAATTGTTTTCAAAATGTTTTCACTGAGCTTTCCGTTGAGTTTGTAGTTAATCCCAGCTGGTTTGAGATCTCTAAACTTATCGATGTTTATTTCTTTGGCGTTTGGACCTAGTAGCTTCCCTTGAATGTTGTCCCTGGTTGTTGTTGTTACAGATTTACGCTATCCGCCAGGAATTTAACTTTTTGACATTTTTCTTATTTGAAACGGTGTTATTAGGATGAATTGTTTAATTTATCAAATTACTTCAATCAATTTTCAAACGGCGATCAGAATAAATGAGAGAGAGTGAGAGAGAAATAGAAAGTGAAAATGTTATTTGAAAAGGCACATAAACTGTATTAATAATTACTTATGTAGTTCTTTAGTATTATTTTGTCTAATATCATAATTAAAAAAATGTCACCTAATGGCTTGAATATATCAATCACTGAGACTATTTTTACGTTTGAGAAATAAATTACGAAGTAAAAATGTTAACTGTGAATAATAGAACCTACCGAACAGATATCTTACATAATTTGATTACTATTTCCTTTAATATTCTTTTATCTGATGTGACTTATTCTCAAACATTTTTACTTAAAAGTGTGATTTTTTGAAAGCAAATTACAAAATATCTTTCAAAACTATCAAGAATTTATCCTCAATAAAAAACCAAATTATCTCTTAATCCCCCTCCTCCTCCTCAAAAAAATGGGAAACAAGCAATCCTAAGGTGAAGCTATCGAAGAGAAGTTTGAGTTAGAACAAGTAGAGTGCCCTTCCACAAAGGGAGTACCCAAAAAACACATCCTAGTCGATGAACCTAGTCAATAGTTAATTCGTTGCTATCTGATAGCAGACAGATCTGTAGAAATGATCGAATTAGACGCAAATCCTAAACCTATTGAAGATCCTTCGCAGCTTCGATAACCTTTGAAAAGCATATCATTTACATTTCAAAATGAAGTATTTACTTCTCCAATATCGCATGTTGTTTTGATTCCTTCTTCTGGGCAAATAACCTAAACTAAAAAGAGTGCACTTCTATCTTTAGTCTTCTCAGATAGCAAGCTAGCTGTGCTGAACGGTGACGACCTCAAGTTAATCAAAACAATCCAGCTGTTTGCGCCACTTGAAGCTTTCCGCATATCGCTAATATATGATATTGAATTCGAGATTCAAGAAGATCTTCTCCACAAGAAAAGACAACAAGAACTCATGGAGGAACTGTAAAAATAACGAGAGGATTTTATGAAATTCTTCCCGCCAGAAAAAAAGCCAGAAGATGAAGAAAAAGAAAAGGAAAAGGAAAAAACTCCTGCCGTCGAAGAAGATCCGTAGTTTAATGAATTCTTGAAGGCACGATATGATATTTTCGTGTAGGCTTCTAAAGAAACAGCTAAAGGTCTCCTCGACATTGTCGATGCGTGCTACAGTGGTAAAGGCATTGTGCTAATCGGGTATGCTTGTGGGTTAATATAAAAAGTAACAGTCGATAAAAGTATGATTTTGAGTGAAGAAGAATGTGTGTTTTTCAATCCCTTGAATTTGAAACTCAGAGGAGATATATAAGATGCCGTAACAAAAGCAGAAGGCGCAGTATCTTGGGAATCACTTGGAATATTGAAGCTCAAACAAGTCTTAAGTGTCTTGAATACATACACGATTACAATTAATTAATCTGAATCCTGCAATAATAACGACAAAAACCATACAAAAAGTTTAATTTATGTGTTTGAGCACTAGCACGGCAAAAAAGTGAGTTATTTTGAAGGACCGAATTGTCCAATAGTCAAGGGCATAGTGAACAGCAGTGAAGGTAATACTCGGAGTCTTATCGTTTTACTTGATATTTAAAATTAATTATCAGTGTATAACTACGAGAAAGGAACATATTTGCAATAATTTGAGCTAGGAATCACGTAATAGCTTCCTTAAATAGCTGATTTTACTGCTCATTTTTTCAAGAATCATTAGATCTTCTCACCGTTAGTGGAAACGTTCACGTTGCTTGCTTAGCATGCTAAATCAGCTGATTTGTCAATCGATGGAGATATTCTATTGTTTTTTACACCAGATTGCAAGACACTCATTACTTAATTAGACTATACGCTTGTGAACGTCACGAAAGCGAATAATGGTACTTTAGTTGCTAATAACGATACGAATGCTGTCTCCAATAAATTAAGGAGCAATTCTGCAATCTCTATTGGAGCAAACTCAAATTTCACAACTACAACAACTTCAAATCAGACAAATTCAGTTGAAACACAACCACAAACAAATAGCAAAGACGATAATCCAGCTAATTCCCTTGGTTAGTCAGAAAAGAAAGCCGCCGAAGACATGCCAAGGAAGCACAGTGAAACAATAGCATCAGGCACTCAAATCAGAAAAATACTAAACCAACGCATGCTGAAAGTGTTCACTTCTAAAATTCCATGTAAATACCGCTGCAGTGTATATGCACCCAAGACAGACACTCTCTTCATCGTAGGAGAAGACTCGAAACTTCTTCGCTTTAGTAATTTCCTTGCTAGTGTCTTCTACTACTTGTGAAATGAATTATGAATTGCATGTGATATTCCAGATATATATTGAGAATGCATGTAGGTTGAAATACTTTGTTTCTGATGAATAATTTGAGTGTATTAACTCAATGGTTTAAAAATGTGAATCTATGCAATTAGCTTTGGCTGAATTTTAATTGTTGTTGTTATTTTGGACATGCAGCGACCTATGAAAATCTGATTTGTAAAAGAATTAAAAATTGGGAAGAAGATTGCTGTCCACGTAAAATTTACTTTCTGGCTAAGATATCGCTATTTTATTAAGAGATCTTCTCAAAGGATAGTCCGATTTCATAAAAAATATCATAAGTTTGGAAGGAAAGAAAAAAACATCTTTTAGATAAGCAGATGACGAATCTTTTCTATTTGCAAACAAGGGCGATTCTCCGGAAGAATTTCATAGATTTATTCAGGAAGAAAATGAACTTGCTGAAAGAACTAGCAGTACCTCTCATTTCTGCGCTCGTTATCTATGCTGGAAGTAACACTATTGCTAAACGCATATTTTCATATTACACTCTAAATGTATCATTTCTGCTTCAAAAATGATTACAAAAATACAATTGAAAAATTGTGCTAAAATGCAAGCATTTTTAAATAAAAAATAACTGATTTTTCTACAACAGAACCTTAGAGTTTAGAAGGTAGCGGCGGTGGTTCATCAGCTTAGAAATCATTAGATTTAATGTCAGATATGACTAAACTCATGCTGCCATTATATCTGCCATCTGCCATAACAGGATTTGCGAAGAGCCACTTGGTTGCTTTCGTCTAAGAAAAGAAAGAGCGATTTAAAGAAACGCAAAAGGTAGTTTAATGAGATAAAGTGCATAACTTTTGCCCAAGTGATTCATTTGATTTTGTTAATATTTCCAGATTATGGGTATGACATAGAAAGCTTACATTTGCGGATGGCTAGCTACAAGCTACCTAAAAATGATATCCATAGCAGTAATTACTATCTTATCCTTGTATGTCAGTGGATATGCAGGAGAAGGATTCGGTTTGATCTGCCTCAATTTCATAATCTATCTAGTAGCTTCTGTGCATTAAACATTTGCAATATCTACTTTCTTCAGTGATCCTAAATTAGCTGGAGAAATTGGCACATTTATCCTCACTCTCACACCGCTGCTCTATTACTACCTCACATATGGGCCACTTGTACAAATAAAACAAAATTATTTGTTTGTTTTTGGCTATTAAAAACTTTGAGAATTATCTAGTTTTGGATGTAATTTATTGGAACTTTTCACTTAAACAAGGTAAGTGATGGGACATTCATGCTGGTTTGCTTGTTACCACAGACTGCGATTTCTTTCGCCATCACTGGAGGTGATTCTAAGAAATCACTGACCAACAACGTACACTTGACGATATTTTTTAGAAATTTCAATGCATACTCTAAAACTAGTCCAATTTATTTTTCCTTTGAAAGTACAGTAGCAAACTTGCAGCAGGTGTACTTGCAGCTGATGTGATTATCTACTTGCTAGCTTACTTTTATCTAGATGAAGTAATGCCTAATGAGTATGGTATCAGCAAGAGTCCATTTTTTGTGTTCAGCTCAAAATTTTGGAAGCAATTATTTTCAACTTCCAAATCCAAAAAACCTCGTAAAGCACACAGCCATTATGAGAATTATGAGAATTGCAGCTCATCAGAAGAGCACACCTTGATAAATGACTAGGCACCAACGGTTATTGAGATGAGAAAAGGTGTAAATTTCAATGCTAACGTATCGATGATAGTGTCATCGGCGGAAGGTAATTCTGTATCTGATGGGCATTTAAGTGTAGATATTCAAGAAGAAACTGATGTAAGTAGTGCAGCTTTTCATTAACAGCTCAGAAACACCAAGAAATTGCAATCCATGGTGTAGATTAGAAATCTCAAGAAACATTTTGGAAAAGTGCTGGCTGTAAATGGGGTATCACTTAATTTATATTAGAATCAAATCTTGTGTTTGCTGGGACATAATGGAGCTGGAAAGACGACAACAATCTCACTGCTGACAGGATTGATTGAGAAATCAGAAGGATCAATCAAGAGTATCAAAAAATAATGAATTTTCAAATATTAGGAACAGAAAACATCAACTTTTTTGCTGTTGATAATTTGAATAGTTTTTGGAGAGGAATTAGAAGATGATTTAGATGAGGCGAGATAAGAAATAGGGCTTTGCACTCAGAGGGATGTATTATATGATGACATGACAGTATATGAGCACTTGCAATTCATAGCTAGCATCAAAGGATTAGAAGGGAAAACAGCGTCGAACGAGATAGAGTTTATTATCAGCGAAGTAGGCTTACAGCACGAACGAGAGAAACTTGCTAAGAATCTAAGTGGAGGCAATAAACGGAAACTATCTCTCGGAATGGCTCTTACAGGCGGATCGAAAATCATCTTTCTCGATGAGCCTACTTCCGGAATGGATCCAGTGTCTCGATAATAAATATGGAAAATATTAGAAAAAGTACGTGACAGAAGAGCGATTGTCTTAACAACGCATCATCTCGATGAAGCAGAAAAACTCGCTGATAGGATTGCCATCATGTCGAAAGGATAATTACTTGCACTTGGAACTTCTGAGTATATCAAGCATAAATTTGGAGTTGGCTATCATTTAACAGTCAGTGCATAATCCCCGTAATAGACGAGTGAATTTATGAATAAAAAGGAGGAAATCACGCAGTTAGTTAAATCAAGAATACCAGATTCCCTGCTAGACGAATAATCTGCGAAAGATGCACTCAAATTTATCCTACCATTCACTGCCCTCCCCTCCTTTTCTCAAACTCTCAAACTCATCGAATAAATACCGGCTACATAGGTAAAACTCAAACAGACATCATGAGCCTTCCTTTTTAAACTTTTTGCTTTTTTGCAATTTCAATCCTTCCAGATAAACTTGCAGATAAATTCTCTCGAAGATGCCTTTGTGAAAATTGGCATGGAAGACGAATTACTCCTGTCCGTTCCAGGAAGAGAACTCTCAAGAGACATTTTTGCTGATATTGCACATGTCCCTAAGCCATTAGCTCTTTTCAAAGACCCCGAATACTCTTTTTGCTAATAATTTTTAGCAATGTTCTTGCGATAATTTTATATGACAACTAGAAACTGGTCTGCTATTCTAATGATTATGCTCCCCGTTGCGTTCAATTTACTTGGCGTATACGTCGCTAAGCATTTCTTGGATAGTCTAGAGGATGTACTTAAACTAGGTGCGCATACTTCTGCAGCAACAATGTTCCCAATAAAAATGTATTTCTTGTAGATTTTCATAGTCCAAGCGTATTCGATGAACTCCTCGATATACATTAACACTCCTGTTCTTGAGAGAGAGTACCAACTCAAATATGCCTTGAATGTCATGGGCTGTCGTCCACTTCCATATTGGCTGGGTACACTTGCATTTGATTATATTGTGTATTTCTGCACATTCATGCTGTTCTTCTTGAGTGTGGACTCTATCAAGGTTGAGTTCTTAGTGCCATATTTATCAGCATTATTGAATATCATGCTTTGCTTTGGGTTCTCGCTCATTACATTCTGCTATCTCTCGGGGTTTCTCTTTAACTCTTCGAATTCTGCGTTTAAATCGTTTCCGATAATAACATTCTTCGTTTCTTACAGTATACCTTGGCTCATTCTGTAACTCACTCGATCGAAGGCATACTCAACGTTTAATATATATTGCTAGTATATTTTTTTAGCAACTTCACCGTTTCTGACACTTGAAAAAGGTAAATTTAAATAAAAATATCAGAGAAATATTAAGAGAAATACAATGATTATTTGTAATAAAAATATTCTTTTTTAGCACTGGAAAACATAAATCTGGACGAAAATGAAACTGAAACTAATGCGACAACCCTTGGAGATCAAGATATAAGAGGTCATTAAGTTTTCAACACTTGGCAGGCATACAGTCGGGTGTTAATGTTTTAAGCAATTTTATTCTTCTCTGTGACGCTCTTAATAGAAAAGTTATCGTTTTCTCTGAAAAATCGCAAATCTGGACGTATCTTTACACCTCCAATAGCTGGGTAACTTGATGAAGGAGTTAAACGAGAGATTGAAAGAGTTAACAGCCCTGGAAACTTTGATCCAATCAAGGCTAAACAAATTCATAAGATCTACCCAAATGGATATCACGCTGTTAAGGGCACAACGTTTAGTGTTGAAAAAGGATAGATATTTGGATTACTTGGCCCAAACGGAGCTGGTAAGTCAACTACATTTAACATTATAACAGCGAATATTCCAAAAACTGCTGGCTAAGTGAAGCTTAATGGACAAGAAATTGCAGATAATCCATCGACTTTTTTCACTGACATCGGAGTCTGTCCTCAATAGGTAATTTCTTTAATAATATGGATATTTTGGGAAGTTTGCTTAGCATAATAAATATCTATTTTTTCTGTTTAGGATTGCTTGTGGGAGTATTTACTTCCAGAAGAGCACTTGAAGCTATTTGGAAGAGTCAAGGGACTAAAAGGAAAAGACTTACTTGATATGGTTGATTATTACAATCGAGCGATGTAACTAGAGTCGTTCCCTGTTAAATCTGCTAATTTATCTGGTGGAAATAAGAGGAAATTATGCGTTGCTAACTCGCTTATTGCTTCACCATCACTGTAGTTCTTCGATGAGCCTTCTACAGGTGAAATAGATTTGTTTTCATGATACAATTTGACAATTTCTGAATACTTTTGTGTTGGGAATTTTTCAATTTAGGATTAGATCCGATTGCGAAACGATACCTGTGGAGATGTCTTAAAGATAACCTCATTGCAAAGTAAGATCTTAGAAGAAAACTAAAACAATTTCAAATATTTCAAGATTACCTATGTTTAACACAATTTTATCTTCAAAAAATCCACAGGGACAGTTCAATAGTGTTGACAACACATTCATTGCAGGAAGCAGAAGATTTATGTCATAAGATTGCTATTCAAATCAATGGGGAATTCGTATGCCTTGACAGCCTGTAGAATCTTAAAAACTCAAAAGGAGATGGGTATAAAATTTCCATTAAGCTTTTCAATCAGAAAGCAAACCACAATGAGATCAAAAAGTTCATATCTGAAGCATATCCAGAGGCTAAAATTCTCAATGAAAACGACAAGAATTATGCAAACTGCATAATATATTAGATTCCTTTCAAGGGATTCCTCTTCTCAGCTGCTTTCACCTTGTTGTATGATAATCTAAAGCAATAAAATATTATTGAAGATTTCTCGATATCGCAGGCTTCGTTAGAAGATATTTTCATTTACTACTCGTAATTCTAGATTTAACTGCCTTAGGATACACCTTCTACGTCTTCTTCTCCTTCAATTCCAGCTGTTTCAATATGATTTAGATGTTGCATTTGAATTTCATAAGAAGAAAATTATTTATTAGTTTAAATTGTGCGGGAATTTAATAAGGAAATCGTTTTAAATTTGAAAAAAAAATATTTGTAAAAATTTGATTTATTAACGCAAAAGAAGAAAAACAAGTAAACACATCTACTTTAGGAGAGTGACTAAACTGTCCTTGATATTAACCCCCCCTTACTAATGCCGAGGAAGGGGTTTGACCCGAAGTCAAAAAGAAGCACCTCAAACTAAACAAATGCTGCAAAAGTTGAAGTCAAAAGAAGGTCTAAGTCAACATAGCAGTATTCTAATAATAAACAAAACAGCTTAGCCATCAAACAAACCCCAAATAAAAAGACTGAGAAACCAACTGAATCACCTGTTAGACAAGGAGATAGGTTTGAGTCGGCAAGAGATAAAGTCATAAGAAGATTTAGGCCTGGAGATAAAGCCCTGAAAGAACTCAGATAGTATAATAAAATGCCTAGTCTTTTAGTTAGGAAACTTCCATTTTAGAAAGTTGTTAGAGAGATAACATAGTTAAATGGAGAAGAGAATCTCCGATGGACAAGTAGCGCTCTGTTATTATTATAATCTGTGACAGAAGATCACATGGTGAGTTTCTTTGAAGATGCACATGCTTGTGCGCTTCATGCTAAGCGAGTGACTTTAATGACAAAAGATATGGCTTTAGCTGCTCGAATAAGGGGTTAAAGTCGTGTTGTAGGTGTTTTCGATCCATAGAGTCGAAAATGATGATTTTTTTGAATGAAAAGGAAGAGTAAATGTTAAATAAATAAATTTCCTTGCTTTACGAAGGTGATTGTCTATTCTTACATCCAAACTCTTCATGAGTATGCTTCCATTGTTTTAATTTACTTGTAAAAAGTTATTGAAAAATGAAAAAGGATCTGAAATAATGAAAATTCTGGATGAAGCAAGAATTAAAACAAAGATTAAAATGAGTAGAGTCGGAAATAAAGAGTTTCTTTCAAACTAACATGTTATTGTTCTTATAATAATTTTGTGTGTCTGTTTGTTTTGTAAATGAATACTTAATTTCTATGAAGAAAAAGATGAAAAAAGAGTGCCTTGGAAATATGAATAAAAAAAAGGGATTCTTTTTTTAAATGGTTTAAAAAATATCTTGATGAGAACTCAAATAATGCTCGATTAAAAATTAAATCTATGAAAAAAAGGAACTTAATATTAAAATATCCAAATCCCTTTTTTGTTTTACATAAAACTTGGATAGAATGAGATACAATTGTAGGATCATACTAACTTGCTTTTGGTTGGCTTTTGACTGTTTATCTATATTTAGATGCTCTCAAGATGGTTTTTTTCTTGTAGGGATTTGAATGTGCTTAGCTGCCTCTGGGAAAACAAAATTTTACTAAAACGAACTGTAATTTGTTGAGCTAACTTGCAATGAAGAATTAAGCTATTATTATGATGGTAATAAATCTACTTATTAGCTCTTAGAATCAAGTTTGGGATCGTCTTGGCTTTATTTTAACAATTCTTATGATTCTAGCTATTATTGTTGTTGTTATTGTTACTGCTATGAAACATGGAAATTACTCTTTTTCTTACGTACTCCTGGATCGTCAGCTGCACTCAATGAAACAGCTTAATCAAGGGAGACATCAAGCGCTTCACTGCGAGTTCTTTTTCTAGTTTGAAGAATCGTCGAAGCAGTGGTAGATGAGCATATGCTAACTTTTCTTTCTCTTTGAGAAGCAACAGCAAGGGCAATCTTATCACCTATTGCAAGATTCCCTTCAAGCTGATTATCAAGATTCAATATTTGCTGCAAATCTTCACCACCTAAAGATTTCAGACCATCTTGAGTATTCTTGCATTCTTCGCACTTACAATTCACTTTGCACTTTAACCCCGCATTGTAGCACTCACAATACTTCTTCAAACAGTTTGTCTTCTTGCAATTGCAACCTCGTTTGTGGGTAACTTCATTTTAGTTAACTTAGAATTTCAGATTGAAGGCTTCTGCGTTCCTCCCTTTCGCTTCTTCGATTGCTTTGATGCGCTCGGATTCATTTCCTGCTTTGTTTCCGCATTCTGTGCATAAGCACTGTTCATTGCAGAAGATGCCACTCAGGAAACATTCGCAGTAGAGTTTCAAGCACTTTGATTTTTTACATTTACAAAAATCAACTTTCCTAGCATATTCTTCAATTTTTCTTTCATTTTTATTTTCACTGCTATCATCTTCATTTTCTTCTGGGGAAATCGCAGTCTGCGCAAAAACAGCAGATTATTGCTAGATATTTAGTTCATTCGGTTTGATTACTTTCTCTGATGGGTTCTTAATTGGTAGCAGAATAGAACTGATTTATTTGAGATTATTCATTAGATTGTTGTTAGCATTATTATCAACATTTAACACATTTTTAACAATATTTTCAGTATTTTTGTTGAAGCTATTCTCAATTAATTGACCAGATAGATTATTTCCTTTTTGGTCATTTTTCTCTTGTTGTTTCTTGAGCATTTCTGCCATGATTGAGCTATTAATAGAATAAGAAAATGCGCTTGAATGAGAATTTAAGCTATTATTATGACTAAGTTAAGGCAATTTATTCATGTTTCCTGCGCTCGAAGTTGAAGAAAAGCTTGTAGGAGTGGGAATCGCACTTGGAGTCAATTAATTCATAGAGTTCGTAGAAGCTTATTATTGCTGAATTTCTTATGACTTTGTTGCAGATAAAAAAGGTAAATTTACCAAAAAACTTTAAGGAATGAAATTGCTGTTAAAATTATTCAGGAGAGGCAATACAGGCTGCTATTGCGGACTAAATGGAGGATTTAACTAAGAAAACAGTTAAGTCGGGTATTGCTTGAGTAGATCATGAAAAAAAGGGGATTTTAACTCGATGTCACTTTCAGGAATCTTTTCATTGTTATTTTTTGAAGGTTCTTTTTTTAAATCCATCCCGATCGAATCCAGCTTAAAGTTGATGCTATCTATGTCGGCTAGCGTATTGTTGTTGTTGTCGCCTAAGAATTTGAGAGAGAACTCGTTAATGCCTGGAAATATTTACCCCGATTAGGCTCGATTCAGAAACAAATCACTTTGGGCATTCAAATGATTTGTATTGAATCCAAGTTATTAGCAATTATCACGACGAAGATCATCAAACCTATTTTAAAATATTAAAAGAACAGAAATTTAATTTCATAATCTGCAGAATTGGGGTGTATTTAGGTTGTCTTCATACTTATCAATCAGCAAAACTTCTTTTATTTGATTTTGCAATATCTTACACTGAACTGCCAAAGTTATTTGCACTTGGAAGCTACAGGAGTGTTGAAGGTACCTCCGAAATCAAGGGATCACTGTGATGGCCGTTGTGATAAGGGTTTGGGACACCTGAGTTGGAATTGGTAGTGTTAATACTGTTGTTATTTTTGAGATCAAGGATAAGAAAATCCACAACTTATGGAATAATAGAGTTTGCTGTGCGGTTTGGTACTGGTAACGGAGAAAGATCCTAAAGAGATAACTAAAATGAATGCATTCGTGGGTTAGGAGGCTATCAATTTCCTTAAGTTGTTTAGTTTTCGTTGGATAAAATGCCTATTCACCTAGGAAAAACAGCAGTGTTACTAGTTGAGATGTTAAGAGAATCTATTGTACTTTTAGGCTCAACGACTATCTTTTCTTCTCTTTGCTATCAGGCCTAAGGATTCAAATTATCGAATTGTACTCTTTAACTCCTGATGTTGTAAACTTGTACTTCTAATATCTGTGGTTTCTTGTTGATGAGGGACTACTCTCTCCTCTATCTTTTTTTCTTCTAGTTTTTTATTTCTTCCTTCAATTAATTCAATTAATTGTTCTTTTTATTATCCAGCCGATCTACACCTTGCCTCCAATTTGCCTCCCCCATGGATTACACTCCTTTTTCATAGCCGCATCCTTACTCTTCCTTCAAATAGGGTTCTCTCTTTTTATTTTTTAAAATAAGAAAGATAATCTCTTCCTCCATAGATAAAAAGTTCAAATTCTTTAATCTTCTATCTTAGAAGTCCATAATCAACTCATACTCACCCAATCTAGTTCTGATTTTTGACCTCAGATTATATTCTTGCTGTTGAAGGAATTAAATGAATAAATAAAATTTAGCAGATTAATTTGTTCGGAGATTTACGTGGATGATCAATTTAATGCTAAAATGAGGAGGGATTATCTTCTAAGATATTTTAGGTATCAATTCAAAGATAATTGTTCAGAAATAGTAATCTCTTACAGTATTTTTAAGCTAAGTGATCAATCAAAAAATCACTATTGCTGTTTCAACTATTTCAAACATACAAAGAGAATTTTGAAAGGACGAACAATGTATTAGAGGCAAATAAAGTTAAATGTTCAAATTTAAAAAATTTGAAATAATTGCATTATGCTTATTTTGATTGTTTTTTAAAGGAGAAAGATATCTATTTTGCCAATAACCAGGTGAACAATTTCAAATTAAAATAATACTCCCACTTTACCACACAGAAATATCAGTTTAAATACTAAAGATAATTTAAGTGGAGTTTAATAAAAATAGAACCTCTCTCTTAGTTCATAATGATTATTAAAAGGAGTGATATTAAAAAGAAAGAAGAATGTGAAAGAAAAAGAAAGAAAAGAAATGGGAAGAAGGAGGGGGAATAAAACAAAAAGAGAGGAAACTCTATTGAAATGAATGAATAAATTAATTTGAAAGACAAGAGTTTCTTGGCGATGCCAAATAGTTTCTAAATATAAATTAAAAAAGATTCAAAGAGAACA
>Ga0302271_10002072_pt1 | contig 18490 bp, 6 predicted proteins | sample III_Bog_N1_1_FD_198767 | JGI IMG/M metagenome (GOLD analysis project Ga0302271, IMG submission 198767) | Peat permafrost microbial communities from Stordalen Mire near Abisko, Sweden - III_Bog_N1_1 | ecosystem: Environmental > Terrestrial > Soil > Wetlands > Peat | place: Sweden: Abisko...
GGGCTTAACTCATTTCTATTCCAAAAAAAAAGAGATATTTTTAGAATATTTTTCCAGAATTTGCGATAATAACGTCATTGTTTTTACTCAAGGACGAGTATGTCCTATGAATATCAAATTAATGGTAGAAAATCTAGAAGCACATAAATTGAAACCTCAGTGCTGGCAGACTAGTTGACTTGCCAACAAATTAATTAATTTGCCTATTGTATCTTACCTAATAATTTTAAAATTACTGACAAAGATGATGTACTTTTATCCATCCCTACGAACCAATTTGGGGAGAAGTAAAAAAATACAAGAATAATTCAAAAAACAATTTGAATCTTATTCTTTTCCATTATTGTTGATTTGAATGGATATTAACAAAACCCTGCCGATTAAAAAGAGAGACTAGAGAGCCCTCCTTGATCGATGTAGTTATGGGTGAAAACAAATCATTTGAGTTGCAATAATTGTTCTTTTAAAAACAAATAGTTATTAATGCAGCCTTTTCTAACTTAACTGAAATTTAAAGTACAAACATACATTCCTCATAAAATTTTATTTTGATCGTTTTGATTTTATATGACACTCTCAAAAACTTAATCTGGAATTGAAAGAGAGTTTGGTACAGGAGGGTCTATCTCTTCTTTTGCGAACCTCGTTGGATAAGTGCCCCTAAGACTTAGCGCTTTAGAAGGAGGTCGAGTAGAAGAAATATTTGCCCATGAATTTCTGAGCCCATTTTTTTCTGAAACACTTGGTGTAGAATAACCTGGAATTCCCTGAGAAGAGAAGGCATGGCTAGCACTGTTATTACCGCTATTTGCAAGATTTGTAGGTGTGTGAATTGGAGTATGAAGATAAATATGTCCAACCATATTTTAGCTGAATTATTTGAGTAATTTCTTCCTTTCGAAATTTCTAACAGTTTCCTCAAGTTGATGGGTGTCTTATCGCTTGTTTAAAGAAGAATCTTTTCTCAGCTACACAGGAGGCATAGATGTCACCGCAGGAATAGCACTGTCAGAAGCTGGTTCTTTAGGAGATAGCTGTCTCGATAAAGGTTTGCTTCCTGGTTTAGAAGAATGTGTACTCGAATATTAGCTGCTAATATTTATAGAACCACCATGAGTGCTCCTTCGGAATTGCTCGTTATTTAACAGCAAATCTTGTTTCAAGCGTTCGCTTAGTAACTTTGAAAATTCATCTTGTTCTTCTGGAGCTTTTTCTGTGTTTTCGTCAGGATTCTTAGAACTTTATTCATTTTTTATTTGGTTTTAAACATTTTCCTCATAAGTAGCTGCTCCCTGAGCATGTGCAGTTTCTTTATTTTACTCCTGAGTTATTTGAATTTATTAATCTTGTTCTACTTCTTAAAAATCATCTTGCAATGGCATAAGTTATAGTTTATCCTCTTTGTTAGTTGTACTAGCATTTAAACCCTTCGAAGGTGATTAGTTTAATGTAGGGCTTCCCATTTCTGTTTCTTCTCCACATAATTCTTCAATTTGTCCACATACTCCCTAGAGATCTTTTTCAGATCGTACGCGAGGCTTCATGGTTTCAACAATCACTTGCTAGTTTGAAATATTAAAATAACAACATTTATTTGAACGTTTCAGTTATTCTTTTTCATTTAATCTAACCTCCTCTTGCTCTTCTCCTTCATTTGGCTCAAGGGTCTTTTCTACAGCTTCTTTTCTTGCAGGTTTCTACTCTTCAACTTTAATTGCCTCCAAGTGATGTAGTTGTGTTTGAGAAGCTTCATAGCTTTCTTTGGAAGATGTCCTTGTCCTGTCTGCTGAAAAGAATTACACCGATGGAGAGGATCCACCTTCTGATGGCGATTCTGGTTATTATGTTAAAACTCTATTGGAATGAATTTTGATATGATTTATGATGGCTTCCCGATTCTTTTCTGTAGATTGATCTTTTTCCTTTGTTCTTATGCAGCAATTTCCCATTTTGGTCTCTTTTTTCTCGAATATCCTTTAGTTTAATGTCGATTGTAGTTTTTGAGACGAAAAAACACTGACTAATCCTTCTCTGCTTTTTTTTTTTGATTTTTTGTTAATTCGATAATGATTTAATAATAATCTCCAACGTAGTTGATTAACGCGCCTTTCTTTGGGGCAAGGATTGCTGTCTAATATTTAATTATTTGAGTGCTCTTGTTGGTATTGGTGGATTTACAAAAGGTATTTTTTATTTTTAATAACATCAGTTTTTTAATTAATTTCCAATATTATCTATTTTAAGAAAGAAATAGAATGTTCTTTCAAATAATACATTAAAGCAATTAAGCCTGAACTAATTCACATAGCATAAATCTGTAACAGATTAATAAAACTCGTGAGTGAAAGAAGTCTTTTTAATAAGAATATTTAATGGAAGCCATGCTCATATATTAATAATCATGGAGCTCACTTTTCTTAGTTTATGTGAAAACTAAAATATCTTATTTTTGGATTTTGATTTAGCTTTAGACAATGAAACACTGATTAAACATAATGATCACCAACAAATAAAAGAGCAGCTTGTGTTTCTATGAAGGAAACTTCTTTTATTAAAAAAAGGCTGAACTTTGAGTGTAAAAAATTAATTCGCAATATCATTCAAGAAATGTTAAACAACGAACATAAAAATGAACGAAGTTTAATGAATGCTATTTCTTGTTCTTTATTTTTTTGTTGTTGAATAAATATGTAGCAACACGTTTTTTAAAGGATTAATAATATCGTTTTTGAGATAAATGTGGGCAGATCGTTAATATTCTTTCTTAAACTGAATCAGGAGGATCGACAATATTGGGGAAAAGAGAGGTAAATAGAAGAAAAAAATAATTAAATAAAGAAGCTTCCTCAACACAAAGCAAAAAATTATTTATTTTGTTCTTATTTTTCACTATTTAACTTTCATATCATTTTCGATAGGTCAATTTTTCAAGAAAATAATAATTTTATTTCTTTGAGAAAAAATAAATATTTTGACTATTAATTACCAAAATAATTTACCTTTTTTAAAACAATATCATCAAGTTTATTTTTCTTTTCTCAAAAATAATCTGTTTGTGGGGAGGGGGAGTGCAGAGGAGTGAATAACCAGTTTTGATAAAAATAATTTAATTTTGAAAGGGTAATTTCAGAGTAACTATTATTAGTAAACATAGGGGATAGCCTTTATTAGGATGGCAAAGGAGAAATGGTTAAATTTGAGTGAAACTAATCAAGAAACAACAATATACAGAAGAAAATAACAAAAGAAGTGGGATACAAAGAGAGAATAAAAAAATCTTGAAATTCGAGGGGATAACCTTATTGACGGTTCTTTCAGCAATTTTACTGCAAACTCTCCACTGAGTCATATTATTCACTTTAACCCAAAACCGCTAATGTCTAAAATGGCTACTTTTTGATTAATTTGAGAGTTATAAACAATATTGAGTGTTGATTTATGAGTGTTTTCTAGCACAGACTAGATGCCATAGAGATTGTAATGTTACAGAATATCAAATGTGTGAGTTTTGTTGTTCTATTTTGCTATCCAAGCTTTGATCTCATTTGAAAACAGATAGTAAGTATATTCTTCCGTCACTCGAATCCAGTGTACGCGCATATCAAAACACAAAGTTGATATTTTTTTTACCACGCATCGAAATTTTAAGTTGAAGAAGATGATATTCTCCGAGCACGATATGACCAAGAGGTGCTAATACACAAATATGTCTTTAATAGCACTTCCATCGATGAGATATTCCTTCACTCCTTCATCGATTTTATCATCATACGCACCTTCCTTTTTGAGATGCTAGAATAAATTAACCTCATCTCCACAAGGAGCAGAGCTGATTAAAAATCTACGGAATAAATCTTTTGGGATGTATCCTCTCCATGAAAAATCAACTTGAGGATCAAATTCGCAATCTTCTGAGAAGACGTCAGAATTGGGATTACTCTATTTGATATTTTTATCAGTTATTGTTATTTCTTTTTATGAAATGATGTAAAATTGCTCTTTTTCATTATCAAGTTACAGATTTTCTTAATTTGGTTGAAGATCATAAGAGTTATCTGAATTTTCAGTTGAGGTGGCTTCTGAAACTTCATGTCGGTGAATATCCACAAGGATTAGACAATTCAAGCGATCTGATGGTACGCATATGTAAAGGTATTTTTGTACTCTCCCTGATTGCGTTGAGTATTTGATGCAGCGGGAAATTTCGATTGGAGAGTCAAGTCGAATTGGGTGTTGCGAAAATGGAGTATTGAATGTCGAATCAGAAACAGAGAGAAGCCATTAGGAATTGTTAATTTTATTCAAAGATGCGTATAAAGGATCATTTTAGACAAATTAGATTCTCTTGAAAGCTCTAAGTTACTTGTGAACTTTCAATAATTGTAAAGTCTTGGCGTTGAAAATCGAGAGCTCTGAGCAGCAAGAAGCTATGAGGAGATCGCTACTTTGATTGTAGTTCAAATCGCAAGTGTTCGGACTCACTGGTGTCCTCTTGATAATAACTAGCGCTTTCTATTAGCTTGATCTCCTAACACAAGCAATTGCAAGTTCAATTTGATTTACTCCATGGATGCTATTTTTGGCACATTGTAGTATTGCAACTCGATCTTGAGGTAGCTAAATGATCTTGAATACATAAGATTTTAAGTGTATTTCAGGGATATTTCGATCAGATCTGCTGTGAGCCACTGAAGGTATTTCTATCAAAGCAAGGAAGAAGATAGTCTAGATGACTCGCCCTTCATGGAGAAAGAATTGATTGATGAAGAGCGGAATGTACAAGGCATAGAATTTGAGTAGGTAGAAACAATAGCTAGGATGGGAAGGCATCCATCCTTCGAGAACAAGTGGTAACACGAAGGTTGCAAAGATTTCAAAGTTCACAAAGCGATAAAACAGAGGAAACTCAAAGAGATAGTATTATGAAATAATGTAGCAGAATATTAGCACATCGCGGACTAGTTTAGTTACGTTTTGAAAATATGACACATGGAGCGCTACACTGAATGGGATGTTTGCTAATATTTTAAGGAAGCAATTGAGAGTCAAATGCGGCTTAGGATGAGGGATAGTGCTGTCCATTTTACCTAATTGCACATAGCTCAGAAAGCACAGCCATAGAATAACTAAGTGAAGCATTTTTATTTCAAAAGGTAAGAATCAATCAATGAAAAACTAAATAACAACTGTATTATTGTTTTTTTCCTTCAAGGTTTTTTAATTATTTGATTATTTTTTTTGTTTACTTATATCTTTACATTTTCACGCCATTCTGAGATTCCTCCCCATTGGGGATTTAAATTATTTCTTCATTACTTGCTCTTGGTTGTTTTTAATAATATTCTTATTATATTATTTGGAATAATCGATTTACTTTAGTTGCCTAAATTAGATAACGGAAGATAAAATATTTAGATGCTCAAAGCTGAGTGTCTCTCTAAATCGAGTTGGTTATAAATTCAGCTCCCGATACCTTTAGCTAAAATATCAGCTCGATAAGCACAAATCTGAAATCTAATTTCAGAATCTTTAAAGAGACCCAATGAAAATTAGATAACTCCCATTCATTTTGGCTTAAGATATTTTTTTAAACCAAAACAACAAAATAGTCACAAGGTGATAGTTAATAAGGGATATGTCAAAAATGAAAGATTAACTTTAACTAGCAACTTTTATTTACCTGTTTGATAAAATAACCCAGCTTGTTCTTCTAAATAACTGTCTGTAAATTAGCAAAAGAAGAAGAAGAAGAAAAATAATAATAAGGTGATTATGGCCAGCTACAAGAATATTTAATACTTCTAACCCTAGCAAATTATTAGTGAATAAAATCTATCTTTAAATCATTCATTTTGAAATCAAGATCTGATCAGTTAAGAGACAATAAAATTTTATAATTTTATTGAGTTTTTTGTTTTTAGTTAAATTAAAGAAAAGGTAACAAGAAAAAAAAACAGAATTGCATTTTTCCCACTCTTTGTCTCAAAATTTTACCAAAATATGAGACATTTTAATTTGTGTTTTTCGAATCAAAAAGAGAACCTCATTTTTGATGGTTAATATATTTCACAGTTGTAAAGATCCCAATTCTTGAAGAAACATAAACAAAAATAAGTAAAACAGAATCTACAAAGTTGGAAAAGCGAGAAAACAAACAAATGAAAGTTGAATTCTTTCTCTACATTCCTGGACTGGGAGACTATCCAGAAACTGTGAACTTGCTATTAAACAAAAAAGAACACTTGCTTAAATAAAGAAAAGATCTGCAAGAAGACGTTTTTTCAGTCAGTCTCGATCTTAACCAATGGTAATTTGAATATTGCTATGTGGTTGGAATAGATAAAGATAAATGTGATAATATTAAAAGATATGCAGGCAACTATTAAAACTATTAAAACAAGAACAACACATTGCCATCAGTCTGGTTCTTTGATACTCCTAATAAATTTGTTGAACAAAAAAGCTGGTATTACAAATAATAAATAACTCTTGAGTAAAAGGATATCAAGAATTGTCTTCTCATGTTTGCTCAACCCAAATCGAGTCCTGATATGCTTAATGGCCTAATAACATTCATTAAAATTAACACATTTAAAAATGAAAATGAACTGATAGAGAAACTAGCAGGGAAGGTGCTTTGTAATGTTCAAGAACTGTTGTAGATTCTATGCTTTGAAGAAATTATGAATAATTTCGATATTTTCAAGGATTATTGGTGTAGATCTTAAATAAAAGAAACCTTTTAAATTCTAAGGACAATTCAGTTAAAAGCCACAGAGGAAGAACCACGTTTCAAAGTCACAGAGGAGATATTAAAGAGGGTTACTTAAGAAATAGAGAAGGTGAAGAGAAGATTTACTTTAGAATAATTGATGAGAGAATTATCAAACAAATAATCAATATTTCCTATAGAAGATCTAGCCACTGAAGTGACTCAAAGAATCAATGCTCTTTAATATTCCCACGAATTAACTTAAATCTAAGAATAAGTGAAAAATGAACAAGATCAAATGAGTGAAGAAACTCTTTCAATATTCAGTATTCCTCTTAAATTGTTTTGGAATAAATGCTGGTAATTCTAAAAAAAAGAAGCTCCATACAAAGCATTAAGGTTCTTAATGCAATTTAAAATGTAAATGAAAGATATGATTCAAGAGAATCCTGATTTTCTCGTAGACCTATTCACTTCTTGCAAGAATTATTCTTACTATTAATTTGAGGATTTTTTCATTTTTCTCCTAAAGAACATCTCTGAATATTTGAAGTTCTTCGATTCTACCGGAGATGCTCTAATTATCTTGTTTAAAAAACCTATGACGAAGTATTAAACAAAGCAATTACTCCTAGCAGTTTTGGAAAACAAAGTTGTCTTGAAAGTAAGCATAAAAGATTTTTGTGAAAAAATAGCAGACAGTTTTCAGAATTTAAATGAAGCAATCTAGTTCTACAGGATAGTAAAATAAAACTACAGCGAAGTGGATCTCAGTAAAAGCATGCTTCTGGGCTTCAGTGCTTTGGTTAACTAACTTCCTTCTGGAAAGTTATTTACTGCGATTGGCTTTATTTCTTCTTTCACAAAATGTTATGAATAACTTTACTCTAATTCAGATAGCAATGTTCAAAATTCAGATCAAGGAAGCTTAGGTTCCGGAATGAGAGAAATTCTAGCAAAATAATTCAACTATGTCTCCTTGAGTGATTTATTATTAGGAATGGACAATATAAATAATTTTGAAGATTATTAGGAGTACTTTTAAATAATTATTTAAATCTTTAGAAGCGCTACCTAATAAGATGAAAAAAATGGAAAAAATCTATTTGATATCCTGAAATAGTATGCTTTAAAGAAGTAGTATGCAAAATCTTCATTAGAAGTGAATATTATCTCAAAAGTAATCTAAGATATTCAAAATATAATATAAGAAAAATATTCAGCTCTTCGAGAAACTGGAGATCATCTTTCATCCCAACACACATTGAAAATAGTAATTTCCTTAGATAAATAAAATAAAATTAGAGCACAGGTGCTTTCCGATATCAAATCCTTTATTGAGAATATTTAGAAAATTGATATTTTAACAATTCAGAATAAAATTATCAAATCAAAGGAATTAGAATTAATTTTCTAGTAATTTTCATAAGAATTACAATTAGATTTCAATAGTTTCATGAAGCAAAATAATGAAATCATCTCAACTTACAACTTAGAACAATCGAAGCTCAGTTATTTCTTTGGAAGATTCGGAGAGTATCTCTGCGAAGAGAAAGCAGTATTTGAAAAAGTTTGTCTTGATAATGTTCTATTAGGAGAAGCCTATAGCATTTTAGGGCATTTCAATCACCTGCAGGTCATTTACAATTTCTACTACCATCTGCGGGAAAGCAAAACATTTCTGAATATGCTATTTTTCTTCGAGTAGCAAGCACAGCAATAAAAATCTCTCAATAGTCTCAATACAATTCTTCTTGAAACTAAAAATGCTCTCATTCAGTTTATCTTTCTGATTATTAACATTAACTTAAAGCTCTGCAATTTCGATAACGCATATTTATCTATTTTATCGTAGTACACGATAGGACAAGCAGAGAAAATGCAACTTGAGGAAGAAATTGAAGAATAAGTATTTTAGCATGCAGATTTAAACAAAAGGTTCCCAGAAGGTGTCTTGACACTCAGAATCCTCAGGGAGTTAGCAGGTTAATCATTTGAAGAAATGACAGAAAATATCCAACAATTGTTCTCCCTCGTGAAAGTTACCTTCATGGAAGCCATTTCTATCACAATCTAGAGCATAGCTAAAGTTCAATTTTTACAACAGCAATCTTAGACAATTATGAACCTTGCATAAAATTTTTTGCTTCCAGAATCAAAGGAAAACTCTGATTTCATAGCATTTCTTTCGGCATTTTAGAATCCGTTAAACAGGTTTGAGGAACAACCTATCAGCATATTAATGTCTTTTGTGGAAGGCTGTGATTTTAACTTAGGCCAGAATTATGTAGGAAAATTACCGATAGACAAAGAAATCCAAAAAATTGAATAACTCCATGAAATTCTCGAATACTCACAATAAAATCTAGTAAATGGCAGTTTCCTTGATATGAGAGATTTGATTGATGATGATGACACTGAATCTATGTCTTTAATTATTAAATTAGATTCCTTAAAGCCACTGTTGACAGCACTCTAATTAATAAAAAAGGGATATGAAGAATAATAAAAGGATATCCCATCTTTTCCAATTTTCTCCTAATTCATTAAGGATTTAATTGAAATTACTCGAAATTACCTAAATTCTGCAGAAATAGTATCCAATGTGGAAGAATGTTCAAGGAATTTCTTTAAAATTTCATAAGTCTCTCAATCTTTTGAGAAAAAAAAATCCTTCATCACATTGACGAGAGAGATTGTCAAAGAAGGCATATTTTCTTTTTCTTTGAGTATGAATTAACACGATTTAGAGATTTTCATAGAATGTTAAAAGAAAAAGTACACTGAAGTCGAAATTCGTTAAGTATGCTCTCGAGTGATTTTGGAACAAAATACTAATACATCCATTGTTACAGCCTCTGGAGAATAGAACATTAGTGATGCTAAAATACTAATTAGCTTAGCTTCAGTGGGAGAAACTTAGCTTGATCTCAAGAATCAAGAATAAATAAAATAGGAAGCATTGAAATAACTAGACAACGACATAAGTTAATTTAAAGAGTAATGGTTTCAAGCAGAATAGCTGAAAGACGTATTTTAAGAGCTTTTATCGTTTGGAAATTTCGAAGTCTTAGCATAAAACAGAATTTATTCTAATAAAAACAATAATTTCAATACTGCATTTATTCTTATGAAAGAAGACAACAAGAGGCTTCTTAGTGAACTTGAAAGATGGAAACACAATATTAAGCAAATTTTTTCAATCTATCCTTCTTTTTCTCTTGTAGGTTTCAGACATTACAGGCAGCTCAATTAGTATTTAGCTGGAAAGATTGAGACAATAACCTATGACTTGAGATAGATTCTGAATGTCATGGGAAATCAAGATAATAAAATTGAGTTGATTCCTTAACTATTCAAATCATAATAAGAATCATAAGGCGCATCAGTAGTCACTCTCAAAAATATAGGTAATTTTTTATTTTTATTTTTACTAAAGATTTTTTATCATATCATATTTCTTATTTTTATAATACCCTTAGCTTCTATGATATGTGATAATTTCGAGTATGCAGGGAGGATTACAGGGTAATAAATTTAGGAAATTTAGGTTTCTATCAATCCAATAGTAAAACTATCCTTTCCAGGAATCACAGAAATAATATAATTTCTAGTTTCGAAGGTATCTTCACATAATAGAGTCCCAAAATACTACTAATTCTTCTTCTACAACTCAGAATCAGACCTATCAGACATCGAGCTGTTCTTTTATAGATTCTAATTCCTCACCATCCCGGAAGAGCAATTTGAGTTTTTCTTAATATTTAGCACTGATATTCAACAGGAATTCTATTATTCTACTGAAGAACTACTCACTAACTACTTAAATAACTTCAAATAGAGAACAAACAAGCTTTATGTTTTGCTACTGTCGTCTGCGAAATAACATTAAAACTTCTCTTATATTCCCGAATAATCCTTAGATTATTTAAATTAATTCTAGAACATCAATAAAAAAGAGTTTTTCAATGAGTGTAACTCTAGAGCAGTATTTTATTTTTCTGAATTCCCTGGCGAAGGAAAAACACTCGCAATTTAAATGGCTGAGACTTAGGATAACTCCTAAGTTAGAGTTCCAACAAGTAGCAGTGAGAAAAAGGGTGCTTTCCTGTAGACATTCTAGCTGAATGTGCAAAACTTGGAAAAAAATATTCAAAGTATTCATATTGATCTTTATGAATCAGAAACTTATGACTTAAACATTTTGCTGTTTGAGCTTATTTTTCTAAGATCTGTGAGCATCCACAGTGAGAGGCTGCTCAATCTAGATCCACAAGTGAAAATCTACATTGAAATCTCAAATACATTTCAAAAAAGCTTACTCAAGAGCCTTTGTCTTTTTGACATTATCCAGAAAATCAAAGTTAATTTCAGCCTTAATTCATTTAACTGCAATTACCCTTTCTTAACTGAAAAGCAACATCAAAATACTGCGATTTGCTACAAATATCTTTCAGCACTCGAATAGAGTGGCTTTAATAAAGACATGAATCTCGAATAGATTAGTAAGTTCCCCATAGACACTACTGATACAAGTCCCTATAAAATTAAATTATTGAGTGAAGAAAAAAATGTCTTCATAGGATTATTGGGTAAATTCGTTGTCTCAAGCATAGAAGCAAGGGGTTCTTAGCCCTGTTTCTACTAGTTGCATAGATTTATTGATCTTTTCGGCTCTGAGATGATGAGATTTGAGAAATGCATATTTTTACAAGTGGAAAATGTAATGTAAGATCTTCTTGGATAAGGACTACGTACAAAGATTGTAGCCATGTCGTATAGGCTGTGTATCTAAATATCAATGAGCAGATGTAACATTGGATAAATGAAGCTGAACTCTAATGACAGAAAAGAAGTGATTATGGACAGAATTTCAAAGAGCATTGAGCCATTCAATAAATGTGTGGTTAATTTTGTTACTTTTCAATAGTAGTTTCTTTCCAGCATCACGACATTCTTCGATAGAGAATCCTCTGTTCCTAAGCCTCTTAAGACACTGTTTGAAAACTATAAAAAGAAAATGCTGTTTTTCGATGAAGAAAACAAGCCCGAAGATTTGCTGCATTGGTTAATTTTATTGATCAAAAAATGAGGAAGATATGTATAAATTAAGCGACAACCCATCCTTTACAAACATCGCAAACGAGCAATTATAACAATTAGTCCTTAGGTTGACTATCTTGAAAGATAACTTCTTCAAAATTGCTGCACTCTTCATGCGTATTCGCTCAAATACCCCCTTGATCATCATGGTAAGAAACAAAATAATAATGTTACTTGATTATTCATTCAAAATATTTTAGGGAGAAGCTGGTATTGGAAAAACAGTCTTAGTCGAACTCATGTCCAACATCATGGAAGCAAATTTTTAAATTATGATAGTCCATACGGGTGTTTCTGATCAGCAAGTAGTAGATTTCGTGCTTGCTGGGATTGAACTCTAAAAGCAGAATCAACAAAGAGTCATTTTGTTCTTTGATGAAGTAAGCATTTTTAATAATTTAATTAGAATAAAGCACATTTTTCACAGGTCAACACAAGTAAAATGATAGGAGGACTTTTCAAAGAAATCTTAATTGATCGAAGCATGAAAGGAATTAAACTGCCTGAAACTATCATTCCAATAGCTGCAATAAATCCATACAAGCTCAAAAGTGAGACTCAAAAGAGAATGTTGAATATCTAAATTCATGGCGGAATAAAAAAAGAAATGATCTAAAAAATCGCTTGCACAGACTTAGAATACATGGTTGAACCGCTACCTGAGAGCATGTACAATCTGATCTGGAATTTCGATTCTCTTTCAATAGAAGATGAAAAAGAATACATTAACAAAATGGTTGAAATAAAAAGTTAGCTAAACACCTTAATAATCTTTGATGTCAGGACTTTAAAAACAATTGCTCACACAATTTTTATGTGCTAAAATCACATCCGCAAGGAAATGGGATACACAAGTGCTTGCAGTCTCAGAGATGTAGCAAGATTCTTGAATATCTTGTATTGGATGTAAAACTTTTTGAAAATTAGTGTGGAAAACAATGGGTTAAGGGATCTTGACTAATAGATGGCATGCCCTTGCCTAGCTTTCTATATTATCTACTGTGTAAGATTACCTCTAAGTGAGCAACGGTACTAATTATTAGAATTATGTGCTCATTCTATGAAAACGAAAAAATCTGATTACGATAAAATTATTGAAAATGCCCAATAATACTTGATTGATTAATGTGAGGTTCCTTCTGGTATTGTGAAGAATTCAGCTCTCAAGTAAAATCTGTTTACTTTGTTTGTCTCGATTATCAACAAGCTCCCTGTGGTTCTCATTGGCCCTCCAGGAAGTACAAAGACTCAGTCCATAAAAATCCTCATTTAAACAATGAAAGGAAAGCATTCTCATTGCCCTTTTTTCAAGAATTTCCCAACATTGATCCCTCTGTTTTACTAGGGTCATTTGCAAAGTACCTCAGAGCGTATCTTAGAAGTGTTCCAAAAAGCTATCGATAAATAAGACAGAATCGAGAAGGATAAATAGAGTAATGAATACTTGTCTTTGGTGTACATTGAGGAAATTGGGCTTGCTGATATTTCACCTCACAATCCTCTCAAAGTGTTGCACTCTACCCTAGAGAATCCAAAGGTTGCTGTGGCCTGTATATCGAATTGGCCACTAGATTAATCTAAAATGAATAGGATGATCTCCATTTTCAGGTATAAAACTAATTTTTTTACAAAACATAGATTATCAATATCACAAACTCTAACTTGCTGATCTTAAAAACAATTAATTTGATATTTTTCTCTGCTGATCAATTATTTTTTAACTCTTATTTGAATTTCAGACTCAATACGACTGAAGAAGAATTGACAGAAACAGTACTCCACATTTGGAATGAATTCAAGGAAAATTCTGAAAGTTCTATTTAAATGGCTTTATTAAACATATTACCATAATATTTACCAAGCTAAATAGCTAAAGCCTATGCAGTTTATCTAGAGAATTTGAAGATATCATTACCTAAATTCGAGTAATTCCATGGAATGAGAGATTTCTATGGAATGGTAAAACTCTTCTGCTACTAAGAAGTAGAATTCCTGAAAAACAAGCAAAAAGGAGAAAAATCAAATTAATTCAAGCTAACCTTAAGAGATAGAGTTTGCTATGCTTTCCAGAGACATTTTTCTGGATTAATTCAATCCCAGGATATTCTAAAAAATGTTCTATCTTAATATATTTACGAAGATCAAGCAAAACCCGTTTTCGATGGTTCTTTAAATCTAATTAGCACACACCTTAGGGAGGAACAACATTCTCATTACACACCAAGGCATTTGATGATAATAACTGACAATTTGTCATCTTCAATCGAATACTTGAGCTCAATACTTTGCTAAAAGGTAGTTAAAACTATTGTTGGTGGCGAATTTTCAGACGACCGGAACTCAGAAAGAGCATTTGAAATCATCGACGAGATTATCAATTGTGTAGAATAAGGTACAACTCTCATTCTTTCCAACCTTGATAGCATTTACTAGAGTCTTTATGAGCTTCTAAATTAAAGCTACAGAAACTTCAATGGACAAAATTACTGCAAGATAACTTTCGGAGCAGACAGCAACAATATCAAAGTCTCTCCTTCATTCAAGCTCATTTTGGTTGTCCATGTGAACGAAGTACATCGCCTAGATGGTCCTCTTCTCAATCGCTTTGAAAAACACTTCATAAATTCTTCAATTCTCTTGACAGAAGATGATTAGTTTCAAGTTCAATCTGTCATGAGTTATTTTTAAAATCCCAAACTTACTGATTTATTCCGATTTAATAATCTTATGGAAATTATTAATACTCTTGTCGTACAAAAGAGATTCCTTAAAGAAACTGCTTCGAATTCTGAGCTCATCTAGCAGTTATACCATCTTGCATCAATTGAAAAAATGATTGAAGCAATAGACCTTTCTGATTATTCATTTAAATAGAAATATATTGAATCAAATCTTCATTTTGATCTTGATGGACTCATCAAACAAAAAATAGACTCAGCACAAGATAAGGGAAATTCAAATATCTACCTTATTTCAATAACTACACCTTCAACTTTGTCAACACATTCACATAATACTAGCCTCAAGTGATTAAAATTTCAGCTGCTTCTTCTTCAAAGAATTTAGAAACATCTATCTAAGATTTCTGCAGGGAAATTTAATAAGGAAAGGAAACTCCATAAGATGAAGATCTTTTAATTTTAATAATTGTTTTTGGTCTAGATGAGCCTGCATCGAAAGTTAGATTTGCTTAGCAAAAAGTAGGAGAAAATATTGCACCTTTGAAGAACATTAATCAACAGGTATTTGTGATTATTATCGTGTAAGTATCGGACAACTTCAAAATGGTCTAGTTCACAGGGAAATGGGAGTAGTATTATCTTGAAGATCTTAAACCTCTTTAGTTCGTTACAGATAAGACTCTCCTAGAAATGCTGACTTTGAAAAATTGGTTTAGGGATATCAAACATCCAATCTTTTAAGCCATAAATTTCCAGTATTTCTTGGATTATTTCTTATCCATTCCAGAGAATATCACTACTTCCTATCTCCGAATTAAGTACAAAAAAAATATCTCAAGGCTACTAACGAAGAAGGATACAATAATTACAAAAGATTTTTGATCCTTCAGGGAAAAACCAACTTCAATAGTTTTCAAAGAAGATAATCTTGCTTAAATTGCAGTTAATTCTGAAAGAATTGAAAATTCAAACTTTAGAATAATTTCTTTTACAATATGTGATTCAATAAGGATTTATCAAGCAATCTCAGAGCTTATCCAATGCGATCTTGAAAGCTTTTTAGAATCTCCTTTCTCATTCATTCGCGTTTTTTCTCTCAGTCCTTGAAAGAAACCACTTAACATATGCTTACTTACAAGCTCCTACCAAATCGAGTGAATATCTCTCTTTCCTTCAAACTTACACTCTAGAAATCCTTCGAATGAATGGAGATGCTAATCTAGAAAGCGTAACTCAACTAGGTTCTCATGAATGGGATTTCACTGATTAATTCTCATTAGAGACTGAATCTAAAGATTATTTCCTTCCGATATGCGATAAGATCTTCTAAGATTTGACTGAATTCTTAAAAAAACCATAATAATCCACCAATGACATAACAATTGATATCACTATTAGCACAATGATGAGTTTGATTTCCTCAAGAGATTAATCGATCCTACAAGTTTTCGAAGAAGAGGTTTAGGAAGATTTCATAAAATACAACTGCTAAGGCATAAGCAAGCCAGATGTTGAAGCCATAAATCAACTAGTTCCTTCATCTAAAATTCAACCTGTTATTTCATTCCTGAGGTTCATAGCCTACAATTATTTTTTCAAGAAAGAAATCTACATGATCAGGAATCTCCTGATCACCTTTTCTTGGATGGAAGATCCCTACAAGCTCTGCTAAGGTTTTTTACCAAAAGAAAATCAAGAAGGAAATGTTAAACACTAAGCTAAATTCATCCTTGAAAAGCTGTTTTTCATGATCTAGGCATCTCCTGATATCAGGAAGCTAGCCAAACAAAAAAACATAGACATCTCCACAATTGTACAATTTCTCCTCAGATTCATTTAATCTGTCGAAATTGAGAGAGAAGAAGGAGTCCTGAATATCAAACAGCAGCTGATCATACTTGAAAACTTTCTGCTTTTGTTCGTTGGAGACAACTAAATCAACGAGAAACTCCTTAAGTTTGTGGACTTAGACAAAATCAACTCTCTTGAAATACAATATATCAAAGAATTTAAAGCTACTCTTCAAGCAATTAATGCTAAAACACTCATGGAGTAGCCAGTTCATGCAGGGGAGTTGGAGATAAAAGAAGAATTAAATTCATCGAAAGCTTCAATTCAGAAGAAAACCCAAACGATATTTGAATCCAACTGGATAACATTTATCCTTGATCTGCTGTTGAGTTTCGTCCAGTCTAAGTAATAAGAGAGCTTCGAGTAGCTTTGCTTAGAAGTTGTGAAATGCCTTAGTTTCATAGAAAGCGATCATCTAGCAACGGGGTAAGAAATCGAGGATAAAATGGTGATTTAGATGAACGTGATTCTCAGTAAAGTAGTTAAGAAATGTACATCTGAGGAATAATTATTAGAGTTATTCTAAAAAGAGACTGAAATCATCCTCCAACCTGGCATAACCAGTGAGTCAGCTACAATCGTGTTGCTTTCCAGTTGTATTTAATCTACAATTGTAAGTAGTTCCCTGAGAGCCTAAGGAAATCGTTCACATCTTCCTGAGATTTTAGTTTAAACACAGAATCCAGAGAGTTTTAATCTTCTTCAATAAGCTATTTATCTAGCTGTTTTCAGAGAAATCACTTAAATATCCTTGGAAGTTATTGAATTTCTGAATCGCTAACCATTTGATTTGGCTATCAGAAAGTTCTTTGCTTCATCTCTGCCTACTTACTTAGAGATCCACATCGCAAAGGAGTTTTACCATAAATACAAAGAAGGTTCTTTGATGATTTCCCAGCACAAGAAATCTCAATATTTTAAGGATTCCTCCTGGCTTCAAAAATACGCCGCACCGTTCACAGGACTTTTGTAATCTGAATTCTTAAGCTCAGATTAACTAAAGTCCTTTCAACGCTAATTTTCGAATAATTCTTCTGTGAAAGAAGCCATAAAAAAACTATTCTTGGAAGAATTGCCTAAATCAAACAATGTCTTTGGATAAATCTTCAAAGGAGATTTTAGCGAAAATATGTACTATCCCTTTATGATGCTGAATAACATTGCTTTATTCCACAGGGACACTCAGAATAACACTTAACTCTATCAGTGTAATAATTGCAAGGAGTACATTTTCTCCAATGCTTGTCCACATCTTACCTCACTAGCAGTTTGCAGTCGCTGTAGAAAACAAATTGCCTTAGGAAACAGTAACACAATTCAGGTGCTAACACATGCAAATTAAAATCCACAGGGATTAAATAATGTCATTCAAGCAAATCAATGGATTGGATATTATATAAGAATCGAAGAAGATTAAGATACCTATAAGCTTGACCAAGGAAGTTCCTTTGATTTGAGGCTATTCACAATCGCTTATAATTTAGCATTTTTCTATGCTTTCTCAAAGGAAAAAAATACACTGAGAAAAAAAATGTTACTTTTTTTAATCAAAAAACAAGCACCGATGAAAGCTCCATGTAAGTAGAAATCACTAAGCTTCTGAAAATTCATTTCTAAGCAGATCCCCTTGCTTTTTTAGAAGAACAAATTGACTATGCACTTTTACATATTTCCAAAATAGCCAGCACTATTTTACACTTGAAAGAAGAGAAGAATATTGTCATATTTAAACTCTTTTCTGATATGATTTTGGATTAAAATATCATAGGTTCTGCTAATACTAAGAGCAGGGCGACTTTAAATTTGAGTATTTCATAGATGATCGAGAAGATAGTTAAGTTATCGAACTAAATTTTTTTGAATAAAAATATCCCATTTATAAGTATTGTCTTGGAAGCAGATCAGTATGAGGCTGATAAAGCTCACAGAGAGTTCAAGATTAATTTAAGAACAACAAGTAGAGTAACTTCACCTCTTCAACTCATGGATCCCCTCAAACACCATTTACAAAACAAGACTTTCTTGATTCTAAGGGAGCTACTTGACCTTCAGAAGCTATAATATGCCTCCTAGTCCTTAACAGCTATGGTGAAATTCTCATAGCTTGTGAATAAGCATCTTTCAAAGATGTTCACCTAGAAAA
>Ga0302271_10002073_pt1 | contig 18481 bp, 8 predicted proteins | sample III_Bog_N1_1_FD_198767 | JGI IMG/M metagenome (GOLD analysis project Ga0302271, IMG submission 198767) | Peat permafrost microbial communities from Stordalen Mire near Abisko, Sweden - III_Bog_N1_1 | ecosystem: Environmental > Terrestrial > Soil > Wetlands > Peat | place: Sweden: Abisko...
ATACCCCCATCTGCTCTGGTGAAAACCAAATGCCCTTTGATTGTTGAAAAAATATTCAAAAGGTAAGAATGACTTAATCTTCAAGATTCCATACCAAAAAGGTGGCAGAGCATGACCTCCCCCCAGATAATTGTGATACAGTTTAATTGCTGTTTCAGGGTTTTTATCGCCTATGAATACTTTGAAATGAATGATGCCTCCTACCTTAGACATCACCCCCAAAGAACAAAGAATGAGATATTAAGTTGAAGATGTTAATATTTAGGAGATTTTTGACAATCTTTTCCTTGAGTTTTTGTTGTTTTGTTGTCAAAAAAATCTAAAAAAAGTGCATACTGATTTGAATTCTATTTGATTTTTCGATATGATGACATCTGTAGGTGTTGGATTCTTATAAAATACCACATTGAAGTTTCCAGATTTCTCTCGTACTAGATAAACTGGATGGGAGCTGTAGACACCTTTTCCACCCGATACTCCATCCTCGATTTGATAAAGTTGATCCTTTGCATTAAGAGTATATCTTCCTTGTTTAAGCTTTAAATTCATGTAATTCCGTTCTCCTAATCCGAATATATCATTTGTAGGAATGATAGAGGAGTATTGCATGTAGATATCAGAAAAATAAAGAGATCTACTAGAGGAAAATATCTCTTCATCAGTGGATTTTCTTTTTAAAATGAAGGAAAATGGACTTTTCGTGATTTCTAAAGTAATATCTGCTGATATCGATGCAGGTTAAGATGAATTGAAGTCTCGAAATAGCGTGTTGAATGGGTCTATTTTCGGCATCGAGAATCGATTAATATCATCAGCATCGTTAAATTGAATATCTATTTAATGCTATGTTTCAGCTTTGAAGGTAAATTTTAGCGATTCAATGAGTCGAGATTGACTATTGCTGGAGATGGTATCTCTAATGTTAGAAGAGTGAGTTAGAATAGCTGAGTAATCGTAGATATTGTCAGATAAGATTTATTCTTAGTTGTAAGCACAAAAAGCGCTATTTATCAATAGAAACATGGATAATAGTATAAATTAACTGCATTTTTATGGCTAATTATGGTTTGAATTCATTTTTCTTTGAATTTTTTCTTAAAATTTTGATTTAATTTTTCGCAGATTTTTTAATAAAAAAAACAAGATAATTTCACACACTAGTTCCATACACAATGTCTCAGAAACTGCTCCTTGAGCCAATAAATAACCTTAGGAAAACTTATTATGTATTAATGCATTTTAGAATCCATTAATATGTTTCTTAGTTAAACTCTTATTCTCAAATGATCCTTGATTATATTTGTGTATTATTTTCTCCAAAATCAATCAATCCCAAGATTTAAATTGATTTGAGAAGAATCTGTGGGGAGTAGAACTTATCCTTAAGAATTGAAAGTAGAATACCCCCTTCAATTTGGAGATCAATATTCAAAGATAATAATGAGTATCACAGCTGCAATAGCTGATGTCAAAACAATGGACTTCTAGATGAAAACCAAGTTGATTCTTCTCAGCTAGCTTCCGAAAGAAACTTCTATGATCGTGCATCTCTCTAATCTTTCCCTCTCTTTGCTTGAAAGCGCACTCAAAATGAACGAACAAACCTTCATAGGAACTCTATCAAATGATCAAAAACAACAAATTCATAAACTCAGCAAGAACAATTAAACTGCTAAAATGGAATTTCTCGTGAATATCTCTGAATACAAATAATCTCTTGCTATTTTATAAAACTGCAAAGCAAGTGTGGAAAGCTGTGCTATTGGGAAACAATGTGCTTTATTATGTTTAGCAGCTTCTCGCGGAGAAAATCTACACACGAAAGAAAGGTTAAATTGGATAAATCGATCGTAGAAAGCAATTGGAGATTCATCTATTTCCAAAGATATGCTAGGACACATCCATTTCAAGGCTTTGTAACTTGCTCTAACACTAGAGACAGTAAGAATTTACTGTGAAATGGGTGATTTCATCAAAGCGATGAAGTGTTTAAAAGATTCTTCTGAAAAGTATAATATGTTTTAGTAATTATATGATAAAAATGAGTAGATAACCAATGATTCTGAAGTATTTTTATGTCATGCAGCAGTACGCTTGCTGTCTTTAGAATGCTATTTTCAATCTAAGTTAGATTAATTCACTTCAGCGATTGCCTTAGCTGAGGAATTACTGAGAATAGCACCGATTGTGATAAAATACAAACAGCATTCAAAACACACAGCACATTTAGTGAATATCTTTGCATTATTTTTCTATAAATACTGCAAGATTCTGTATAAAGATAAGTAACTGGAAAAATCACTGGTAAATGTGAATCAACTTGTCTTGGCTATCGCGGGGCTAGAAAGGGCAGATTTATTGAAGTCTGTAGTGGCTGAGAAACTGCTTGGAAAAGCTGAGATTGTTAGAAGAAAAATAGAGGAAACTTTTACGAGAAAACTAAGAAACTATGGAGATGAAGATGAAGAAGATGATATAAGTAAAGACTTTGAAGAGCTAGGAAGGAAGTAGGAGAATGAGAAGGAGAAGAGCGGTAAATAGATACCATAAAGATCTAAAAGTTGGAACAGAAATACACTTGAATTAGAACTATCTTTAACAGAAAGTGACACATAATTCAAAACTAATCGAGAAACTGCAACTTTTTAACATCCTTTTGTTCCTGCTATTCCATTATCAACTCTAATGAACCAAGGGGAGCAAGCTATTAAATAGATGATTGTGTAAAAGCAAATCAAAACACCATAAATCAAAGAAATTCCTAGAAATTATATTTAAAGCATCAAAAATTTCACATAAAAAACAACTACAATTTAAGCTACAAAAACTTAAACGTAATATTCAAGTTTGAAGACTACACTGTAAACAACGTAAACACCTGATTATTCCCCTCGAAGTCCTTATTCTACTCTCGCAACTGAACGTGCAGCAGTTGTTGTTAAGAATAACACTTATTTTCACTAAAACAAAAAATCCATCTAAGTTCAAGTAGCCCCATAACGATCTCAATAGACTAGTAGATCAGCATCTCCTTACATATCTCGAAACCAATCTTAGCAGACAACTTGTACTTTTCCTCGTAGTCCATATTTACCAAGCTATTCACCTTCTTTATGCTCACAGCAATAATAAAGTATCTCTCCATATCTGAGTTCTCGACAACCCAGCAACAATCCATCGTTGACAAACTTGGAGAATTCACATGTAACAGGGTTATCTTCAAGAAGAATCTCAAAAAGTAGCGAAAATAAAGAAATTCATAAGGAAATAATGCATAAAAAATAAGGGAACTAACTGAAAAAATATTCTGTTAATAAGAATAATAAATTAAGCATTTCGTATTTTTCAGAGCTCAAAGATCTTAACTTAAACTTTGAATGCGATGCAACTACTCCAAAGATCGGCTTCAACAACAGCAGATTTGTATCTTCTTCTTACCTAAAAAACTTTGAGAACCATTTGACTGCTCGTCCTTCATAATAAAATCAAAAAGTTACTTAAGTGCCTTCTAAACCCTAATGCATTGAAACTGAACGATAGTAACAACTTAATCCTTCACAAATGCCTTTTTTGGAAGCTATTCTAAGAGAAAAACAAGATGAAGATCGGCGCACTTAATTAACAAATTAATATTTAAATATGGCACAAACTGATCCAAAGCTGAAGAAATTGATAAATCCATTAAAATTCTTAAAGAAACCATCTTCTTCTCGGAGAAATGGCATCAGCAACTTAGACAACTTCAATATCTCAGAAGAAAATGAATAAAAAACAAGAATTGTATATCAAGGAAACAACGATGCAGATGAATGGGAGAACCAAATTGGTTTTTATGATTTTCAAGAAAAGTTAGCAGAAGGACTTGTGGAAGGAAGAAAATTGTAAATTGTTCATCCAGGATAAGTCTAGAATAATGAGAAAATATCTAAAACAGACACGGAGGAAAGCTCGAAAAGTAATATCGAAGAGAACTCAGATTCTAAGAGCATGGTAGTCCAGCGTTTTCTGAATAGTTTAAGCAATGAATGTTCGAGTGAGATATTTATTAATAAAGAGCTAAATCCATATTTGCGTAGATTATTAAGACCTGATTACAGATAAGTTTAGATTTCATAATTCAGTTAATATGCGAATAATGATAATCATCTCACTGCGATTACATAATAAGATATATTAATTTAGACACCTCTTGAATTATCAGAAATGTCTGAGAAACAGTCCAAAATAGGATAATAAGAAAATGATAATTAACTTGACAGCAAAAATGATGAGAATTCTCAGAAATCGTTGTTGTCTTCAAATGAAATTTCCGATAAATTTGAAGAGAATGCGAAGAAAATGGAAGTAATTTAAGCTAATGATAAAAATAAATATGAATATAGTCTACCTAAGAATATCTTAGATGAGATGAGTCCTATTAATCGCATTGCTGACTTTATGCCGAAAAGGATGTCGATATTCAAGAAGGACTAGAAAAGCATCTAAATCGAGAAAGTTGGATAATTTAGAATGTTGAGTATGTAAAGGTAGCTAATTGAATCACCGTCTTCAATGAAAAGTTCCAATCATACATTGAATAACTCACTGAAAATACCATTAAACTAGCTACAACCATCCTAGCAGCCGTTGCCTTAGAAACGGTGGAGCAGAATGTACAGTGAAGGAATTGATGCCGATTTGCTGAGACTTGAAACAACTCCTAAAAATATGATAATTCAAAAAGGAAAAATGAATGTTGAAGAGCAGTTAAGCATGGATGAGAGTGACAACGATGATGAAGCAGTTAACAGTAAGGTTAAAGAATCACCTAGAATATCGGTAAGTAAAGGAATAATGGATTTGGTAGGTAAAATAAGCTCTAACAATAAAAGAAATTCTTTTAAAGAAAATGTTCATGCCGTTATGCACAAACTTTCTCCATCACCTAAGATGTCACCACGGAGTAAGAAGATAGCTCCTTCAGAACTGTAAGTTGCTTCTTTGAGGAATAGTCTGTTTTAATTGACAAGAACGAAACCAGATAATTCCCGTTCACCATCACCTGACGATCTCACCAGCAACTCGAGAATGAGCCTGACAAATTCGCCAGATCCACTTTTTAAAGTCCTCTCCAAGAAAGATAGAGTAATGCAAGAGAATGAGGGTTGGAAGGAGGAGGGATGTGATTTTTACACCTTTAAATCTATTCTTGAATGAACTTTTTTTAATATTTTTCATGGTTTTATTTCAGATAACATCGTTAAAACTCAGCTTAGAGAATAGTTAGATCAACCATTTGCCTGAAATCTACCTTCATAGTCCTATGTTATTAGACCACGCTGTCAAAAGAAGCAGTGTAATGATGCCAAGTCTCGATGATGATCGATTGCTAGTTGATATTAAGAAAAGGAGAATAAATGAATTACCCAAAAAGCCTAATAATCTGTTTTTGCATGATTGCTAAGATAATAATAGTAAACCCAAAGAAGGGTTAGTTAAGCTAAGAACTTCAGGGTAAATTGTGCTTTCAGCTGTTTTTTCAATATAAAGGTTTATCAGGAGTTATAAGGCAGGGCACAAACATAATCAAAAAGAATAAAACAAGGAGCAACAGGAAAAGTTAGATAATGAAAATAATAATGTTGTAACAATTGCGTTTAATTCAGTAAAACCATTGGAACTACCAACAAAATAAACCACATTCAAAGAACCACCAAAGAAATTAACTCCTAAAAATAGTGAGATATCTCTGTTCGATGCTCGAAAGCAAAAGAAAAACACGAAGAAAGTTATCTAAAAATAGAGTTTATTTCTGGATTCTGGAAATAACGATAGATATCTAAAACTGCTACTTTCTGCGAAACTTTTCAGACAAAAATTCAGGGATTCTCTCTCCGGTGTGATCAACAATCAATCACAATACCACAATAAATTATATCCTCCCTTTAAATTCACTCGACTCATTTCAGGTTTTGATCAAAATAACAAAAAAAAAATCAAAATAATTTGGTGATTTTTTGGTTTCAATTTATTTCACAGGAGTCCCTGTTCTTTGGAAGGTCAGGCACTCATCGATGGTCTAAAGAATTGATGAGATTGACATTTACTCTAACTATCTTACAATTCGCTTTAATCATAGTAGGTTTTAGATTAAAATTGACTTAGACTTTGCTGCAAATTAACTTCGAGGATATGAATTCACAACTCTTTGGCCATTGTATTTGATCGTAAATCAAATAGAATTTACCTCTTTTTCATGGCTAAAATTGAATTTGGTTTTATTCCTTCTTGTCATCAACTTTTTGCTTTTCTACTTAAGGGATTCGAGAAATATCTACGTGATTAGAACATCAGAATTCATGTTACTCGAGGCTAAAGTGAAATAAAAAAAAATGAGATTTCTCTGAATTTTTTTGAAGGCATGAGTTCAAAAGTAGTCATCACAGACTTCGATTTGAATTGTGTTGGGAATCTCAAAGACCTTCTAGATTTATTCTTGAGACATTTCTTTGATTTTCAGTAAAAACCCAATGGCTTAGTGCTGGAATATAAAAAAAACTAAACCTTTCCTTAATGGTAACTCGTAGCTGTGAAGAAAGCTCAAAAACAATATGATAGGTTCATAGCCACGAGTATCTAAGGGAAACGATCATTTAAAGAAGACGCTAAGATTTAAAAAAAACGTTATGAAACTTGCTTGTAATCAAATGAAAAAATTCTACAGTAAAATCTAGTGAGATTTATGTAAGAAAACCATCTTTTGGGGGTGTTCATCAAACGCAGCACAGGTGGATATTACTATTTACTGACTGTCAAAGTGTGTTTTAGAGCTTCTAATGACATTGCTACTCAAATCATAAATGGATAGCTGATGCTTTCAGATTTTTCTTTTTATATTACTGGGAGAAATCTTGGAACGTTTTAGACAATCTTACCACTGGAGATACATGCGTCTTAAGTTGCCAAATACTTTCCACAGAATTCACTAGTCAGAGAAATCAACAAGTAAAGGGATAGGCAAATATAGGATTAGATGAGTGAAAAAATTGATTATTTATTATTTGTAAATTAAAAAAAAAAGATTTTTTCTTCGTCTCAAGCTCTCTAATCGTTGGATAATGATTTTAGTTAATTTCTTCAAGCTTCATCTGTGTCTCACCCTTCCAAAGTCATCAGTAAGAGAAAAGGAGATTTTATGATTTGTATGTCTGCTAAATAAATTGACATTTGTAACTATAGGATGTTTCAGGGAAAAGAAAGGTGTAAAAGTTGATTTTTAGAGATATTATGGAGATACGAAGAAGAATCATTTAGGAGTGTTAAAAATAATCTATTCTTTAGAATCCATTTAATGGGTTTTTTCTACTTGAAAGTTCGAATTTGGTAGCCTAAGAGAAAGTCAAATATCAGGGAGAGAACAAGGAAAAATTGGATGAAGTTAACTAAGATGGGAATTAAAAGGATTATGGAAGTGGAAATACATAGAATGCTATGAATATCCACCGTTACGAAGAGCTATTAGCACCAAGTTTCGATAGAATTTACAAGAAATTTTACAAAAATTCTGTAGAAGAATAACTTCTTGCTGCTGAGAAATCCACTGATTTTCAATTTGAAGAAGATGACGAATTAGATAAACGATATGAATATGGATAATATCGAAAAAAACAACAACAACGATTTTCCGAATAAAGATACAGAAACACTCTAGACAGTAAAGACGCCGATAGAGTGATAGAAGACATTCCCAAGTCCGTTAATGAGCTAGACAACGATGAACAATACTCACCATCTTCTTCTTCTGTTCCTCCAAATCAAACCTAACTTTTCTTATCACAATCACGAAGACCTTCTCCTGATCCCAAGAAATTTCTCGGTTATCAAAGTGATCCAAGAGGTCGAGGGAACTTTACCCAATCCCTCACACCTAAACGCTCAACTAATAAGATCGTCAAACAAGGAAATCAACTTCGAGGGTAGAAAAACCCCGGATTTCAAGAACTAGGTGATTTGCAGAAACATTTAGAGGAATTCTGGAGGATCACAGATGTATTCGGCGGTGGTAAATAACTACGGGAGCGAATATGGTCAGGAGAGAAGTGTTCTTTGAGTTATCTTTCAGTTGAAATGGATATTCTCCGAAGTGTCATGCAGCTGAAAGTAGTTAACCAACAGCGATGCGAATAATGTAGGAATATTGTAAGAAATGGGAAGATCAAGTAGCTTATCATGAACGTAACAAGTTTAGAGTTAGAAAAGAAATATCTAATGAGTGAAAAATCGTTACACTGGCTGAGATCAAAGATTCTGGAGTCTCTTTTATTAGAACATCGAAGTATGGTTGGGAGTAAAGTATGCTTAAGAAAAGTCATCGAAGAAGACACAGTTAGAAGAGCAGTGTTAATAGAAAACATGCAATCATTGATGCTCCATCTGCTAAATGACACATCTGAACTTAGAAAGAATCATTATGCTAGCAGTTAATATTAGTAACTCCAAAGACATAAAGATTTAGGGAAGATTATCACAGAAATCAAATAATATACGCTTTCCAGATAGCATGCTCTCATGCAGCATGCCAATTAGACTCACAGATTCATTAATAAGCTGTATAGACTCTAGATCTAATTGTTTAATAGCAAATATCATTAATTTAAATTAACATTAAGTGAATATGATCTAAAAGAGCTAGCTATATTTACCTAAGTGAAAACCAGTAGCTAGAATTCCAATAGTCTTGCTCTTCTGACGAATTCATTGATTAAATGTGTATCATTCGCTAGATCTTATCAAGGCAAAGTAAAATATACTGGAAGTTTATAGAAATTTAACAATATTTTGTGGATTATTTTGCACTTATTGAGAGATTTATTTGATTGTTTGATTTTAATCTTAAAGATCCCTGTGCTTCCTAGCAAAATCAAGAGAAACGATATTCCATCTGAGAGGGATATCAGTAGATAATAATCGCATCCTTGTAATATCCAGCGATATAAGAGAAATAGATTCTACAAAATCAACGATAGTGCTTAGGAAACACAATAGCCTAAGGAAATGGCAGAAGAATATGTATAATCTAGTAGAATCATCTTTTAAGGGATAAAAGTATTCTAAGGCGAATATTCATTGATCACGTTATCTAAAGATATTCTGCTAAAATGCTGGATATTTAAATTATATTTCCCGAAATCAAGCAGAATATTCGTTAGTCATTTTAGTTATTCTGATCTAGCTGATTGCAGTGATGAGTTTCTAGGTAAGTAGTTTACTCCGAAAACAATCTTCTTTATGGAGAATCCTAAGATGACACCATTTAACAATTATTTTCATTTTGTTCTTCGTCTGGGACTTAAAAAGTCAATACAATATAAGTAAATCTAAAGGCTTACAGAGAAATTAATAACTTTGTAAACAATCCCTAAATAATCTAGTTCTGGTTCGTCAGCATCACCTTTACCAGTGAAGAGTTCTGGGATTGTACGCTCGAATACATAAGTCTAATCGAGTTTTGATTTGAAATTTAACTTTGAGGATTTTGATGAGAAATTTGAGGCGTTTAGGGAGGTATTCCGAGAGAATGCTGCGATCAACAAACTGAAATTGTTGAAATCAAGAAAGGATTTGATGGAGAAATAAAAAAATCATAAGAAGTTGTTGGAGGAAAAGTAAAAGCAACTGAATAATCTCAGATCTTTTCGAGGTAGCAGGATAAGCATAATATAACACGAGGAATCATTGTGGGATATGAATAAATCAGCCAAGAAAATTAGATTTTCTTCACCAAAGAATTCTCAAAATAATGATGGGAATGATGCAAACCGATTTGGAAACTTTGCTACATTTACAAGAAAAAGAGAAAGTAATATATCTTCACTTGAGGATCTGCATCTTCGGAAGAAAACTGCTTAAATAGGATCGACACAAGGGAACTACTTGACTTAGAGGAAGAAAGATGAGAAATCACAAAATATTCTGTCAATTGTGGATAACATTCTGATTAGTTCATAAGCAAAAGAACAGTCTAAAAGATCCATTCGATCGGTTAAAAAAATCAAAACAGTATTTTAACCACCATCATTGTTAATTTCAAAGATTTCGGTGAAAGATAATTTGAACTCAATGAATGATTCCTAGAATAAAGAGGATATTCCGAGATTATATCAGCAAATATCAAGAGAATGTTCCATAATGAAACGATCAAATTTATCATAAAAAAGAATATAATTTTAACCTTCGATTGAAGTGATTAAAGGTAGTAGATTGCGAGACGTAATCAGCAGAAATTTCATTAAAATATTAGTTGTAATCCACTTACAGCAGTATTTGAATTCTAAGAGGTAGAGTAAATAATTTGAAAGCACCAGGAGCATAACGAAATTAACTGATATTACAGAAGAACTAGACAAAGCATTTGCTAATGAGGGTTAAGGCATATCAGGATAATAATGCCAGCGTTAGACGCATATTTTGAGGTTTCTGGAGATACGATTCTGGGAGAATTTAATAAATACAAGCTATCTTTCCATCGATGCAGCCTAAATGAAAGTCAATTTCTGCTTGGATAAGTCCCGACTAGAAGTCTAAGAACTCATGTTCAACGATTTCATGCTGATAGAAAGCTAAGGTACGCATGAATTCAACACCGAAATCTGTATTGACTTCTCCAATATCCTCTGGAGTGAAGCACTCAAATGTAATCACAAATCAATTTCATTTTTTCTTCCGACAAACCTAAGGTGTTTCTCAATTATTCCCTTTTGTTTTTCCTTTAGAATCCCGTAAGCGCATGGTGAAAAGCAGTAAAACTGGTAAATTCGAGTAAAACTAATTTTTCTTCTCCACATTGGATTGGATTTCGTATCCTATGACAACCCATTTCAACATGTACATATCTAACCTGCACATCGGGCCTAATTTTGTCTAAAGAGACATTATCAACCTCCGAGAGATTCTGAATGTGTACATAGCAGAAGGATACTTCAAATACTAAACTAACTATATTAATTCAAAGCTGACATATGCTGATCTACGCAATCTATGTAATTTCGCAGTGCACAAAATGAAAACTACAAATTTCTTAAATTTACTGAAATCCCAACTTTCCAACCATCCTGAAGGGACGTCATAGATCCTATCCATCGAAGAAAACATCCAACATCGAGCTGCTCCTTTGAAAACGTTAAGGGCAATTGAGGAATCATCACAGGTATTTCCTAAAAGTAAATCAGTAGCTTCTTCTAGAGAATCCAGTTAATCGATCGAAGAAAATAATGAAAAAGAAGAAGAATTTTATCAGCTGTTTATTTCTTTGCATCCGCCCACAGCACTGATCTTAAATACACAGTATTCCCCAAGGCACTCACAATTCAAGTTTACTGTCCTTGACCCTGCGAGAAGGAACCATCCAACTGTTCGATTCCAGACCTTGAATTTCTTTTAGGATGTTCAATTCATTGAGATCTTCAATACAGCTCAACTTTACCATCAACTTATAGCTAGAGTTACTGCTGTGTTTAAGGATTAGATGCTCCTTTATCACTAGAATTCAGTCTGATAGATGAAGGAAGAAAAATACAAAATCACAGAATCTTCCCTCTTTTTTTTGCTCTCTATATTTGTGTACTAAAGTTACTTTTATTATTACATATTTTTCCTGTAAAAACAATACTTTTTGAGTTCATAATAGACAAAACTTTGATTCCACACATACATAAACACAAAACCAGCAACAATTTCATATTTCCCCAAATCTTTATCTATCTCAAGATCTCCATTGCTGGTTGGTTAATTTTTCCACTTGAAAATGCCTATTTCTCTTCTTCTTCCTCATATTCCATGCGCTTTCATTAAGCTGGAGGTTTTTGATTTTGAATCTTTTCGAGTTCTAGATTTTCCTTGTAAAACTCTGGATCACTGAATCTATATTTATCTTCATCAAGTAGTTCTTTATCTGTTTTTGGAGCAGCAGCTTCTTTTTCTTAATTTTACACAGCTAATGTCTGCAGTTCTTATCTTCTTTTTTCTAGTTTCTGAATGACTTCAATCACTTCCGCATTTATTTCAACTTAAGTTAAATTCGTGAACCCCCATAGAAGCACACAGACTTAATCATAATCGATGTTCTTTAGCTCAAGACATTCATTAGTTTTAGCTAAAAACGCACTGACTAATTCTTTAGACTCCGATTTCATTTCAATGTACGACCTAAAACAATACAGGAACTCCTCAGATGTCATTTCATCAAGTAATTCAAGAGTCTAAGGTTCAAGATCTCTGTACAATGCATAAGATTCGTAGTTTTCAAATTTTGTGTAACTCCACAATACGATACTCAAATCCCAGCAGTCTAACTCATTTCGGTCTCGAAGAATAATCCCACGTAACATTTCAACAGTGTAGATTGTCAACGGATGATTTTAAGTATACGCCCAGAGTAATTATGCGCAGTCCTTCGCTTTGATGATATCGAATCTTTTCTGAATTTCCTTTTCGATTGCTTAAAAGAACGAAGAATCTCCATTTTAGAATCTTGCGAAACTCCAAACTAACGTGCTGAGATCTTTCACTGTGAATTTATCAAGCTTCAAGAGGGCAGCCTAGGTAAAATAAAATAAAACAAAAAGAAATATATGATATTCTCAAACGAAAACAACAAAAAAGGAGTATATTTCTCCTTGTTTAATAAATTTTATGTTTTTCACAGCCAATCATTGCCATTTACTTCTTATGCTTTCTTGAAGAAAAGTGATCCAATCTGCGTTCTCGCCATAGCAAACCCCCAAGCACATTTAGCCAGCATTTCTGGTGATAGCTAATGCGCACTTTAAACTAACTTTTGCTCAATCGCTCTGTAGAATTACTCAGATCCAATGGCATTTTCGGAAAAATTAAAGAAAATAGTAGAAAGTGCATTTTCTTGTAATTTCTCAAGATTCTTCATCACAAATGCTTCAACTGTATGGAAGACACTGCGCTTCGAATCCGATCTATTCGAGGCAATCACTAGCAGCTATGTTATCTAAGCTACGTTGAAATCATCTATGAGATGGAAAATCCTCTATTCAAAGCTCCTGAAAAGCAATTCCGATCCCATACCAATTTTTATGTAATCGTAGAATAACGCAATTAATTCTTGACAATTAATAAATCTAACTATTTTGAGAATGCGTTTCTCAAATACATCCATCATTCTTAATCTGCTTGCATGCTTCTCATTCACGTTGTTTGCGTAATGTGTTGCGAGAACAGTTAATTAAGGGATAGAAATCTCGTCGATGTTCTCACTGATTAACTGCTCGATTGTTTCGAAGAAATCATTACTACCTAGAGAGAAAAAAAAGAATAAGCAACACACATTAAGCGTATTCTTGATATTTCATGTGCGTAATAGCCTTTGAATCATACCTTGATGTGCATTCCTGTAGATAGTAAGTAATTGGTTGGCTTTATCGAAATTTAGGATCTGTGTAGCTTGCAGATCTTTCAGTAATTCTTGCTCAAAAATCTCAAAGAAGCACTCGAATTCATGGGAATTCACAGGTGTTACATTCTACAAAATCAGAGTCTTTTCCGCAGTTGAGAAATTAACATAATTGCTCGCTACAAATCCATTGAAGCATTCCCAAATCGAAGGATGGTCTATTCCCTGCACGGAACAAAAACTGAAGAACAACGCAAATTACCTAAAATCCTTGAATAAATATGATTTCTCAGCACGCTCCAGTAATAAATCCTAGAAATCCTTTCGTTCGAGAATCTTCTTATTCTCGACAGTCTGCGAAATCTTTGACAGCAACTCAATGAAGTTTATCTCGATGAATGGCTACTCGAATTTATATTCTCTGAGATATTTCTAAATGGCTTCATTTGCGTCTTTATGCTATTTCTGCTTCTCCGCTTCTGAAACGAAATAGCTCTAATCGAAAGGCTTTCTAATCATGAACTTCCTCTCTTCTTTGTATTGCTTAAGTTGATCCTAAAGTAATTTCATTTTATCTTTGTTCTTCTGTTCATCACTCTTTTTCTAATTGAAATTGAATAGTCCATAACGCGGTTACTGGAGGAAGGAGAAAGAAGGAGTGCACTTGATAGTGCGAGAAGAAGTTAAAAATACACGCATACACTTGGAAATGTTGCTGATTTGTCTGGCAGTTGTTATCCCTATCATATTATGATTTGTAAAATTTAAGTGTTTTCTAGTCGTTTCGAGAGAATCTTTTTTGTGTTGATTTTGCTTTCAGAAACAATAAAACCAAAAAAAAAGGGAATTAATTAATTACTCACAGAATCAAAAGGAAGTTCAAATTGATTTTGCATACTAATTAAAACAATGCTTTTTTAGAGAACAAAAACAAAAATGGCAGAATAACAAGTATTTTTCATGAGGTTAGTGTTTATTTTTATAAAAAGAGCAAAAACCACATTAAAAAATGAAGATATTATTATCCATGATAATTATTCTATTATTCTCAACATATGTTTATTTTCTTTTTCTTGAATTTATCAAAACAAAAAAGATTCTATTCATCTAGATTAATATCAACACTTGAATGAACAAGCAGTCTTTGGTGAAGGTAACTACATCACTATGTGGTGTAGTAGAGCATTTTGTTGTGTTGTTGTGTTGTTTGATGAATGAGGATCGAAATAAATATTAATTCATTAACATCAGAAAGATCTTGCATTTTTTATATGTCCATTAATAATAAAATTGATTATTAAGAAAGTATAAAAGACTTTTTATAGGTGATTTTGATGGATCAAAATATTATTATTGCCTAAAGATACTACGATATACAGTTAAGAGACACACAGCCACTCAACAGACATAGAAGCAATCGCTAGGGAAATAAGATGAAGTAATAATTTTGGAAATCATTTAGTGATATTGCAAGAAGCAACGATATCAGCGAATTGAGGCTTGAGGGAAGCACCACCGACAAGGAAACCATCAATATCAGGTTAAGCAATGAGTTCAACGCAGTTCAAATTAGTGACGGAACCACCATAGATAATTCTGGTTTACTATCCAACTTATCCAGAGATATTAGAAGTGAGGTAAGATCTAATGAACGCATGAACTTCCTAAGCCTAAGCGGGAGTAGCGACCTAACCGGTACCAATAGCCCAGACAGGCTCGTAGGCAACAACAATGGCTGCCCAATTAGCAACTGGGACAGTAGCTGTTTAGAAGAAAAAGGAAATTAGGAAACAAGAAATTCAAATATAAAATTATTTTTTATTATTTACCCTTGATGGCATCAAGCTGAGCCTAAATGACAGTATTAGTTAGGTTAGCTTATCTGTCAGCGAGTTGTTCACCAACACAGGCGATGACCCACAAGTTAGCATCGATGGAGAGCTTGACCTTTCCTCCTACGACAGCGTTGGTTTCACCGTAGTATTGTCTTCTTTCGGAGTGTCCAAGGATAACCCAGTTGATATTCAAATCCTTAACCTAAATAGGGGCGACTTCACCGGTGTAAGCACCAGTTGAGGTAGCAGAAGCATTCTAAGCTGCAATTTAAATGGAAGGTTGAATGTGGTCTTGGACATAAGGGGTTTAGAGACTGATGGGAGCAACAACAACATCAACCTTGGTAGTGTCGAAGGTCATTTTATTAAGGACATTGTTGATGAGGTCCTTAGTTTGGAACATGGAGTTGTTGGATTTCCAGTTTCCACCGACGAAGAGTTTTCTGAGAGCCATGATTGATGAGGGGATGATATGTGAGGTTTTTATTAGTTTTTTGTTTATTTTTATGAGTTTTGAAATAAAATATAACAAAGATCCTCCCCCCCAAATGTTCGTTTTAAAGATTAATTTAGTTCGTCACTTTGAGATGCGCAGTTCTCTTTTTCACCGCATATACTCCCAAATATCAACTCAAGAGTTCCACATCGCAAATCATATTACACAGTTTCAAGCAAATCTATCATGAAAAGCACTTTATTTTGGATATTGCACATTTTCTAGTAAAATGGAAGTTGCCATTAAGGAATCAACGAGAAAGCCCATGCATTCATCTTATCATTGCATCTGACTAACATTCTTCATTGATTGTGTAGTATTTTTTGAAAAAGAATAGCATTTCTAAACAACAAAATTGTTCATTCTTGATTTTCAAGCAACACATAAAAATGCAATATGCTGAAATTTCCAACAATAATCGAATTACTATCCTCTAAAAGATTTTCCTCAATCATTCTAAGTATTATATTACCCTACAAAAAGCATAATCTCATAAACTTATGCATGTATTTCTTGTTAATTCCTAGCTAAAAGCATACATTCTTAGCTTAAAATGAATACATATTTTAGATGAAAAAATATCTCTTCCTAACAGTCAAAACCAAAACAATTAATTGAATGATACTTTTCTTTTTTCCGCAGAATATCTATTAAAGATTTTTCCAAAATGTATCCTCTCTGATCTGGCAAAATTCATCAGAAACTAGAAACAATCATCAAGTGGTGAGGGGAAGGGGGCTGAGGAGGAAGGGAAAAAGGAAAGATTTTTCTTTTGAAAAGAAAAAAGATGATTATTATTGAAACATAATTGAGGTATGAAATATGAAGAAATAATTAGCATAAAAAGACAAAGAAACCATGCTTAATTGAATGCAATCAATTAAATGAAGCATACAAAAATATTTTGAAAAAGGAACAAATAAGAGAAAGCTTGAGAAAGCGTCATTTTAATTGTTGAGAGTTCTCAAAAAGTAAAAATCTCAAGAAAAATTAAGGGGAGTGATGTTTTTAGGGTTTTGTGCATTTTAACAGCTTAGAAGATTCCTCAGAAGATTTATTAATCTTTTGCTTCAATCCTAAAATTAATATTCTTCAATGTATTAGGAATGAATAGTCAACACAGCTTATGGAAATAACTAGATGATAAAATTCGCAGATTTCATTTCTAATTTTCCTCCTTTTAAGTTCTTTTTTTCAACTCCCTTTTTCTGAAGATAAGACTCTTCTTCTTTTTTCATAATGAACTTACCTCATCGATTGAGCTAATATGGCTACTTGCATTTTCTGTTTGTGTGTGGGAAAAGCTAAAAAAGAAAAGTAGTTATTTTGATTAATTAATTAGTCTGCCATTTACTTATAATAATAATAATACATCTAAGACTATAAAAGGAAAAACAAAAAAACTAAAGATTTTACTAGCATTATTGTTTAAAAATCAACCACAATCACAAATTCTTTCCAAGGAGTAAGCAAATCCCTGGTGATGGATTAGTAGTAGTATCAACCAATCTCATCAGACAACCCTATCATTCCTTAGACTGATCTATCGTCATCTGAATCATCAAATATTATTTTTGATGGATCTCCAATTGTATTAAAAACCACTGAAGGACAGACATGCGAATTCTCATAGGAAATCATAAACTGGAGTGAATTAATAGCTACCTAAATCAAGGAAAACAACAACACTAAGATTATCTAGAATATTGATCTCAACCAATGGTAACTAGAAATCATCAAGCGATATCTCGAACTCAACAGCTATGATAGATCTCAAGAATAATTGAAAGACTCCAATGGGATTTTAAATACTAATTAACCAGATAATATGGATATGTTATTAAGCTAGCTGTCTGTTTAGGAATTAGGATTACTTGTTAAAGCTGCAAGTTATCTTTAAATTCAATCTTTAACTGATTTATCCCTGGCAGCTGTTGCGAAAAGGATCTAACTGCGCTTTGATCCTGCATCAGTGGAAGCATTTGCAAATACTAATAATCTTCCAGAAATTGATTAGAAACTCATCGATTAATATAAATCTCTGTATCCATGGGCGTTCAATCCAAACAATTGAAAGAATATGCATGCTTCTTTACAATTCAATTCACCAACTCTTAAAATGTTAGCTTTTTTGTGGGACAAAGAATAAGCAATTAACATACATTTTTGTGTGAGTCTTAAAATTATTATTCTATCAGTACAAGATTTTAATTATTCGTCAGTCACCTAATGAGCCATTCGACCTAGCTTTGGATGAGTTTAATAAATCAGAAGAAAAAAAATTAGTTCTTTTTAGAAAAACTCATGAATATTTGAATGCCATTTTCTCTCTGATTGTTATCCTCTTTCTGCAGCAATTCAGTGAGTTTAACTTGCAAATCGTAAATAGATTAACTTGTTTGTGAGTTTGTGTGCTTTATTGATTCTTTTCTTTTCTGAACAACTAATCTTAGGGTAATTCGAAACAATTCTAAAAATTAAGGAAATTCATCAAATTGCTGTTGTCTTCTATGTTCTCGTGATTATTTCTGAAGATGATTGATTCTCCATTTGATAGCTAAACGATAGTTAAATCTCTTAGAATACACATTTAAAAATAACATATTTGTTCCCTGGGCATAGAGGAATCAAGCGAGATTATCTAAAGAAGGAAGATATTTGAAAAACATTGAGTGAGTTTTATCAGGTCAAAATGAGAAATGTGCAGTTGAAGATTAATTTGGGATTTTTACTGATAACAAAAGAGATTAT
>Ga0302271_10002074_pt1 | contig 18477 bp, 9 predicted proteins | sample III_Bog_N1_1_FD_198767 | JGI IMG/M metagenome (GOLD analysis project Ga0302271, IMG submission 198767) | Peat permafrost microbial communities from Stordalen Mire near Abisko, Sweden - III_Bog_N1_1 | ecosystem: Environmental > Terrestrial > Soil > Wetlands > Peat | place: Sweden: Abisko...
AACTCAACTAAAAAGTTAGTTTAGAAGGAATCAAGAGAGCTGATAGGAGAGAAAATGTAGAAAAAATACAAAGAATGTAGGAATATTAAAGAAATCAGCTGCTCAAGTAAATTGAGGAAAAAATGGGCAGAGCTGATTAAATACTCTAGGAAAAAGCAGCCCTTCTGGAACAACGCAGTGTTATGAGAAAGGAAATCGATGAGTAGAAACGAGGCATTGCTGAAAAGATGGAGAAAGTTAGATTAGGAAAAGTACTATTAATATCAATTTTTTCAATTGTTTATAATTAATCTTGCTTTTTAGATGGATCCTCATGCAATTATTTCCCAATTCAGAGGAGAATCTTAGTATGCTCCTAATGAGTCGAATTATAAGCGATCTGTCATGAGCAATGGGCAAGGAAATTCGACTTTTAAAGGTATTTGAGAAATAATTGGATTATTGTAATTAATGTAACTTTCAATCACTAGGAAAAGCTCCAAATAGGTCAGCTTCAGAAGAAAGGTCAACTGGAAGGTCAAATAGATTGCAAAATAAATAGCAAATAGGAAACAAAGGAAATGTTGCCGGTCAGCCTTAACAATAAAGTGGGTCAATACAAGAGAAAGAAGCCCTCAAAATAATAGAAGAGCTTAAAGTCAAGCAAAACTAAGAAATGTTGAATGTCCTAGAGCACGAACAGAATGAAGAAACAGAGCGAGAGTAAATGATGGAAAATGTCAATGACCCAAATGAGAAAAAGAGACTTGACAAGTTATTCGGTATGGAAAGAGCAAAAGCTCAAGCCAGGATCCAAAAGCTATCAGAGTAATACAATCAAAATAATGATAAAATTAATAAAATGATGATTAGAATTATTAAGATTTAATTTTCCTAAAAAGAAATTAAATTGAAAATAGATTGTGATAATTAATTGATTATTATTGCTTATTTATGAACAGTTAGCATGATGGTGAACTCAAAAAAATAATGTAGAAGTACGGAATCCAAGGAACACTTAATTGAAATATTAGTAGTTCTAATGAAAAAATAACTTAGCTCTTTAATTGAGTATTTGTTTGTTTTTGGTTTTTATTCAAGCTAAATTCATGGTAAATATTATTGTCTAAATAACATGATAGATCAATTAAGCCTTGAATTAATAAAAGACATTTCTCAAATAGCAGCTGAATTAAAGAATGAAAGACGATGGGGAAATTAGTGATAATTCAAAATTAAAAAACAATTTAAAATTCAAATTAAAAAAGGAAAACTCCTTTTATCTTGCTGTTCTGCTTTTATTATGTTCAATGGATTTAAAATAGATGTGCAGTTTCATAAGGCAATGCGGAAATCTGCAAAGTGAAGGAGGCTCTTTTTAAAGCCGAGAAATGCCAAAATTCTCTCCTAAGAATCGACTAAGTTTTTAATGGAATCCTGAGCCTCCATCAACAAAGTAGATGACCCTGCCTATCTTTTCAACTGCCAAATAATGATAGTTGAATAGTATTTAATCGTTGTTGTTACAATTTGAGTGAATACGCCTATTATTGCATGCGAAAAAGAAACCACTGAAACTGCCCACTATTTAGAAGAAATATCCATTTAAAAATTTTCCTCAATTATTTCAAAAACAATCTAAATTCAGATAAATTCAATAATGAAATGAAAAATAAAAATTTAAAATTAAGAGAGGGAAAAAAAATATTGAAATAAAAAAGATAAAAATAATTATTAAAGATAAAAAGAATAAAAAGAAAAAAAGAATCATAAATAAATTTAAAAAAAAAAACTAAATTACAAAAATACATTAAAAAAAAACAAATTACATTAAAATTAAAACTCCTTCTGAGAGATTAATTATTATTTATTTGGAAAAATCAAGGGTTTGATTTCAAATTCAATAATTAAAAAAGTAATAAATTAAGATGCTTTTATTTCTGTCACAATTTTAACATTGACAAGAGGAAAAAAAGAAGAACTCTGCATATTTTTAAATTTAGCATATTCTTTGTATAAAAAATGGGTTTGAATTGAAAAATAGTCTTTACTGCATAAATTGTTAATTGAATATTAATAAAAACTAAATGTAACCTAAAATAGAACTGAAAAAGTATGATAAAGTATATTAATCAAAGTTTTTAGCTTCCATTCAATCAATAGTAAGTACTATTTCCCCAATCGAAGGAGTCATAATGCAGATTAAATGCTAATACAATTTGAAAAAGAAATAATAAATATTAAACTAAATAAATATTTAATAAACTAATGACTGGAAAATAAACCCTTCTGTGCCTTGCTCTCGTTGCTCTGTGCTTCCAATCAGCTAGAGCTGTTCTGGGAGTCGATATCTCCTAATTAGCAGACTAGTTTTCTTGTTTAAAGTCAAGTGGCCTGTCTTTTGTTATTGTGAGAGCCTACTTGAGCTATGGTGCTATCGACCCAAATGCTGTTACCAATCTGACTCGTGCAAAAAGTGCTGGTCTCATCACTGATATCTATCATTTCCCATGCCTTGGAGTATCAGCTGCTACTTAAGCAGATACTGTTATTAATGGTATTAGTAAGAGTCTCTATGGAACTGTTTGGATAGATGTTGAAACAAATCCTTCAAGTAGTTGTGCTTGGAGCTCAAATGTAAACACTAATTGCAATTTCCTTCAAAGTCTGGTTGATGCTTATCAAGCAAAGAATATTCTTGTTGGAATATATGCTAGTCAATACATGTGGCAAACCATTTTCGGTGCTACTGGAAACTGCCCTTACTTCACTTCTCTCCCAGTGTGGTATGCTCACTACGATGGTGTTGCCAGCTTTAGCGATTGGTAAAATTATTTTTTCTTAAAAAAATCTTCTTATTTGAAGTACATTACTTTCATTGAAATGTCACCCTCTTAGTGATGTTCTTTTAATAATTAAATATCTTTATTATTAGGTCATCATATGCTTTTGGTGGCTGGAGCAAACCATCTATCAAGCAGTATAAGGGAACTACTACAGTTTGCTCAACTGGAGTTGATGAAAACTACTACTGATCTCTCATTTTATTACGATTTCCAGTTAAACAGATTTTAACAAATAAACTTATATAAAAAATAGTACATTTCTCGTTTAAAATATATTACTTTTTATGAAAAACTAACAATTTTCTGATAATGCAGTAAAGTTAAGATAATTATTTTCGATCCCTGACCTCTTTCTTTTATTCAAGTTATCTCTTAACAAATAATTTCCAATATTTGGTTTTTATTCTCATTTTATTGATTTGATTTTTTTAGAACTGTCCATTTCATTTCTTTTTCCCTTTTATTTGTTTCTTGCAAAATCAAATCTTTTTCAAATGAAACATTTCGTACTCCCAATTTAGCTTACACACCTATTGATTAGTTAACCTAAACAAGACTCCTAATAAAAAAACATGCAACTAATCCTCTTATTTTTAGAACCGATAATAGTAAAAAAGAGATCCAATGAAAACTATTGTTAGAAAGTTACTCATCTATTGATAGTTCTAAATAGGAGAATAACAAATTCATGTTTGTTTTAACTCTTTTAAGTTAAAAAGCAAGTTCTTAGATTTGAATACACATTTAAACTACCCTTGTGTTTGAAGATCAGATAAATCAAAACCTGATTATTTTCGTTACTACTCTTTTCTTTTTGAGCTTCCACAAGATACCTGAAATAAAATACAGTTGAATTCTAAATATTAGAAGCAGTCTCATTGTTTTTCTAAAGAAATTTTTACAAAATAAAAAAAGTGATGCTTGATTAAATAGAAAATATTGCTTAAAGAATGGTTTTGTTTTTAAAGATTTATTAATGTGTCTTTTTATCAATGAGAATTAGCCTATTCTCAAAGTTAATTATTACCTGATAATTTCAGTACCTCAGGGAATAAAAAGAAGATTGGTTATTATGATTGCAATATTTTATTGAGCCTTTTAGCTTTTTTTAATTCGGTCTCTTTTTCCCTGATCTAAAAGCACTCAGGACACTTATTTAAGTTGCTAAATAGATACCACAAATATATGTAATAAATATTATCTTAAAACAAAATAAAAAATTCTAAAAACAAATGACTGGAAAATAAACCCTTTTGTGCCTTGCTCTAATTGCTCTGTGCTTCTAATCAGCTAGAGCTGTTCTCGGAGTGGATATCTCCTAATTAGCAGACTAGTTTTCTTGTTTAAAATCAAGTGGCATGTCTTTTGTTATTGTGAGAGCCTACTTGAGCTATGGTGCTATCGACCCAAATGCTGTTACCAATCTTACTCGTGCAAAAAGTGCTGGTCTCATCACTGATATCTATCATTTCCCATGCCTTAAAGTAGCAGCTGCTACTCAAGCTGAAGCTATTATTAATGGAATTAGTAAGAGCCTTTATGGAACTGTTTGGATCGATGTTGAAACAAATCCTTCAAGTGGTTGTGGTTGGAGCTCGGATATAAATACTAATTGCAGTTTCCTCTAAAGTCTTGTCGACACTTATAAAGGAAAGGGTATTCTTGTTGGTATCTATGGAAGTCATTACATGTGGCAAACCATTTTCGGTGCTGCAGGAAACTGCCCTTACTTCACTTCTCTCCCAGTGTGGTATGCTCACTACGATGGTGTTGCCAGCTTCAGCGATTGGTAATTATCTTCATTTATCTTTTTCAATCATACCTCACACACTAAACCCCTTACTTTATTTGAAATACCTCCTAACTTACTATTAAATGCTAACTCATATATTTATTGATAGGTCTTCTAACTCTTTCGGTGGCTGGAGCAAGCCCTCTATCAAGCAATACAAGGGAGACGTTACACTTTGCTCAACTGGAGTTGATGAAAACTACTACTGATCTCTCTTTTAAGATTGTCAGTTTAACTGGCCTAACAAATAAACTTTTATAAACACTTATTAGTTAATTCCTCAAATATAATACTTTAATACCCTAAAAATGATAACTTTCTAAAAAATCCTTAACACTAAGTTACTTTATTCTTGAGAGTACATTCTCCTTATCAATTATTTTGTGGTATTAATCAAACCAATTTCCTCCTCACATTTTGATTTGATAAGGATCCATTTGGAATTATTTCTTTCTTGATTTACAGCTTTAAAGAGATTGGCTGAAATTAACCCAAAGTAAGCTAAAATAGCTTGTTCTACTATTTTTAATACTAATAAAAGTAACAAAGGGATTAGATATCCCAACAACAGACATGTTCGTGAAAAGAAAGAAATTTGTGTCAATTTATTAGTAGGAGATTTAGATTTTCTGGTTGTCTTAGATGAGATAAAAGAGTCACATCCAAGTTCATCTTACACAGTTAATGGTGTTTAATTTTGTTAAGGGCGTCAAGCAGAGGAAATTTATTGATATTGTTTTACTAATTCTTTCTGAACCTCCACTAATTTGTGCATCAGCGAAATACAATCTAAAACTAGAAACCTAAACAATTTTAATCTCTCTGGGTTTGCTTCCTTGTTGGCTAAATTATTAAAGTGTGCTTTTCAATAACAATCAGCTATCTTATTGAAGTTAATGATATCCTTGAAAACAATTATCTTCAGATTTGAACATGAAATCTCCAAGTTTTAACAATCACAATCTAGTTTAATTAATAGTTGCTAGCTATTGCATAACTAACTAAATTATTTGAATATGAATTGATTAAAAAATGAATCAAAATATTTCTCATTTACGAGTAAGAGATCTGGTTTATGCAGAAACCATTGACTCAATGTTCTCAAGAATTTAAGCCAAGCTTTGCTTGATATGATGGTCTTAGTATTATTATTGTCTTAGGCTTGCTTTACCCTCTTATGGCTAACTTACAATGAATTGCTTTAATATTTTCTAAGGGATATTCTTTGTTTTAATTGTTTATTTGATAGGGATATTGGAACTCAATAACACTCTTGAGTTCGGGTGCTTTATTTTATCACTTTTCAAAGCAGGATTATATTTTAATTGTGATAGTGAAGTGTTGCCTAAAGTGCTAATTGATTTATCATCTTTCTAATCTTGCAAGATCAGTTGCTGGTCCAAACTGTTTTTAAGTATCCCATCGAATTCTTCATTTCTTGATTAATTACTGTTTTACTGATTTGATTTGATTTCAGTTTCCTTCTCAACGTTTGGATGCACAGAGGTAAGTAATTCGCTGATTTAATGTTGTTAAGCTACTTTTTCTTCCTTCGAAGCTTCTCCTTCAAGTTAGCTTCTTGGAATATTTTCTCCCTCATTGTTTTAGCTTTAATGTTCTCTTGAAGAATCGTTTTATTCAAATCTTAATAATTGCTATTCTGTGAGTATCTTATCTTCAAAAATAGTGTTTTCATTATTAACTATCAATTGAACCTTTGCTTTAATGTGTTCTTATTTGTTTCCTTTATTGGAATGACAATCCTAAGAATGCTTGGTTGATAAGTTGTCTTAAGGATCTGCTTTTGAAAAACATTCTGAGTTGATTGCTGGTTTCTTCGAGATCTAGGATTCATTGAGAGTTAGTGAATTCTAAAAATCTTATTGGTTATGCAAGTATTTCGTTTAGGATTGGATTGGACTGGAAAGATTCTTTTCTGTAAAAGCATAAGGGCTTAGATTTTTCAATACATTTTTCTTTTTTGCAGCAACGTGTGTTCCTTATGTTGAACTATGCAGCTCTTATTAGAATTACTATTTTAAAAACAGTTACTCACTGCCATTTGAATCCTAATTTCTGGAATTGATTTATTTCCGGATATTAGCTTAAAGTGTTTCTAAATCTTCTTGAGCTCTCTTCTTTTATTACAGAATAAGTTCCATTTCAATCTATTCCAAACATAGTCATTAAAGATAAATATTTCAACATTTTATGAGTTACTTTCAATTCTTCTAATTATTTCTGTGTTGAAGATTGTAAATCTTGAGTTGATCTCTTGGCCATGATCAGTTTCTCTAGAGACAATTACTATTAAAAATCTTTAAATCATTTATCACCAATCAACTAGTACGTCATTTCTTCCAGAGTGGTTGTAAGATCTGAAGCGATGTTCTTAATAGTTCACTGAGAAAGGATTGCTATGATCATCAATGTGTGATCTGTTTTCAGAGCTTGAGAGATTATAATACTCCTAAAGATATCCTTTTTGAGTAGTACTATCACCAGTACCAATGAAATAGGAGTTGTCTAAAGGTGACCGAATAATCTCATGGTGATTGATGGGTTAATACTTTCTTTTCAGTTCTTGGCTTGTTTGTTCAGTCTGAAATCTGTTCGCTTTAAATTTCTACTTTTCCTCTATTTAAACTGAAAGTTCTTGCATGTACATCATCATCTTTGCTCTTTCATTGTTTTTGCGTTATTCTTCATCTTGACTTATCCAGCCCATAGCAACAGCTCTATTTATTTTAGCTTAATTGATCTAACTCAATGAATTGTCAAGAACACTTCTCCCTATTTTTGAAGAGTCTTTAGCAGCAAATTGATTCCCATCTTTATTTGAGTTTGCGTTGTTTAGCATTTTTTAGAGATAAGGGAATTTACTATTTTCTAATAAAAACCGAAAATCAATTCCAAGGATTTCTCTTCATAAAACAATTGCAATACCTATTGTTTGGTGAGATGTTTAACCTTTAGTAAAATCTACTAACCTAGCATTACTTTCTTAACTGTTGATTTGAGAAAGGGGCGAGTGTTGATAGTTGTCCCTTGCTCTTTTCTGAAAATACAAGTAAGGCAGTTGATCATTGTGTGCTTATCTCTATTCTTGATTCAAGGTTTGACTTGAGAAGATATTTGCTTTATTCTTGTTTATCAACTCAAATGAAGCCGTTGGAGAGTAGTTATTCAACAATCTGTCACTTTAAGAATCTAATGATTCAAACTAAACAAGATGGAAGGATCATAATACAAATCCTTACATCTTATTGGTCTTTGAGACGGAAAGAAAAAACTGTTGCCTTCTCTTTGACTAACCGTATCTACAGCCACAAAGGATTGATATTAACATAAGCCTACCAAAAATTTACCTTCAGCAGCTATTGAAAATGGAGAAGACAACTTGTATTACATTTTTTGTATTTGCGAAAGCCTTTCAGCAGCTAATAATTGATACGTTTCTTTTTAGATCAAGAATTAAAGGAAGTGTAATTAATAAGACAAAAAGTTATTGGCGATTAATCAGGCATTAAGTTCACTTAAAACAGCTAGAACAAACCAATAATTGTACCTTTTTTTCTACTTTTGAAAATTATTATTTCTTTCCTATTTTCAGCCCAGTATTTTCGATGTTGATTTTTAAACAAAGTTAAGAATAATAAGCCAAACAGAGCTTTTGTCAATAAGTAAAATTGTGGCATATTCATAATGATAAATAAAACTAATTTAGAAAAAACTCGTTTGTTGGCGTTTTTACTGCTGAACTTTAACATAAATATGAAGTTCAATTATAATTCCAGGATTGCTTGAGAGAACCTTATCCAGGTGATTAATAACTTCTTTAATTATTAAAACCAATTTAGGATCTACTATTCTTTTATGTTGAAGGTGCAAACATCTAGTCAGAAGCATTAAAGCTGTTGCTATTTAATAATTTGTTCCCTTCTTGCGTTTGCTTAGTTACGGCAAGTTCATAAAGTCTGTTAGTTGCTTAGATCGCAACAGAAGATCTTGGAGATTAATGAAAGCTCAAACTCCCATTTACATTGCAAACAGATTAAGAAACAAAGAGGCTTCGCTATGGAGAAACTAGGGTGGATTAATTGGGGCTAAGTGATAACTCTCTTCCTGTGACTTGAGAGTTATGGACATCCTAGAACCTTTTGGCGATTACTTATTTTTAGTGGTGGATCACGCGCTCATAGCCAGGCAAGTACTAGGCTGGTGGATTATGAAGACTTTACTTATTTAATCTTCTTTCTCCATTTCCTTTGGATGACACTTTTTAATAGTCATCGATTGGGGCTACTTGCATTGTTTAGTATTTCTTCCTGTGGAGATGACCTGGTTGAAGGTGATCTGGAAGGAAAGCATATTGCTAGCTTTAATTCAAAGCGAGTGACTCTGGAGTTGGTTGGTAGTTTTCTTGCATTTGAACTAAAAGAGAATTGTAGTCGATATCTTATTCGTACTCTAGTGAGCCTTAAGCAGGGAGGCTTTCTCGTAAGTAATGTCGGTCATTAGGCTTGAAAGATGTCTGTGAATTGGCATGACTATTGTTGAGATTGGGGTTGCATTAATTGATATATCTTTCAAATCGCTAGTTTGTTTCTTGCTGACTCTGATTTTATAGTTCAATTGAATCCTAATTATGAGTAAGGCTATTCCCTAAGACTCCTTTCTTTATACTATTCTACTTAGAGTGACGGTTCTATTCAATTTAATCAACGATCAGCAGGTCATCTGAACTTAGATTCTTGGCGAATTTGGAGTACATGTCAGGCTCAAACTCCTTTGCATCTGCGTACGTCGGCACTAACAAATAGATGTATCAATGTAATTAATAAACATCCAAAAGGGAATTAGTTACCATGGTATGGCTTATATGCATTCTCTTCTTCTGCGTTTTTTCCGCTCTAGGATTCAAATGTTGGATGGAGCTCATTGCCTAACTACTTGTGTCCTTCCTGCTAATAGTTGCTTCTTAAAATTTAAGGAGCTGGATTGAATGACTATTAGAATTACCCACTTGAGGTCTATGATTGGTAAGGCAGATTTTCAATTGAATTGGATTATTCTTGATTGACTAGCTGTGAGGTAGTCTGCAGTTTCACTGAATTTTGTTGGCTCTTTCTAATATTTTATTACAACAAAGCTAAGCGTTAGGGACTATCTGAGGTTGCTCTTTAGGCTGGTTTCTAGGATGTTTTTCTTTATTTTCTTTCAGGTGTCTACAAAATAGGATTTGATGGCTCTCCTGCAGGATTTGAGGACAAAATCTCTTAATCTAGATATTTAGGCTGCGATTCTTCTTATCCATATGGACTATCAGCTTTACGATCAGGGGAAGAGGCACTAAAGAAGCAAATTAACTTGAAACCTGCTGATTTGTTTTTGGTCTGAATGCGCTTCACTATTTTAGAGAAGTTATTGATCTTGTGAATCAACACAATTTGCTCGTTGTTCATTTCCTAAATACTCATGTCTTCTTTAAAGCCAAAAGAAGAGCGAGAAGATGCTTGTGGTTAAATGTTATTGCCTCGACTGCTGGTGCTTAGAGAATTAATCAGATTATTTTTGCGTAGTTTTACAATAAATTCAACAAGAAATTCTCTATTCTTTTTGAAAATGAGCCCTTCCACTACCTTTTAAAGATGATTACACTTGAATCTGATTTGTATTGGTTGTGCTTATTTCTCGTTGGCTTGTAAATGTCTTTGAATTGTCTAGGAGTTAATCCAATTTTTAATTATTTAGAAAGCCTAAAACTTTCTTTTGAGTAAGAATTTATCAGCTTTCAGAGCAAGCACAATGCTTATTTTGCTATTTATCCCCATTTTTTTAAAGTTAGCTAGAGTCATTAACTCAGTTTAAGAAGCATTTTACCTTAAAGATCCACTTTACTAATAGAGTTGATCTGTTTAATCTATGTCTTTTAGCGCAATATTATTCTGCTCTTTTACTTCTTTTTCGAAAAGAGCAATGACTTCTTTATCAACTGCCAGGTTCTTTTTAAACTCTCCGAAGCCTTTCGGTTTGGTTTATTGTCTTATTGGCTCATTTTAAGCTTCAATCGTTTTTTATTATGCTACTACTTTGCGCAGATTGTTAAGAGAGTTTGAATTAGTAGTATTGGAATCAATCTAAGGATCTGGCCCAATTTTATTTGTGATTACTTATGAGTAAACTAGAGACAATCCGTTAGTAGATTCCTAGCCGTATTGCGAATTTGAACTATTACTTTGATTTCCATTTTGAATTACTTGAGAAGATGGATTTGACAGTTTCTAATTGAATCCCCTTACAAATTAGCCACTCAAAGGCATGCTTTCTTTTAAGACTTCCTAAAAAGGTTGAGATGCCTATTACAAAAAAAATAAATAATAAATTTAAAAACATATTTTTACATTTGAGACTGGTTGATTTTTTATTTCTACAGTTGTGGAGGAGGACCTTTCATTTAAGCCTTTATTTTCAGAGTTGATTTGAGGGAAAACTTCTGTTTAAATTAGATTATTTGCTAAGATCACACTTTTCTCCTTTTTCTTCTGTTAATCCTTCACTTTGTAATCCATAAAGGAAAGCTTCATAGGCTTTTCATTTTATTAAGATTCATCCTTATTTTCCTATAAAACCGTATTTAATTAAGAAGGCTTTTACTGTGCCTTCTAAGCTTCATACTAGTAGATGCTGGTTATTGGAGTCTACTGCTATTATCCCTAAAGTTGCTAGTTACTAAAACTGCTAGGGAAGGAACTTCCATCTGTTTTAAATCAATCAAACCATTTAAAAGAAGCAAATAGAAGTTCAGTATTTTACTTGAATTTTGGTTTCTAATTGGGCTTGGCCTTTCAGAAGTATAGACGTCTCCAAAAGTCAGTGTCTGGTTCTCCTGTAAAATTAAAAATAAATACTCAATTCTTATTTTAACTCCCTTACGATATTCTTAAGATCAGTCTCTTCATGGCTCTTTGACTGAATGTTTTGGTAGGCATCAAATGCTGATTTGGGCTATTCATAAACCGAGTTAATGTCTTATCTCTAAACTTATTTCTACTTCATTTCTGATCTATCTTAGTTAATCTAGCTGTTGTTTGGATTGTAATCTGACCCGATTGAAGCAATCAGACCAGGATTTTAGTTTCCATATTCTTGGTAGACTGATTTTTCAAGCTAAGGTTTTATGGACAATTCTGTTCTTTAAGGAATTTAGTTTAGACTCTAGTTTGCACTTAATTAAGAGTTTCTATTCTAATTCTGCACTTAGCTAGTTGATCTTTCAGTTTGTATCTCTGATCTACTGCTATTACTCTTTCTTGCTATTTCTCTATTGAGCACTGCAACTCCTCCAACTCCAAAATCATTGATCTGTCGGTAACTTGATTGCTAAGCTTGTCCTTAAGGAGCAAGATCAAATCCAATATTATTAAATGCAGTCTCTTACTATTACTAAACATTTAGTTTTTATTATTCGTCTGATGATAATTTAAAAACAGTCGAATTTGAAGTTAGAGGCAGCAATCCAGCTGAATAGATTGAGTTATTTTGCCTATCATCCATATCACCCTAATTCAATTATTTCTCTCCTTCTTGAAAAGGATTAGAGTTTCTGATGAGATTGTTGATTTAACTATCTCTTTCCTCCTTCTTCTAAACAATAGATGCCATTGCGCTCTCCCTTAAGACTTGATACTTTTAGTCTTAGATTTACAATGGAAGCTGATAATCTTCATTAAATTTAAAGGATTGACTGTAAACATTCTGTTGCTGTTAATCTGCTAGAGCTCTAGACATGCTGGAACTCAATGCTGGATTGCATTATCCTGAGACAGTTGATTAAAGAATATAATCTTGCGTTTCAGCTACTCTTTTTTCGTCAAGAATATCCTTGATATCTTCAAAAGAGCTGTCATTTTATTAGTGAACTGCTGCTTATCTGTTACTGGAAGCTATGCTCGTTAGAGGAGATTTATCTTTTTCAAGCATGAACTTTGAGTTCGTCATTAACTGTTCAGGTTAGTATTATTATTTTCCTGAAGATTGCTGCAAAAATGAAGCCGAAGGGCCATTGTAGTTTAAATCTTCATTATTTAGTTAATACTCTTGATCTCTTTTGTTAGACTTGAGCAATGGTACTCTTTATTCTGTGAGTTAGCCAGTAAATTAGTTTGATTGCTTTAGATTATTTATCTTATCTTTTTGTGTATCTAATTCTTCTATCTTCATCTCATTGTCAGATTGCTATGGTTTATTTGTGTGTAACTGCCCTTCATTGCCTTATTTGAGAATGTATTCCCTTCTGTCTAATTTAGCTGGTAAGTTGTTTTAAAGAGCATAATCTTAATCATCTTCAAATTGTGTTTAACTTCCATTTCTTGAATGGTTCTGCAAGTATGTTTTAACCACAACAGATTCAGGTTTAGGTTAGCTGTGATTGTTTTGATTTGATTCTTTTATTGCTTACCCTTGAGGGTTTCCTTCAAAGAAAGGCAGATTATTCTCATTTCTTCGCAAAGAAACAGGAATCTCTTGTGTTTAGTCATCTATTTTATTTTCTTGATATGTTTGCATCAGTTTTTATTCTGCAGCTGAAAGAACATGAGCTTGTTTTAGTTAATAAGTTCCACTAAGCTTCATGGCCACTTTCGAACTAAATTCATTTTAATTTCTCATATCACTTGATTATTAGTGGCCAGAATCGGAAGAAAACCCCATTTATTAGTTGAATAATTCTTTTTCATTTTAAGGATATGTTTGAACCTAACTTGGGGAAGCCAATCCAGATTATCTTAAATTATTTACAATTTAAGCTTGAGGTCTCTAAGGTGCAATTATGGACTATTGCTCATTTTTAAGAGGGATAACAGTATTTACTTAAGAATCTGTCAGAGGGTTAGATGGATTGATTGATTATCTTGAAATAATTACCTTATCCTTAATCTATGATGTTCTGATAGTAGAAGAAGATGGATTGAACTCAGGCACAGTCTTATCCTCCTGTTCCAATTATGGGTTTGCTGTATCGTGTATTTAATAGTTGGAGTTTAGGTTACTATTGCCAACTACTTCAATTGGAGAATAAGCATTTACTGAGTTAAAAATCTATTTCTATGAAAGCTATTAATTGTTATTTGGGGTGGAACATTGGTATGCAGTAGGAGCACCATTATCAAGTTAGTCTGTTTGCTCATAGCTTTTATTCAGAGAGCTTTGGCTTCTTCTGTAATTGTTTTACTGATCATTTAGCTCTTCTGTCAGAATCTTTCGTGAAGAAGAATTATTTGCTTTCTATTGGGAATATGTTGATTTCCTAAGATTGCCACTCATCGATCTATTAGCAGAACCAGAAGATTTGTTATTTTACGAGCAATTCATCTAGCTGTTACTGCGACTTCTATTTGGATCTGCGTATCGACTTAGCTTCATGCCTGTAGCTCTCTCATAACCCTTATTTTTCTCTGCAATATGAGTCTTTTACATTTTGTCATTGAAGTTCTAGCAGATATCACTGTAACGCAATGAATTACTCCTCGAAATACTCTTAGCGTTGCTTGATCTACTATTATTTAAGCTTTGCTTGCTAGAATCTAAGTCATTTCCTTAACTAATTTATCCTGTGTTTGATCTTCTCAATAAATTTGGATTCAGATTTGATTTATTCGCTTGTGGCGGCTTAATAAAACTGCCAGATTCATACGAAGACATTGCCATTTGAGGAGGTCTTTATCTTCTCTGTTGATCATAAGATCCTTGCCTTGGCTACCCTGAATATGAGCGTGCTAGTTATTATTTTTATGAGGAGAGATGTTTATTTCCTGGAACTAAAGGGTAATCCTGTTATCCTTAAAGTTATTAATCTTGCTGATAATTAGGTTGCTAACTTTATCTCATGAATTAAGAAGGATGGTATGACCCCTTTAAGTTATCCCTAAATCCTGTTGATGAACTTCTTAACTATTAGTTATTTTAAGATGAAAAAGGAGACTGATAATTGTCATTATTTATATTGTTTGGGGAAGAATATTCCTACAACTCGTTTGTATCAATCAGCTGATTCAATTAAGAAGAAGGAGTCTATTCTTAATAGTTGTCTTGCTGATTTTATTGTTCAGAAGGTGAAGCACCGTTATTAAGCTAAGCTGAATAATTAGGTTTGATTGAGGCATTATTGGAAGGAGCTAAGTTAAAACCTTAAGAATACTTTTAATTATTTTGATTCTCTTCTGGATCAGCCAGATATTATTATTCTATGACTAAGTTATCATCAAAATTGATTTCTCCTATTTCTTTTTAGTTTAGCTTTTCTTCGTCTTTCTTCTATTGGAAATACTACGCTATTTATTCTTCATCCTCATTTTGTTCTCCTCTTTTCCAGTTATTAGTTTCACTATTTCCTCCCCATTCTCTTCCTTTGCTTTCTGCTGCTAGATTACTGGATCTTCCATTCACAATTTCATGATTTTGGTCAAACTTTCCAGATAACGAAGATCCTTATTTTTCTAACCCTTTTCCTTAACCAGTCAGTGATGATTTCATGCCTTAATTTTGGTAGAGTAATTCACTTCCTTTTAATCCCTTTTCCAGATAATTTTAAGGATATCTTATTGTTTGATTTTCCTATCCTAAGGGTAGTTAATTTTCCAAGTAGTTCTATTAGATTACTTCTTCTTAATAAATTTCTTAGTCATCTTAATTTGTCCTGCCTTTCCCTCCTTTTAGTTATGGTTATCCTGAAGGATTAACTATTAAATCCCTTCCAATCTAGTCTCTTGCTTCTTGGTTTTGACTTTGATTGATTTATTTGCTAGTAATTTGGCTGTTTTATTTTTGTTATGACCTTTCTTTTATAAAATTGTCATTATTTTATCCAACCTGAATTCCCATTTTCTCTCCTTCAGGTTATCCTTGTATTTAGTTATTTCCTTAATAGGAGTATAATCCAGAAGAGTTATTTCTATTATTCTAATTATTTTGCTTTCCTTTGTAGCTGATTTCTTAATTGTTTGAGGGAATATTACTTAGTTATGATTATTTTAAAGATCTACTTCCATCAGTAGCTTAAGCTTCTAGATTAGGATTCTAACTTGAATCATTTGAACCTTTTCTTTGTGATTGTTCCTATTTCATAATCTTACCAGATTATCTAATTGCAGAATTCCTTTAATTGTTGTTTAGAATATTATGTTCTTCTAACCCATTATCATTTAAATCGTTAGTTCCATTTAATTGATCTTAGCTTTTAGTAGTCTAATTGCCATTGATATTTCTTGAATTTTCTGATTTTTAATTTTTGTATTGATCAGATTGACTACTAGGCTATTACTATTATCCTTATTCGCTGTTAGCACCTTGTTAGGATTCTACTTGATCGAATTTTTAATTGATTTGATCATTCTCTTAAGAAAGCTTCTTTTTGAAGACTTGGCTTGAGTTCTTTCTTCCAGTTAATTATTTTGGTTAATCGGTATCTCCCTTTTGGCTTTTGTATTCCTGGATGTCATCATTAGCAAAATAATTATCACTTCCTGCGCTATTCTTCTTTTCTAACAGCACTTCAGATGATCTCGTTGATTATTTGTTTGATTAAATCAACTTGCTACTCCTAAGACCTGTTCCACTGAGTTAGTCCTCTTAAAAATGGTTGTCCTCCTCTTTTCCACCAACTTACTATTGGTTGTCTCTCTAAATCTAATCAGAAGCTTATTACATACTCTCTTTTAGTTTCTAAGTTGTTTTTATTTGTTTGCTCGAATTTTTATTATTATTATTATTATTACTGCTACTATTGTTGCTAGCTAGTTCATGACTGCTACTTTTATATTCTTTGTTTAAATGTGCCTGCTGCTCTTCTGGGGAAAGGGAAGATAAATCGATGTGTTCATCTTCTTGATTGAAGTCTGAATGCATGCCTTCCGAGCAACTCAGATCCAAGATGCTCCCATCAGACAGAAGGGCATTTTTATCTTTTTCTAATTTCTTTGATTTGTTCTTCTTGTCTTCCAAATCATCGATTGAAGCACTTTCAACTGCACTGCTGCTTTAGTTCCTCGATGACTTACTACTTCTGTGAGCCTTATTATTCTAATTGCGTTCTTTAATCATATTTTTGAGCTTCATATTTTCTGACTTTTACTCTTCGAGCTCGTCTTTCAAGGCATTGATCTAAGATTCATTTTAAATGTCACCGAGAGAAGTTTAATTTCCAACTGATTTTCCTTCCTTATTTTTGCTTTTTTAGACATCTCCTGAGGTAATAATAGAGTTATTTTTATTATTATCTCTTGCGGGCTTTTAGATTGGAGAGTAATCCTCCATGTCTTAATTTAGCACACTGAGCAATTAATCAACTGGTTATTTGTTACTCATTCCTTAGGATTCAGGACCATTTTGTTAAAGATTTTGCCTTTCTAGGCTTAATGGTTTATTGTTGTTATTGTTGTATTCATTACCTGATCTACGAAGGATATTATTAGTTGGGTCATCTGCATCAAGACCAAAGCTGCCTCTCCTGGACTTAAAGAGAGTATTTTGGCTCATTGAATTGTTCATGGAAGCATTCAGATCTAGATTGTTTGAAATATTCAGGCGACTGCTTTCTCTCAGAAAGTTAGGAGATTAACTTGATCTTAGCTTTGTTCCAAAATCAGAAAGTTCTCCTAAGCGACCAATTCCAGAATTGCTTAGATTCATCTGCACTCCTCTCTATTCATTTGACCTCGAGTTCCTTAAAGGATTACTAAAGTTGTCAACAAGTTAGCCATTATCAGTTGTCCCTTAAAGAAAAGATTTTGGGATTTGTGATGTTGAGCTATTCAAAGATTTGACTGCAGGTACATAACGAGGTGGCTAGTCATGAGCAGAACTTGTTCTGGATCGACTTTGCTTATCAGAACAAAAAGAATTGTTAGCACTTGACTTTCCAAGCAGGTTGGATCTATTTAATTCTTCTCTGCTTTTGTTCAATGCTCCCCAGGTTTTTTCGAATTCACCTCTCACTAGCGGCCTTGATTGAATAGAGTCATTTAGAATGTTATTACTTCTATTTAAGAACTATCTTGGTTGACTAGACTGCGAATCGTTGAGTTTATTGCGTGATTGCTATTAAGGCATGCTTAGACGAAACGAAGAATCAAAGGCAGTTGATCTCTTAGGTAATTGCTGCTGTTGAGAAGAGTTGTGAAGAGAAAAGCTTTTATTGATAGTCTAAGTTGGCATTTGATTACGTCTACGAGTATCTTAGAGGAAATTAGTTTCAAAGAAACTCCTGTTGGTGCTACCTCCATCTATTGTTAGTCTCTCATTTTGCCTTGCCAAGGTCTTGAAACTGTTTAAGAAATGATTGCTTCGAGACTTATTCAGCAGGTTTTTGCCAATATAATCTTAGTCTAATTAAAGGTTAAAAGAAGGATATCCACCAGCTTGACCAACAAGGTTGCTCTTTTAGGTTTGCTTTTCATTCAAAAAAGAACCTTTTGGATATGCTTAAAAACTATCCCCTCTTGAATAACTGCTTTCATTGTTATTCTTAGAGCTCGTAACGTATTGTCCAGATTACAGAGAGTTCTTGCCAGATTTGATGAGGGAAAGAAAGTAAGTCAAATCCTTTGTATTTTCTGAAGGTTCTTGATAAACATTCTCTATTTTTTTATGTAGATTACTCCACTAAGCTTCGAAATCGTTTCCACTTAATTCCCTCTGAGCTCTATCATCTCTCTTTGTAGTCAAAGAACCTATTTAGTATTTATTAAACATAATTTTTAATAATGTGATAAATACTCTGGTAATAATACCAAAGAAGGATGAAGATTGATTTTAAGAACGTTTTATTGTTTCATTATTTTGAGAAGTAAAAGTGAATGTCTT
>Ga0302271_10002075_pt1 | contig 18463 bp, 13 predicted proteins | sample III_Bog_N1_1_FD_198767 | JGI IMG/M metagenome (GOLD analysis project Ga0302271, IMG submission 198767) | Peat permafrost microbial communities from Stordalen Mire near Abisko, Sweden - III_Bog_N1_1 | ecosystem: Environmental > Terrestrial > Soil > Wetlands > Peat | place: Sweden: Abisko...
ACATGGGATGTTCTTCACAAAACCTGCAAAATCGGGTGATGTTCTGAAATTTTCATCGAAGGTTGTTTTTACAGGAAGAACAAGCATTACTTCTTATGTCCATGTTGAGAACAATGGTGCAGAGAAGCCATTAGTTGACGGTTTTGTCACATTCATTCATGTTGATGAAAATACCAGACCGTCTCCTCATTTTCTCGAAATCAATCCCGAAACGGAAGAAGACAAACGACTTTACGAAGAAGCTAAAAACCTGAGAACAAAATAACCAGGTTGAGTATCTTTTAATGAATTCTGTCAATGCCGAACAAAAAAGATCTTCCGGATCGTTAAATAACTGTTATAATAATTAATAAAACCGTTAAATAAATCAAGAAATTTAATATTGCGGTGCTCTGCACCTTTACACTCGTTCCCGGTATTCGATTCTACAAATATTTCGCAGCTCTGCTGCTAAGTCTCTAATCCAGATTTACAATTCTATTCATTGATAATCTAACAGTAAATTGAGTTTTTTAAAGGTGCGTAGCACCGGAATATTTGTAGTAAAATCCAGATAATGTAGATTTAAGGTGCAGAGCACCGTAATATTTATATTAATATATTAAACAAATTAATTCCCTATTCAGACTAAGGAGGAAATTTAAAAGATTCAAAATCACTATTCCTTCCCTTTTTTTCTGGCTTTGATTATCAGATAGATAACAAATATAACTCCGACACCTAGAAGAATATGCCCGACATAAGGGAATATTTGTTCCCTTACAGCATACAGATAATAACCAATAATTGCAAGTATGATATTCCATATCCCGGCACCAATAAATGTGAATAACAGGAAATCACGAAGATTCATTTTTGCTAATCCGGCCGGAATTGAAATCAGATGACGGATACCCGGAACCAGTCGGCCAATAAAAGTGGAGGTTTTACCGTTTTTAATGAAATAATCTTCCGCATGTTTTATTTTCTCTTCCGATAAAAGGAAAATCCTGCCCAGCTTTGACCCTGCGAATTTGTATACTATGGGACGTCCCAGATAATAAGCAAGTGTATAGTTGATCAGCGAACCCGTAAGGGCCCCTATTGTGCCCATTATAACAACTAAAAAAACATTCAGGTCTCCCTGACCTGCCTTATATGCCGCAAAGGGAATCACAACCTCTGATGGCAGAGGCAGAAAAGTGCTTTCAATCAACATTAGCAGCGCAATTGTGAAATAATTCAGATTGGCCATATACCAATCGAAGAGAGTCTGAAAAAATGCCATAATTTAATTCTTGTAATTCAATAGAAAATCATTCTCTGAAATAAGGTTGGCGGCAATATTAATCTTTTTACATGTTAATGCCAACAATTTTGTAGTGGGACAGTTGAGATTTATACTTAAAATTATTTTAATTCAGGAGGCTGCATTTCAAAGTATTTGTAATCGGTAAGCTTTCCGACTTTAATATAGCGCCTGGAAATGACTGCAACTTTTTTCCCATCGGCCAGGAATTCAGCTAAAAGCAAATAACCTCCCGGTTTAGCTGGCAATGAAATCTCTTCTTCAAGAGATGAACGGTCAAAGGAAGTCAGAACAACAGGGATTATCTTATTTGAAACTGGTTTTCCTTCACTGTTGAGCACACTTAAAGTAATCTTACCCGATACATTAAGAGATAAATCATTGATTTTTGCAAGTTTAAATGACAATTTTTCACCCGGATGATGAGGAATTGCCTGTTTGACATAACGTTCATCAGTAAGGTTAATAAATATTGCTGACGGTGCAAATGCATCTGCAAACCAATTAAGAGCTGGTGCAGGTTCCAGGTCTTTTATATTTCCCATAAACCAGTCACCCGTGTAGCCATAGTTATTTGCCAGGTAACAAAATGCAAGTACACCGGCCAGACTGGGTTCGCTTCTAAGCCATTCCGTTTCGAGTTGAAGAAGGTAAGCCTGAAATTCACGGTTTTGCTCAGGTGTAGAATTGGGTCCAAGGTAATAATCATATGTATCCACCGTAAGCTTACTGGGCAGACCATTACGCCATAGCCATATCCATCCATATTCATTTGCAAGTTGGGGGACTCCTGCTTCTCTGATCATTTTAAGTATCCCTGGTTTATAATCGAGGTTACCCAATGGATATGAAGTACTTTCTAATCCTTTCTCTGAATATATAATTCGTGTTTGATAGGGATGTGGTTCATCCATTTCATCTGTTTTCATAATACCTTCTCTCATGTACCCGGCATCCCAGATTCTTGTCGGATCGAGTTTCTTAAGTTCCGGAATAAGTGAATTCCCGATAAACATGTCGGTATTCTCATTTATAGCGTCCCAAATTGCTATGCTCGGATGATTTCCATCGCTCCATACCCAATCTGTGTATTCTTTCCTGATCTCCTCGTCCCAGCCGTGGTTCTGCCAATAGAGCCATTCATTCTGCAACAACAATCCATTTTCATCAGCAATATCGTACCAGAAATCGGGCACGATACCAACACAAATACGCATTGCATTCCAGTTGAGCTGTTTCGGATATGTAACAAGAAGTTTCTTAACCCATTCTTTATCCCATACCAGGTTACTGCAGTCGGGATCCTCGAAAAATCTCTGTAGTGTAATGTTTGTTCCGCGCAGAAAATATTTCTCTCCGTTCAGGTAAAAGAATTTCCCTTTTGCTGTAAAGTCACGCATGCCAAACTGATGGCTTATTTCATCGGACATACCGTTGCCGGACCTGAGTCTTTCGGTTGCAATATAAAGAAATGGGTTATCAGGTGTCCATGATTTAAAATCTGAAAATGGAATTTCGAATGTCATTTCACTCAGATTATCTCTCTTTGCAGAAAATTTGCATTCTCCGGTCGCTACAGTTTTGCCTGTGACCTTTTCAGTAATAACAACCTCAAGGTTAATGGAATCACTCATTGGATCTCCGTAAAAAATCTGTGCCGGGATTAAGCTCCTTATCTGTGTTTTTATTGTAATTTTCTTATCTGCCACCGAAGGAAGAACAAGCAATCTGTTGATCCGGATGTTGCCTGTAAACGAAAGAAGCACATCATCCCAGATACCAGGAAGATAGTGTTCCTTTTCCTTATCGGTTCCCCCGGCTGCTTCGGCAGGAAGCCAGATCCTCTCTCCTACCCTGATAAGAATCTCATTATCAGCGCCAAATTTAATAGCCTTATTTACAGTGAATTCTATTGGAGTATAACAAGCCATAGATGAACCCATATCCATACCATTTATGTATACCTGGGTCATATACTGACTTTTCTTTATCGTAATCATTCCCTCTTTGTTTTCCAGCTCTTTCGGTATAAAAACCTTTCGCCGGTACCAGCTGTAACGAGGCGTATAATCGAGGTTATAGAGGTTAAACTGTTCTTTAGCCACTGGTTTGTCGGGACGCTTAAAAAATTTATCATATTCAACTATTTTTGGTTCAGCGAGGTGAACTAATCCGGGTACCGGAATAGTTCTTGTAAATTTTTCAGGCGGAAAGGCAGTTGTTGTCTGATCAAATTCCCATGTGCCATTCAGGCTAATAACTATCCGTGGTGATTGTGATTGTGCCAGTTGTGCACCAAAAATTAGAGAAAGAAAAAGAAAGTTTAAGTTTTTCATAACATTTATTTATAAATGCTGGTGGTTACCTTTGTGTTACTTTGTGTATGCCTTAGTGCTCCTATGTGGTTCAATGATTTTATTTTTACCACAAAGGACACAATGGTTATCACGAAGGTTCACAAAGGATAAATACATCTTTGGCCACACTCTCATTGTTTAATTGAAATTTCAAAAAGATCTCCCGAATACAATCTTTCCAGATCTACTGTAAATCCCTTTCCCTTCAACTCTTTTCCGGACATTGTTTCAATAACCTTACCATCCAAACATTTTACTTCGTACATTTTGTCAGGATCAAGATAATTTACAGTTACTATTCGCTTTGATTCAACTGATCCATGCCTGAAAATACCGATTATGCCTCCGTTTTTTGTTTCTGTATTGATACGTTCGAATCCATCCCACATACCTTCCATAGGTTCGCCAAACCCAGGAAGATCCTGACGGTAACTCATAATGCCATATTTTCCTTCCATCTGCTGGAGCCAGTCAGCATAACCCCTGTATTTCTTTATATCTGTCACAGAAAGTTTTCTGGGGTCACCCAGCATAATCGGCAGAGCTCCAGCTATTGATTTGATATGAGTCTCCCATTCATTGTCCTGCATCTGAGGATTTCCAATCACGAGCGATGTTGCCGGAATTGACGGTGAACGCCACCATGCCATATTCCTGATCCTGATATCAGTCTTTTCACCGGCCGCACCCTCAAAATTTGAGAGCCAGTCACCTTCGGCATGTTTCAGGAGTGCGTAGTCAATTAGTTGTGTACCGCCCATTGTTTCGAAGGTACAATCAATAAAAAGTTCCGGTTTTGCTGCGTGTAGTTCATCAAAGAGCTTCCAAAGTCGTTCATAATTTGTATAAAGTGACTCATTATGATCTTTATGACCCGGGTGATTTGTTGAATAACAGCCTGATTGTGTATGATCATAAGTGTAGGCACTTGTCACCACAGCAAAATCAAGCTTGAAATATTCAAGCCCATAATCAACTGAAAGTTTAAGAAGAATAGCTTTAATATAATCATACCATCCTGTGCCAAAACACGCAGTGAATTTTTCTTTGTCATCAGGTGCATGCAAAGAGGTAGGTTTCCCATTTTTATCAATCACAAACCACTCGGGATGTGCTTTGTATACTCTGCTTTCGGGGCTTGCGCTGCCAATGCTTACCCAAAGACCTGGCTTCATTCCCAGCGATTTAATATAATCAAATACAGGCTTAAGTCCATTCGGAAATTTCTTAATATCGATACCCCAGTCTCCGTAACTGTCCTGCCACCCGTCATCAATAACAAACTCCTTCATTCCTGCTTCTGCTGCTGCCTTAGCCAGCTCCTTCACAAGTTTCTCATTTATATTTTTATAAAATGGTTCCCATGTATTGTAGACAAATGTTGGTTTTTCTTTTAATTCAGAAAGCCTTATTCCCATATATTTTCTTACGAAATCAGGTATTGAAATATTAAGAATCTCATCGGGAGTTTTTTGATGATTATAAACCATTGTAAAAACCTGAGGTGTCTCGAATGACCCGCCTTTTTCAATCCACTTACGGAATGGGAATAAAGAATTTTTGTGGGTCAGTCCAACACAAATATCCTGAGCCTCAAAGAACACGGAAGTATGTTTCATTACCCCGGTTGCTTCATTGCCAAGAACAATACCCTGTTCCCGGTTCATGTCATGTACAATGATGAGGGCATCCTGCTTTCCTCCATCATAAGGACCAATAAATCGTCTCCTTCCATAATCATGATATATCCAGCTGTATGTTACAGGATAATATCCGGGAACTTCGAACTTTTCAATATCAACCGACTCAAGTTTAGCCTCTTTATCTGATAAATTCTTAACTACCAGGCTTTTTCTGATTGCGGGAGATTTAGGATACATCAGAAACTTCAGAGTCACCTCTACTTTCTCGTCCTCGCTTAAAAGCTTCACAGCAGCCCCGCTGCCTTCATAATCATCAATTATCACCTGAATGTTAACCAGTTCCCATCGTCCTCTTCCTGAATAGATAACGTCGTTAACCTCAAACTGAAAATCAGTGCAGGTATCAGAAATTGAATTAAAATCACCACTCACCGGGTGATAAGAAATTGTAAGGAATCTGCCTCCATCCGATGGCAGTTTAATTATCCTCCTTACTACTCCATTGCAGAGGACAAGTTCTGTTTTTGTCCACTTTGCAAATGGGTTGATTACAGCTTCAATTTTTGAAGCCATCAGGATCAGGAGAGATAAAATAATAGCTTTTTTCATATGCTATCCATTGATTTTCTTCGATTACCCCGGCCCCAAGTGGAGCGAAGAAAATCAATTTACTCCCCTTGGGGCTGGGGTCAATAAATTGATTTTCAAGCAACCTTGAACTTAATTACCGGATTTAATAATTATTTTACTAAGATATTTATTTATTATGATTATCGAATCCCATTAATAGGTTATGTATATGCCCATTTTACGGTTTTTGCGAAGTCATTCAAAAAGTCTTTGTGAACCTTAGCGGTATCTTTTGTGTTCCTTTGTGGTAAAAAAGTTCTAAATGATGTAACAGTTTATAATTTCTCTATTAATTCTGAATTGTTAACTTTGAAATATTTACTAAAAATCTGAATAAAACACATATTCTTTTATGGAAAACTTGCAAACAACCTATTTGGGTTTAAAACTCAGGAATCCGCTGATTGCAGGAAGCTGCGGACTTACAAATTCAATATCAAATATTAAAGAACTGGCAAAAAAAGGTGTCGGAGCTATTGTCATCAAATCACTATTTGAGGAACAGATTCATATTGAAGCTGAAAAAGTTATCAAAAATAATACGGACGGAATAAGCACTTTCAGCCATGCACCGGATACAATATTCAGCAAAAGAATTTATGATTACGATGAAGCTTATTCGTATATCTACGATTTTGCAAAACGCAATACTCTTGGTAAATATCTCCATTTCCTGAATGAGGCCAAAGAATCGGTTGATATACCTGTAATTGCAAGCATAAACTGTGTCTCAAACCAGGACTGGCACTCTTTTTCCAAAAAGATCGAAGAGACGGGAGTTGATGCGCTCGAGCTTAATATTTATATTCTTCCTTCTGATTGGAGGAGAAGCGGGGAAGACAATGAGAAGATTTACTATGATATTATCAGGGAAGTCAGAAATTATGTCAACCTTCCAATTTCAGTGAAAATAGGATTCTATTTTTCATCACTGGCTCAATCAGTCAGGCAACTCTCTGAATGTGGTATAAAAGGTCTGGTTCTGTTCAATAGACCATATAATACTGATATTGATATTGATAAGCTAGACCTTAGCCATGGACCTATTTACAGTACTCCTGAAGAATTTACCCATACGCTCCGGTGGATCTCAATATTGTCCGGTCATGTCAACTGTGATCTTTCAGCTTCGACCGGAGTGCATGACCATAAGTCATTTATAAAACAACTGCTTGCAGGAGCAACCAGTGTTCAGATTGCCTCAGCCCTGTACAAAGAAGGATTTGATGTGATTCCCGAAATTCTGAAAGGCACCTCAGTCTGGATGAAGAAGCATGAATTTAAATCAGTTGACTCATTCAGAGGCAAACTAAGTAAATCAAACCTCGAAAATCCTGCTGCAATTGAGAGGGTTCAGTTTATGAAGCTCTATTCTGGTATTGAGTAGTTATTCGATGAGATATCAGCACAACCTTTAGGCCGAAGTATTAATCTTGTTGACTGATCATAAGTGAAGTATTTAAATGCCCAGTTCACGAATATGAGCAGTTTGTTTTTCACACCAATTATGCTCATCAGATGCACGAACATCCAGATAAACCATGCAAAAATACCCTGGAAACGGAACGAGGGGAGCTCAACTACTGCAAGATGTCTTCCAACAGTCGCCATTGTACCAAGGTCTTTGTATCTGAACTCTTTCAGTGGCTTATCGGTCATTATTCTGCCTAAATTTGCTGCCAGAAGCTGTGCCTGTTGAATGGCCACCTGGGCAACCTGTGGATGTCCTCTCGGGTATTTTCCTTCAGTTTGCTGTAAGGAGATATCACCTATAGCAAATACATTTGTGTAACCTGAAACTCTGTTATAACTGTCAACTTTGATCCTGCCATTTCTGGTTACGCATTCGGGATTAATTCCATCGGAACTGTTTCCCGCGATACCTGCTGTCCAGATAATCATACCGGTACTTATAACTTTCCCCGAATCGAGAAAAACTGTTTTCTCATCACAACTTGTTGCCTTGGTTCCTGTAAGCACCTGTACACCCATTTTTTCCAGAAATTCGCGGGCTTTATCGGAAGATTTTTCTGTCATTGAACTTAATACACGGTCTACTGCTTCTACAAGGTATATTTTCGCCCTGATTTCTTTAAATTCGGGATAATCCTTTTTAAGAACATATCTATTCATTTCTGCCAAAGCTCCTGCTATTTCAACACCTGAAGGACCACCACCTATAATTACGATAGACATAAGCATGTCGCGCTCATCGTCGCTTTGTGCTGTCAGCGCATTTTCGAAGTTCATCAGAAGAGAATTTCTAAGATCGAGAACTTCAGCTATTGTTTTCATACCTCTTGAATATCTCTGCATCTGTGCATTTCCGAAATAGGCATTATTAGCGCCATGTGCCAGAACAAGATAATCGTACTCAATTTCTCCCGAAGATGTAGTCAGTTTATTGCTTGTGGTATCCACATATTTTACCTCTACTTTTCTCAGATGGAAATCTTTATAATGCTGAAATATTTTGCGTAATGGAAAAAGAATTGCGCTTTCTTCCAGTCCGGCTGAGGCTACCTGGTAAAAAAGCGGAGGGAACTGGTGATAATTATGTTTATCAAGAATAACAACCTGATAACCTGTTCTTTTAAGCTTTTTAGCAAGTGTTAATCCGGCAAATCCGCATCCAACTATTACAACTCTTTTCTTGTCAGTTTTGGGTATATTAAGCATAAATCAATTTGTTATTGTTATATTATTAACACAACCACCCTCCAATAGTTCACCAATATAAACAGGAGTGAAATATAATGTATAAAAATGAATTGTGTCCAACATTTCAGGGATTTGCTCTGTTCCTTTTGTCATTTTCAGAGATAGTCAGATAGGGTATGTTCACAGGCTGACAAACCTGACAATTATATTGATAAGCCAGCCAGGATAAATTCCTAAAATTAATATGCTGATACCTGTCAATGCAAGTGTAAAACTGCCGATGAAAGAAAGTTCAGGCAATTTATTGTCGGTGGATGACGAAAAGAGCATAGTTATAATTCTAAGGTAATAATACAACCCTATTACACTATTGATTATCATTGAGATAACAAGAACCATCAATCCAGCTTTCATGCCTTCGAGGATGACATAAAATTTTGCAATGAAACCTGCAGTTACAGGAATTCCCGCCAATGACAGTAATGAGAGGGTGAATACAATTGCTATCCAGGGCCTTTTCCAGAAGAGTCCCTTAAAATCTTCTATTTTCTCAGCTTCACATTCACTTGTCGAAAGGAGTGTTATCACCCCGAATGCGCCAATTGTTGTAAAAAAATATGATATAAGATAAAAAACTGAAGCCTGTATACCTTTGTTACTTCCAGTTAGTAATATTATTATGAGGTACCCCATATTTGCTATTGAGGAATACCCTAACAGCCTTTTGATATTCGTTTGTCTTATTGCCAGAATGTTTCCAACGAACATAGAAAGGATGGCGATTCCTGAAATTGCAATATTCAGGTTTTGATTATCAAAACCTCTGAGATTAAAGAAGAACCGGATCAGAATCGCCATTACGGCTCCTTTTGAAACTGTGGCAACGTATGCCGAAACCGGAGCAGGAGCACCCTGGTAGACATCTGGCGTCCACATATGGAATGGTACTAAAGCCAGTTTAAACCCTAATCATACCATCATCATTCCAAAGCCTGAGATAACAAGTGATGATAATTGACCGCCTGTTCCAATTGCTGTTACTATTGCTGTAAACTGCATTGTTCCGAATGCAGTATATATCAACGCCATTCCAAATAATAAAAAGGCAGAAGATACAGAAGCAAGAATCAGATATTTAATTCCGGCCTCAATAGAATTGCTTTTTGATTTCTGAAATGCAATTAGTATGTATAATGAAATGCTGAGTGTTTCTATGCCCAGGAAGAATAATATAAAATGATTTGCAACAACCAGTAAAGATGCCCCAAGTGTCGATGTGAAGAGAATGATATAATATTCTTCCCTGACACCTTCGAGTTGTTTTATATAATCATATGAAAGAAATGTCACCAGTAAGGCTGAAATGATGATTATACCAAGGAAAAAGAGGCTGTATACATCAATAATAAACAATGGCTCAATCGTATGTGGAACTGAAGGAAGAATAAAGAAGATAGAAGAAAACGCTGCTAATAATGACAATACGGAAAAACCAAAAACAACTTTATAATTTCTTAGTACAGAAATTACGATCATAATCACAACAGGAGCTGTGGCAATAATGAGGAAAGGTGTTAAACACAAAAAATCTTTACTGGTCATATCCTAAAGTTTGAAGAAATCCACTAACTCGGAGTTTCCACCCCCCATCCCCCCCAAGGGGGGGTTAATTCTGTTTTCTTGGAGTAGTTTTAATTTCGATTTTAAAATTGGTCCACCAATAATGGGTACGCTACCTTCAGTTTCAGGACGATATCTTTTAAACGTCAGGGCATTAGCCCCCCCCTGGGGGGGTTGGGGGGTAGGAGCTCTGTAGGTTATTTCAGTCTGATTCTTCAGTGTCTTCAAAATAGCAGGTTTAGCTGTATCAAGTACTGGTTTCGGAAATAGACCCAGCCAGAGGATTGCGATCACCATAAATGCTGAGACTACCTTTTCACGTAAAGTCAGATCATTCATTTTCCAATCGGTGTTTTTGCTGCCAAGGAAGACCTTCTGAACTATACGCAGAGAGTAGATTGTTGCAGCGATCAAACCAAGGCTAGCCAGGCACGACATCAGGATATTCGCTTTAAAGGCTCCGATAAGGATAAGCAGCTCTGCAATAAAATTCCCTAACCCCGGTAATCCTAATGAAGCCATGGAAAAAACCAGACCGATGGCGCCCATAACAGGAACTTTTTCCCATAATCCTCCCATCTTATTAATATCCCTTGTATGAATGCGTTCATAAAGCTGACCAACTAGAATAAAGAGTGCCCCCGTACTAATTCCATGTGCAATCATCTGAACAATTACCCCCTGGTATGCGAGTTCATTAAAAGAAAAAACACCAAGAATTACAAATCCCATGTGGCTTACACTTGTATAAGCTACCAGGCGTTTCAGATCTGTTTGTGCAAATGCAAGCTTGGCACCATACAAAATGCCAGCAACACCCAACAGCATTCCAATTGGTGCAAATCTGACAGATGCTGAGGGGAATAATGGGACAATGAAACGAAGAAGACCATAGGCGCCGGTTTTTAAAAGCAATGCTGCAAGAATGAGGCTTCCGGCGGTAGGAGCCTCGGTATGAGCATCTGGCAACCAGTTGTGCAAAGGAACCACAGGCAATTTAACAAGAAAAGCAGCCAGGAATCCCAACATTATGAGAAGTGCAGTTGAATCAGGCATGCTTGTCCCCAGCAATTGCTGATAATCAAACGTATAAAGACCTGTTGAATGTCCATGTATAAAATATAAAGAAATTATTGCAATAAACATCAAAAGACCGCTGGCCTGTGTATAAAGAAAAAATTTATTCGAGGCGGCAGTCCTGTTTTCATGTCCCCATATGCCGATCAGAAAATACATTGGTACAAGCATCAGTTCCCAGAAAAAATAGAAAAGGAAAAGATCAAGTGAAAGAAAAACACCAGTAATTCCCGCTAAAATCAAGAGAAGGTTGAAATGGAAAAAACCGACTTCTGAATCTATCTCCTTCCATGAAATAATAACAGAAACTATACCGAGGAAAAATGTTAGAATAAGCATAACCAGACTCAATCCGTCAAGCGCCAGATGAAGGCTTATGCCGAAAGCAGGGATCCATTCAAGTTTAATATCAGTCAGCCAGTCCTTGTCTGAAGGCATCGAATGTAAAACAAACAGGATGATAATAATCAGATCAACGGATAGTGCTGCAATTGATATGATCCGTGGCAAGACCGAACTATATTTTCCAGTTATCCATGAAAAAAAGGCACCTGCCAATAATATAACAATGAGATAAATAAGTATCATCTGCTAAGAATGTAAGTTAATATTATTGCAATACCGATACTGAATGACAATAAATACCATCTTAATTTGCCATTTTGGGAGATACTGAGTATCCTGTTAAATAATAGCGCCAATCGTGAAAGTCCAATGTTCCAAAGGTCAAAAAAATCATTCTTATCAATAACCGAAAGCCACACAATTGGTTTTACAAACACGGCATCGTACATTTTATCAAATCCCCATCCTTTTTCAAAAAATTTATTTATTCTGCTATGGCTATATGAATTTGAGAGAGAAGGTTTTTTCAGGTAAATTAAATACGCAATATAAATCCCGGTGAGTGCTATTAATCCGGAAACAGCCTGAAACAGGAACTCATTATGCTCATCTCCTTTAGTGATAATAACAGGCAAAGCATTGTCAACCAGTTTAGAGAAAAGATGAATATTCCCGATTGATGCCGGCAGCTCTACAAATCCGCCGAAAACGGACAAAACGCCCAGAATTATCAGGGGAACAGTCATAAGTTTACCCGGAAGAAAAGATGGCTGTGTTTTAGCTTCACCATAAAAGGTTATAAATATCATTCTGAAGGAATAAAGTGCTGTCAGAAAAGCTCCGGCTATTCCTGCCAGCCATAAAATTATACTTCCGTTCTGTGATGAGAATGAATACCATAAAATCTGGTCCTTGCTGTAAAACCCGGCTGTTATAAGCGGCAGTGCTGAAAGAGAGGCACACCCGATCAGGAATGTGTAAAATATAACAGGTATCTTTTTCCTGAGACCACCCATTTTGAAAATATCATGCTCTTCATCCAGAATAAGGATTACTACGCCGGCACCAAGGAAAAGCAGAGCTTTGAAGAAGGCATGTATCATGAAATGAAATACTGCTGCCGACCATGCACCGACACCCAATGCGAGAAACATGTAGCCAATCTGACTTATTGTGGAATAGGCGAGTATTCTCTTAAGATCGTGTTGCGCCAGTGCGCTGAATCCGGCAATAAGTAAGGTAAGTGCACCAATTATCGCTATCGCAGACTGTACAACAGGTGCAAGGCTGAATAATACATGCGTCCGGGCAATCAGATAAACACCAGCGGTAACCATAGTAGCTGCGTGGATCAATGCACTTACAGGCGAAGGACCTGCCATTGCATCCGGAAGCCAGGTTTGCAAAGGCAGCTGAGCCGATTTTCCTAATGCTCCTCCAAGTAACAAAGCTGCAGTTAAAACAGCAACCGAAGATCCTGCGACCCATTTTGCAGATGCCTGCTGCATCAGATCACTTATATTGAATGTTCCGAAATTCAGAAAGAGGATAAAGATGCCTATTATCATCGCAGTATCACCAACACGGGTGATGATGAAAGCTTTTCTGGCGGCATACCCATTTTGGGGCTCCTTATACCAGAATCCGATCAGCAGGTAGCTGCATAAACCCACACCCTCCCATCCAAGATACATAAGCAGGATATTATCAGCAAGAACAAGCACCAGCATAGAGCCTATAAAGAGATTCATGTAGGCAAAAAAACGAGTAAAACCCTCATCTTTTTTCATGAATTCTATAGAATAAACATGTATCAGGAATCCGACGAATGTGATGACAAAACAGAAAACAAGGGAAAGGGCATCGAGACTGAATGATATGTTAACTTTCAGGTTGCCTGCATTTATCCATTCCCAGACATTTACTGAATATGATTTGACCTGTGGTAGACTATTAAAAAAACGTATGGCAACTATGATTGTAAGAACAGCAATTAAACCAATCGAACCTGCACCAATAATACCTGCAACCTTACGGCTTAGTTTATGTCCGAAAAGAGCCAGAATAAGGAAGCTCAGAAAAGGAATAGCCGGTATCAGGGCAATTAAAGTTGACATTCTTTAAATATTTTTTTAACCGCAAAGCACGCAAAGCCCATCTTTAATATACTCCACAGACCCGGGGATACGCTTTGTTGGAATAAAACGCAAAGAACACAAAGTTAAAACGTATTCTTTGCGACCTTTGCGCAAAACATTGCGACCTCTGCGGTTAATGGATTTCATATTTTTGAAACAAAATAAATTAATTAGTATCCTTCAAATTATTAATTGCATCCGAATCAAGCGTTTTAAAATGATGATAAACAAGGAGGATCATAGCAAGTGCAATAGACACCTCAACTGCAGTCACAGCCAGAATAAAAATAAACATCACCTGTCCGTCGGGCTGTTTCCAGTGCGTACCTGCAATAATGAATACAAGTCCGGCAGCATTAAACATTATCTCTATTGACATTAGCATAAAGATCATATTCCTTCGGACCAGAAGGCCAATCAATCCAAGGAAAAAAATTATTCCTGCAAACAAAATCTGTATTTCAACAGGTACTGTGAGCATATTTCTATTTACTTTCTAAAAAACGGTGTTTTACTTTTTTCTTCTGACTCCCCAGATGATAGGCGCCAATAACTCCTGCCATCAGAAGTATTGCTGCAATTTCAACCGCGAGCAGGTATGTTGAAAAAAGAGAAATACCAACTTGTTTAGGCAGAATTGCTTCATTGATGGTCCGGGTTGCTGGTACACTTTTAATTGCAAAGATCAGGTTTGCGAGCAGAATGGCAGCCAGTATTGTTGGAATGATCCACATACGTGGCCTTAACCATTTCTTTTCAGTTTCTCTTTCAATACCTATGTTAAGCATCATAGTCACAAAAATGAAAAGCACCATGATTGCGCCGGCATAAATTATTACCTCCAGCGCTGCAATAAAAGGTGCGCTAAGCAGATAAAAAATCACAGATATAGCTAATAGTGAAAGAATAAGATAAAGCAGGGAATGAATAGCATTTCTACCCGATATGGCCATTATTGTTGAGACAATTGCCACAAATCCCGCTATATAGAAAAATACATCCATTTTATCTGCTTTATAATTACGGTAACAGATCTGCTATATCAACTGGTTTTTCTTCATTATCACCTTCACCTTTGCCTTTTATCCCCATATCGACTCCAGCATTTTTATAAAAATTATATCCATGATATTTGCCTTCTCCGCTGATAAGAAGATGTTCCTTTTCATAAACCATATTCTGCCGGTCGTATTCAGCCATCTCAAAATCGGGGATAAGCTGAATGGCGTAAGTAGGACAAGCTTCTTCGCAAAAGCCGCAGAAAATGCATCTCGAAAAATTGATCCTGAAGAATTCAGGGTATCGTCTGCCATCTTTGTCTTCTGTTGCCTGAAGCGAAATACAATCTACCGGACATGCTGCTGCACAGAGATAACAGGCGACACATCTTTCGTTCTTCTCTGCATCGCGCGTAAGGACAATCCTCCCCCTGTAACGTGGAGCAAGATATGGCCTGACTTCAGGGTATTCCACAGTTTCTGTTTTGTGAAAGACGTGAAGAAAAGTTAGCCACATACTGCGAAGTATACTAAGCATAAAGGAGTTTATATTTTATTAATTAACTTCATTTTAAAAATATAAGGATTGCTCCGGTCACCAGAAGATTAAGTAATGATAACGGCAATAATATTTTCCATCCTATCTCCATCAGCTGATCATATCTTGGACGCGGTAAAGATGCCCTGAGAAGAATAAACACACAAATAAAAAAGAATGTCTTAAATAAAAACCAGAAAACCGGTGGAAGAAATGAAGGTCCCAGCCAGCCTCCGAAAAACAGAGTGGAAATAAGTGCAGAAATGAGAGTAATTCCCAGGTATTCGCCAACAAAAAACATCCCGAATTTCATACCGGAATATTCAGAATGATAACCAGCAATAAGTTCTCCCTCGGCTTCAGGTATATCAAATGGCAAACGATGGGTTTCTGCAATACCGGCTATGAAGAAGACTACAAAGCCAATAAACTGGGGTATAAAGAACCACCCGCCTTTTTGTGCTTCAACTATTTTACAGAAACTAAAGCTGTCAGCCATCATCACGACGCCCATTAGTGAAAGTCCCATAAACACCTCATATGTAAGCATCTGCGCAGATGCACGCATAGCTCCTATCAGAGAATATTTATTGTTTGATGCCCAGCCGCCGAGAACTATGCTGTAAACACCTAACGAGGAATTGCCAAGGAAAAAAAGTATGCCGATGTTTGAGTCAAACACATAAAAGTTCGGACCAAAGGGCACAACTGCAAATGTTAACAAAATAGTTATCATCAGTATTCCCGGAGCCAGGATAAATACCGGCCGGTCTGAAAAAGGAGGCACCCAGTCCTCTTTGAAAAATAGTTTTATTGTGTCGGCGATTACCTGGCCAAGTCCAAACGGGCCAACACGGTTAGGTCCCAAACGGTCCTGCCATACGGAAAGCAGCCTGCGTTCAACCCATATCAATCCTGCTGCAATTGATAATGGTATCAAAAGTACTCCTGCTATAATAAAGACATATTTCATGAACATATAATTAAAGTTTATGAAATTTAACATTATTCACCTGTTCAATCAGTTTGATTCCCGGGTCACCACCCTTCATTGATCCATTCGGTTCATCGAGATAATTATACAGAGCCTGCACTGAGTTCCATCCCGGGGACCAGTAGAATGGCACGAATGAAGATGGCGGATTTTCCTGCTGTCCCTCCATGCTGAATGCAAGAGGTGAATCAGTGTCCTCTGGAGGCTTTGTCTCACTTACGGCGATATTTGCATTCATTGCTGTTCTGCCACTGTAACGCACCGTCTGGCGTGGTATTTTCGCATTCAGCATCATGAAATCTTCACCAGGCGCATATTCCTTTAACTTTGAAAAGAGAGGTAAGTCAATAACCAATGATTCTGTAATTCCATTGAGAGTGCTCCATTCTACTTCGCCATCCCTCATTTTTAGTAGTTCTCCAAGCCATTTCCAGCTCTCCCTCATCTGGCCTTTTGTGGATGTTGCTTTATAAAAACGCTGAGCTCTTCCTTCGTTATTCACAACTGTACCTTCCGATTCGGCAAAAGTTGCGGCAGGCAATAAAAAATTGGCTTTTTCAGTAGTTTTATTTGGAAGATAATCAAGAACTATTACCTGCCTGCTACTGTTTAACAGTGCATTTACAGTTTCTTCATCAGTCCTCCTGTATAAATCATTTTCAAGAATAACGAGTGTGTCAATTTCTTTGTTATCCTGCAAATCCAGGCACTCCTCAAAAGATTTACCGGGAAATAATGCGAGACCCATACTGTTACACTCAGGCAATACCATACAGAGCATAACATCTGAACCTGATGCAATAAGTGCAGTAGCTATATTTAATGCACCTTGTATTACTGCCTTATCACCACTGCTTACTCCTGAAATTATTAAAGGCTTCTTTGCACTTTTTAACGACTTAGCAATCTTATCAGCAAGTTCCAGAATATCTGTCTTCTGAGAATTTATATCCGGTGCCTTATTATCAATTTTCTTTGCAATTGTAAAACCCAGACTGGCAATATCGCCAGAGGAAGCACGAAAAGTTTCCTTAGCAATTTCATCAAGAGAATCTGCGGATGCAGTGGCAATGAACAGAGGGCTTTTTGTATCCTGGGCAAGTTCTCTGACAGGTGCATCATTCCATAATGGAATACCTTTAATTTTCGCCTCATCATAAGCCAGATTCCTGACTGCCTGACGCAACGCGAGTGCAATCATTGGTGCGGTATTTACCAGGTCCTCACCAAGGACAATAATAGCATCAGCCGTTTCTATCTGTTTCAATGATGGAATGGCTACACCACTTGTCTGCAGGTAATAGAGAATCGTTTTCGTCAGTTGATACTCCTCTTTTGAGATCCCATGATAAAAATTCTCTTTACCTGCAAGCGACATTAAAGCATAATTCGACTCGAGTGAAGCTCTTGGAGAACCTATTCCAACTATCTTATTATTTTTTGATAAGATCGAAGGAAGAGATTTAAAAAGAGTGTTGTTATCAACATATTCTCCTTTCTTTCCTTTGTCAGGGCTTATCAGTACAGTTTTAATCCGTTTTTCGTCATTAACAAACTCATATCCAAAACGGCCCCGGTCGCAAATGAAATATCCGTTGACAGCTCCATTGTATCTGCTCATAATTCTTCTTATGGAACCATACCTTTCGCTGACTATAGTATTACATCCGACACTACAGTGAACACATATTGAAGGAGTATTTGATAAATCCCACTTCCGCGTGAAATGATTCTTCAGAGTTTTATCCGTGAAGACTCCCGTAGGACAAACCTCAATCAGATTACCGCTGAATTCATTTTGAAGGGTACCATCTTCATGCCTTCCAAAATAGACATGATTACGGGATGCAAAAACACTAAGATCTTTCCCCCCTGCATAATCCTTATAAAATCTTATACACCTGTAACACTGAATGCAACGGTTCATCTCGTGACTTATGAATGGTCCCAGCTCCTGATTATTATAAGTCCTTTTTGGAAAATCAAAACGCCTGTAATTGTGACCGGTCATAACTGTCATATCCTGGAGATGACATTCACCTCCCTCATCGCAAACCGGACAATCATGCGGATGATTAGTCATCAGCCCCTCAATCACAGAAGCCCTGAATATTTTTGCATCACTATCATCAACTGAAATGATAAGCCCCTCCGTAACTGGTTCCATGCAAGAC
>Ga0302271_10002076_pt1 | contig 18460 bp, 10 predicted proteins | sample III_Bog_N1_1_FD_198767 | JGI IMG/M metagenome (GOLD analysis project Ga0302271, IMG submission 198767) | Peat permafrost microbial communities from Stordalen Mire near Abisko, Sweden - III_Bog_N1_1 | ecosystem: Environmental > Terrestrial > Soil > Wetlands > Peat | place: Sweden: Abisko...
CACTTTGATGAATGGTGTCGTAAAAATTTTCTAAATTGTAAAACCCAATTATATAAGACTTTAAAGCCTTGTTTTGGGTTTGAGCTCCTGCCAAAAGAGTGCAAAAGCTAAAAATAGATAGAATTAAAATTTTTTGTCTCATCTAAAAATATTTGTTAGGAGTTATTCAATCAGGCAAATTACCGATTATTTCAGGTACAAACTACTTGAAAAAGATTTAACAATCTTATAGTCAGTCTAAAATGTTAAAACCTGATGAAATCAATATTCAGCGGACAAAGTTCAGTAAAAAAATGCTCATTGTCAAATATTTCTGTTTAATATTGATTAGTTTTAAATTGAAACGTATATAATTATCACATTATCAATTGTTTGAAACAAATTATTTAATATTATTCATATTGCAATAATTATCTTGATTTTTTTCATTAATATTGTGGCCTATTTCCCCAAAACTCGTTATTCATATCAGATAGAAAAGTCATTTTTATAATTATTTAATACACAAGTCAGTATGATGAAGAAATTTTATTTGTTCATATTCTTGTCTGCAATCGGCATATCAATAATTGCGCAGACCAGGATAAAAGGTATCATAAAAAACCCTGATACCAATGTAGCACTATCAGGTGTAGCAATCACTCTCAAAAATAGTACCGAACAGGTTGTTTCGGATGAAAATGGTGCTTTTACATTGATTGTCAAAGAGAAAGGTTCTCAGCAATTGGAATTTTCGGTTATCGATTATGCATTGCTAACTAAACCGGTACTGCTCTCGGGCAAGCCTATCGATTTGGGGACTATTTACATGACACAAAGCACCCAGACAGCTATACATGAAGATGCTGCTCAATTAACTTCCGAAAGTGCAATGGAAGAAGACGCAACCGCTCAAAGCACTTCGGGTTTACTTAGCTCCCGGTCGGATGTATTTTCTAACGCTATGAATTTCAACCTTGGTTATATGTTTATCAACGAACGGGGTTATGATTCAAAGCTTAGCGGAATGTACATCAATGGTGTAAATCTGAATGACGTGGAAAACGGACGTATATATTACGGTAATACAATTGGAGGTTTATCGGATGCCGCACGCAATAAAGAAGATGTGATTGGTTTCAATGCCAGCGATTTTACTTTTGGTGATTTTGGCGGCTCATCCAATATTTCCGCAAATGCATCCGCCATTGCACAAGGTACACGTTTGAGCTATGCTATGGGCAACAATACCTATGTAGGCCGCATGATGGCAACCTATGGAACAGGAATGATGAAAAACGGATGGGCTTTTGCAGCTTCCGTAAATCGTCGTTTCGGTAAACAAGGATATATTCCTGGCACTTCGTATGATGCGTGGGCTTACTATTTTTCGGCAGAGAAAAAATTGACCGACAATCAAAATCTTTCATTTATTACTTTTGGAGCACCTACCAATCGCGGCAAACAAAGCAGCGTGGTCGAAGAGGTGTACAATTTAGTAGGCACACATACTTACAATCCCAACTGGGGATATCAGAACGGACAAATACGTAATGCGCGCGAAGCTCAAATCTTCCAACCGTTATTTATTTTGAATCATAAATGGGAAGCAAGTAAGTCGTTGAAAGTTAACACTTCACTCTCCTACCGTTTTGGTAACAACGGACAAACATATCTTGATTGGTACAATGTGTCCGACCCTAGACCTGACTATTATCAAAAATTACCCAGTGAACAACTCACTCCGGGTATGAAGCAAATTGTAACAGACGCATGGCACAATGACCCATCAGTTCGTCAACTGGACTGGAATAACATGTATAAAACCAATTATTTGGCAAATGCAAACGGTCAGCAAGCCCAATACATTGTCGATAAAGACAATCAATATATTCATCACGCAGCTTTGACCTCTACCTTTAATTTAAAGATCAGCAATAACTTGAAACTTAATGGTGGAATAGAGTTATCTGCGTACAAAGCAAATCATTACAAAACAATGTATGACCTTTTAGGTGGTAATTATTGGGTAGATATTGACAAATACTCAGAAACAGATGCTGCTACCCTAGGTGCCGGTGTGATGCAAAATGACATGAATAACCCAAGTCGTGTAATATCGAAAGTTGGGCAACGATTTGGTTATGATTATGATATATACCAAAACGATGGTAATGCATGGTTACAGGTAAACGGTTCGTTGGGTAAATTCGACATGTATGCCGCAGGAAAAATTGTGGGCACCGAGTTCTACCGCAATGGTAACATGCGTAATGGACGCGACAGCATCAACTCTTATGGTGCTTCTACTAAATATAAGTATCTCAGCTATTCGGTAAAAACAGGTTTTACATACAAAATCAATGGTCGCCACTTTGTGTACATCAACGGAATGTATCAGACCAATGCACCCACATCCGATAACTTGTTTATTGCACCGCGTATTTCATCAAAAATTGTTCCAGATAATAAACTGAGTCAATCTGCATCTTTCGATCTAAATTACGCGTTCCGTATGCCTCGTCTGACTGGTCGGGTCACACTGTACCAATCATTCTTCTGGAATCAGATTGATCGCAGTAGTTTCTACGATGAAGCAACCGGTACATTTGTGGATTATGCACTTTATAATATGAATACAATGCACCAGGGTGTTGAAGTAGGGTTGGAATACAAAGCAGCCACCTTCTTAACCCTTACCGGTGCGGCAAGTGTAGGTAACTATATTTATACCAACCGCCCCGATGCATTCAAAGTAGCTGAAAGTCAGATTGGAAGCGGAGCCGAAAGTGATTACCAGAATGTGCGAATTCGCAACTTCAAGGTGGCATGTGGTCAACAAACTGCTGCTACAGCTGGGGCGAACTTCTTCTATAAATATTATTTCGTGAATATCAACGGCAACTATGTGGGTAACGGTTATTTCGATTTTAATCCCGAACGTCGTACACCATTGGCTACAGTAGGACTTACCGATACCAAAGATGCTCAAGGAAATGTAACATATTCGGCTGCTCAAAAAGCATTGGATATTACAGAGCAACAGAAGTTGAAAGGCGGTTTTACATTAGATTTATCTATAGGCAGGTCATTTCGTATTGCCGGTAAGTATCAGCTAAACCTGAACTTAAGTTTCAACAATCTTTTGAACAACACCTCAATACAAACCGGAGGCTACGAACAAAATCGTTTCGATTATACAACAAAAGATCCGAATAGTTATCCCACCCGCGCCTATTACGCTTATGGAAGAACTTATTCGTTCTATTCTTCATTCCGTTTCTGATAGTTTAATTTTAATTTGATATACAATTATGAAACGAATATATTCATTACACACAAATAAGGAAGAAAACTCATCTGCGAGTTCAAATCCTCCACAATCTAAAAATTATTTTCCGATGAAAAAAGGATTAATATTCTATGGTTTAGCACTGCTGACTATGATTACATTCTTCGGATGTAAGGCCGAACCTTCCATACCTTCATTAGATGAAATGACCACGTCAACAGTCAATTTGCAACCGACAATGACCATCAAAGATTTTTTGACAAAATATTTTACTTCGACCATGGCCGTGGACACTATTCAGGAAGATGTGATTCTTTCCGGTACTGTTGTTTCCGATCATTGGAATAAAAATTTTTATGGTCAGTTCTATGTACAGGATAATACAGGCGGCATTCAAATTCGAATGGGTAGCCCTATGTATGAAGTTGGCCAAAACGTATTTATTGTTTGCAAAGGGTTTATTCTCGGGCAATATGGAGGAATGCCTCAATTAGGAGCGCTCTACAATGGTGGTGTAGGTTATCTCTCTACAGTAGCTGCCAAAGAGTGTATTCTTGAAAATGGAGCACCCGTCAATGTAGTACCAACGCCTATTACAAGCAAAGTGTTGACTGCCAATTTAGGACGGTTAGTGCAATTTACGAATGTTACGTTTGCCACTTCCTCTGCTGGAAAATCATGGAGTGCTTCCGGTTTGCTCGGTGGTTCATACAACAACATTTTTACTGATGGCTTGGGTAATTCTATTACTACCCGTACCGACCAAAACGCAGTATTCAGAAATGCCATTATCCCTACCGGTAAAGGAACTGTAGTTGGCGTATTGAGCATATACGGATCAACATATCAGTTGAATATTCGCGATATGAACGATCTCACAAATTTCAAATAACTTGACGATTTCATCATTCATAAACAAACAAATTATATACAGATGAAAACTAATAAAATAACTATAGGGCTTTTAGCTGCGCTCATCAGCTTGTTTGCTGTATCATGCGACTCGCTATACAAAGCCGATTTACCAATGAACGGAAGTCAGGATTTTCCATTTGATGTGAAAATGTTGTATTCCGTAAATCCAAGTGACAGTGCATCATTCACTGGTATTTGGCTTAAAGGTTATATTGTGGGTTCGGTTGATAACGGTAAATATCAATTCGGAACACCGTTTACCTCCAAAGCCAATCTCTTGGTGGCTGACAATGCGGATGAAAAAGATCCTGCCAAATGTGGTATTATCCAGTTTCAGGCAGGCAAAATTCAGGATACATTGAATCTCGTAAGCCATCCCGAAAGGTTGGGTAAAAGTGCAATGATTTATGGTAACTCCACATTTTTTACTCCTAAGAGAGGTCTAAAAAGGGTATCAGGCTATATAATAGATGGCGAAAACTATGCGCCAGTTGCTGCCGGCACTTACGAAAATCCTTATGACATTTCGGAAGCAATGAGTCATCAGGCATCACAAGCAGCGTGGGTAACAGGATATATTGTAGGCTGCGTCAATGGGGCTGCAATTGCTACCGGATCGGTGTTTATTGCACCTTTCCCATCTACCACCAATATTCTGCTTGCTACCACGCCCAATGAAACAAACTATGCGAAATGTATTCCTGTACAATTAACCACTGGTACTTTGATTGCTACAAAAGTGAATTTAAGTGCTAATCCGACAAACATAAAACGCCCCATCAAAATTCTGGGACTTCTTCAGGCTTATTTTGGCCTTCCGGGACTGAAATCAACCACAGGATACATGTTTTTGGATAACAATACCGGTTATAATCCGGGAACGCCTATCTTCTCTGAAACTTTTCTCTCTTCAACGTTAGGCCAATTTACAACCAATAATGTTTCCGGTACACAAGTATGGGCTTCTTCTTCTTATGGAGCTACATTCAACGGTGTTGCGGGAGTTGCCAATGAAGATTGGTTGATCTCTCCCACTATTAATCTCACAGGCAGAAAAAGCGTTGTTCTAAGGTTTGATCAAGCTATAAACTACGCCGTTGTTGCCAGTATGCCTACCGAACACACATTATGGATTTCATCAAATAACGGAACAAGCTGGACACAAATAACAATTCCTACTTATCCTGCGGGTACTAACTGGACATTTGTGAACTCTGGTGATGTCATTATTCCGACATCTTATTTTAATTCAACATTCAAATTTGCATTCAAAATGGCCACCAGTGCTAAGCCGGGATGGGAAATTAAAAACGTTACAGTATCATACTATTGAGCAATAAACCCTTCAGGGTGCTAAAAAGAAGGCGTTAGATTCGGATAATAAGCAGTATCTTCAATGTAAGAAAAATGCTATCTTTACACCGACTTTAACGCCTCCTTTTTATTTATAGTAAGTAATATTTGGCGTGTTTGAGAGAAAACTATATGTACTGACACTTTCTAAAGAATTCTTATGGCAATAAAAAAATTCATTTTAGATACCAATGTCATTTTGCACGACTATAAATGCATTTATAATTTTCAGGAGAATGATATTTATCTTCCTATTACCGTATTAGAGGAATTGGATAAGTTTAAAAAAGGCAACGATGACATTAACTTTAATGCCAGAGAGTTTTCGCGCGATCTTGACTTAGTGGCCGATAACAATATCTTCACAAAAGGGGTTAAGTTAGGCGAAGATTTAGGGCGCTTATTTATTGTCACTTCTGCCGATTATCCTGAAGAACTACAACACACATTTGCAGTAAAAACACCTGATCACCGCATTCTGGCAGTGGCATTTCAGCTGCAGAAAAAGTATAAAAACACTATTTTAGTATCAAAAGATATTAATCTTCGCCTCAAAGCCAAATCATTAGGTATAACTGCCGAAGATTATATATCGGATAAGGTTACCAGTAAAGATGTGTTTGATAAAAAACACGCCACTTTTTCTCACATCGAATCTCATCTGATAGACCAACTTTATTCATCAAAGGATGGCGTTTCTTTAGATAAATTCAGTTTTCAATCAGATATTGAACCTAATGAATGTTTTATTCTAAAAAGCAATAAGTCAAGCGCTTTGGCTCACTACAATCCATTTACTCAAAAAGTGGAAAAGGTTGAGAAAAACCATATTTTCGGCACTGAACCCCGAAATGCGGAACAAGCTTTTGCCTTTCATGTATTGATGGATAAAAATATAAAGCTGGTGGCACTGACAGGAAAATCGGGCACAGGCAAAACTTTATTGGCATTGGCTTCAGCATTGGAGCAGCAATTAGACTATCAGCAGGTACTGCTGGCACGACCTATTGTGGCTCTCGGTAACAAAGATTTGGGTTACCTACCTGGTGACGATAAACACAAAATATCGCCATATATGCAGCCGCTATTCGATAATTTGAATGTCATTAAACACCAATTCAATTATCAGGGTAAAGAGGTTTATCTTATTGAAGAGATGCTGCGTGAGCAAAAACTGGTGATTGAAGCATTAGCCTACATCAGGGGACGAAGTTTAAGCAATACCTTTTTTATTGTGGACGAAGCCCAAAATCTTACGCCTCACGAGATAAAAACCATTATCACCCGGGCTGGCGAAGAGACAAAAGTAGTATTTACGGGCGATATTCATCAAATAGATCATCCCTATCTCGACATGCATTCCAACGGACTTGTGTATATGATAGATCGGATGAGAGGTCAGGATTTGTTTGCTCACATCAACCTGATGAAAGGAGAAAGAAGTGTATTGTCAGAATTGGCCAGCAATTTATTATAATTGTGCTAAAAATTGGAAAACTTATCTTCAATGCTTATATTTGCATCTTTAATACCTCATTTTTTAACTTCAAACACACAATAACGATTGTCTGTTTGGTTGATTTATTCACTCTCTAATTACATTTATCTCGCATGGAAACACTTGATTTATCGGTTATTGATTGGTCTCGCGCCCAGTTTGCTTTGACTGCAATGGATCACTGGATTTTTGTTCCATTGACCTTAAGCCTCGGTTTCATTATGGCTATAATGGAAACCATTTATTACAGAACAGGGAAAGCAGAATGGAAAACAATGACAAAGTTCTGGATGCGGCTTTTTGCCACCAACTTTGCATTAGGAGTTGCCGGTGGGCTGATTCTTGAATTCCAATTTGGTACAAACTGGTCGAATTACAGTTGGTTGGTGGGTGACATATTCGGTGCACCCTTGGCTATTGAAGGAATAATGGCCTTTTTCTTAGAATCCACTTTCTTTGTGGTTATGTTCTTCGGATGGAACAAGGTAGGCAAACGTTTTCACCTTGCAGCCACATGGTTAACATGGTTTGGAGCTACTTTATCGGCTTTATGGATTTTGGTTGCTAATGCATGGATGCAATACCCTACCGGTACTGCGTTCAATGTGGACACCGTACGTAGTGAAATGACCGATTTTTGGGCAGTTCTTTTCTCCCCAATGGCAATGAGTAAATTTTTCCATACAGTTACTTCGTCATGGATTGTAGGCTCTGCTTTTGTAATTGGTGTTTGTGCCTGGTATCTGCTGAAAAAACGAAATATCGAATTTGCACACAAAAGCATCAAAATTGCAGCAGTATTCGGATTAGCAGGTATTTTGTTGGCAATGTTTACCGGCGATAGTTCTGCTTATCAGGTTGCTCAAAAACAACCCATGAAACTGGCTGCCATGGAAGGTCTTTATAATGGACACAACGGCGAAGGATTAGTTGCTGTGGGTATTTTGAATCCTTCAAAGAAAGTATATAACGACAGCACAGATGCATTTCTGTTCAAAATTACAATTCCCAAAACGTTGTCGTACCTCTCATACCGCGACTTCAATGCGTTTGTTCCTGGTGTGAAAGATATTCTGGATGGCGGTTATCTTGAAACAAAAGCTGATGGTCAGGCTGTAAAACCTATTACTACTGACGAAAAAATTGTATTTGGGCAAATGGCTCAAAGCGCTCTGCAAAACTTCAAGAAAGCACAAAGAGATAAAAATGACTCTTTGATGACAGTGAATAAAGCCGTATTTGCAGCAACTTCTCCCTACTACGGCTATGGTTTTGTGAAGGATAAAAAACAACTTATTCCTAACGTTGCACTTACCTTCTATTCATTTCGTTTCATGATTATTTTTGGAGGCTTTTTCTTGCTCTATTTTATTTTCCTCCTTATTATTCGTCGCAAAATAGAAAACATGAAATGGTTGCAATACATTGCAATGTGGTCAATTCCATTGGCTTACTTAACTTCATTTTCAGGTTGGATTGTTGCCGAAGTAGGACGTCAGCCATGGGCAATTCAGGATTTGCTCCCTACATTTGCAGCAGTATCTAAAGTCCCTGTTGGCTCTATTCAAACTACTTTTGCCATTTTTGTTGTCATATTTATCATTTTGTTTATTGCGATGGTAGGTGTTATGACAAACGAAATCCGCAAAGGACCTGAACACATTAAATAAAATGTGAAACAAGGTTGAATCACAGCTAAATATTTTATTATCAAAACATTGTAATGAATAAACTTTAAATAAATACGATTATGGACTACGCTTTTTTTCAAGAATACTGGTGGTTTTTAGTGTCGTTACTCGGAGCCTTGTTGGTTTTTCTCTTTTTTGTTCAGGGAGGACAATCCTTGCTTTACACAATTGGTAAAACGGAAGAGGAACGCACCATGTTGGTCAATTCTTTGGGACGTAAATGGGAATATACTTTCACCACATTAGTAACTTTCGGGGGAGGCTTTTTTGCTTCGTTCCCACTCTTCTACTCTACCAGCTTTGGTGGTGCTTACTGGCCATGGATGTTGATATTACTCTGCTTTGTAATGCAGGCAGTGAGCTACGAATTGCGTCAAAAGAAAGGTAATTTTCTTGGTCACACCACCTACGAAGTATTTCTAGTGTTGAATGGTTTTATCGGATTGCTGTTATTTGGTACCGCAGTAGGCACCTTTTTTACAGGAAGCGAATTTTTGGTAAACAAGGAAAATATCACTCAACTCTCAATGCCGGTTATTTCTACATGGCAAAATCCATGGCATGGTCTGGAAGCTGCATTTAGCATACGCAACCTCTTGTTGGGTTTGGCTATCTTTTTCCTTGCTCGTGTATTGGGAAGTCTCTATTTTATCAACAATATTCACAATACCAACATCAACAACAGATCACGCAAACAGGTACTTATCAATGCTATTCCGTTCCTGGTTACATTCCTGACTTTCTTTATCTGGACTCTTTGTGCAAAAGGATTCGCAGTGAAGCCCGAAACAGGAGAAGTGTATATGCAAGCCGGAAAATATTTCTTTAATTTCATACAAATGCCTGTGGTAGGCATAATGATGTTGTTAGGAGTAGTTTCGTTGCTTTATGGCATAGGTGTAGGTGTGTTTAGCTCAAAAAGCACCAAAGGCATCTGGTTTGCCGGCTTAGGCACCGTGTTAGCTGTATTGTCCTTATTATTGATTCTGGGATACAACAATACCTCATTCTATCCTTCTGTAAGCGACTTGCAAAGCTCACTGACAATACGTAACAGCTCATCCAGCCTCTTTACTTTAAAAGCGATGAGTATTGTTTCGTTGTTTATTCCCTTTGTATTAGCTTACATTTTCTATGCATGGTATCTCATGGATAAGAAAAAAATTGACAATAAAGAAATGCAAAACGAAAATAACGCACAATATTAATCGTAAGTTTAAACATCTATTTTATTGGCAAGTAATTGGTTTTCAGGCAAAAAAAAACGACCAATTACTTGCCAATATTTTTTTTGCCCAATGGACGTATTTTATCATAAAAATGTAACTTTGCCTGAGATTTGAAATCAAGTCACATGCTAACACTTTGTTCTTATGACAAAACACATAAACATATTTCTCATGGCAGCAGCAATCAGCTTGTCGTCGATAGCCCAAACGACCAACAATCCTTTTTTAGAACCGTACAAAACACCTCACGCTGCCGTTCCATTCGACAAAATAAAAACAGAGCACTATCTGCCTGCATTCAAAGAAGGAATTAAACAACAAAATGCAGAAATAGCCGCCATTGTCAACAATACTCAAGTTCCTACATTTCAGAATACAATTGAAGCTCTCGAACATTCAGGAAGATTATTGGAGCGTGTTTCTGCAGTATTTTACAATCTCAACAGTGCCGACACAAACGACGAATTGCAAAAAATAGCAGAAGAGTTATCTCCTTTATTGACAGAACATTCCAATAACATTTCGCTCAACGAAAAGTTATTTTCCCGAGTTAAAGCTGTGTATCTGCAAAAAGATAAGCTAAAGCTAACACCCGAACAAAAGACTTTATTGCAAAAATCTTTCGACAGTTTTGCTGACAATGGAGCCAACCTCAGTGAAAGCGATAAAAACATCTATCGGGAACTTACCAAGCAACTGAGTGCTGCATCACTTATATTTGATAAAAATGCACTCAAAGAAATAAACGATTACTCACTGATTATCAAAGACAAATCACTTTTGAAGGGATTATCCGATGATTTTCTGGAAGCTGCAGCTGCAAAAGCCAAGAAAAAAAAATCTGAAGGTTGGTTGCTCGATTTATCAGCTCCAAGCTACGTGCCTGCTATGAAATTTATAGACAATCGCGACCTTCGTCATGAACTCTATATTGCTTACACCACCAAAGGCATTCATAATGATGGGAATGACAATAGGGAAACTGTGAGAACCATTGCAAATCTTAGATTGCAAATAGCCAACCTGTTAGGTTACAAAACTTATGCCGACTATGTATTGAAGGAACGTATGGCTGAAAACAGCACAAACGTATATAAATTGCTCAATAATCTTTTAGAAGCATATAAACCTGAAGCACTAAAAGAATATAAAGCAGTGCAAGAATATGCCAATGCCAATAGTGCCTATTTTATTGTTCAACCCTGGGATTGGTCATATTATTCTGAGAAACTGAAAGCTGAAAAATATGCTTTTAACGAAGATGTATTACGTCCATATTTTGAGTTAGACAAAGTAATTAAGGGCGTATTTGGTTTAGCAACAAAACTTTACGGAATTCATTTCAAACCGGCAAATAACATTCCGGTTTATAATTCCGAAGTCAAAGTATTTGAAGTGGTTGATAAGAATGGTAAATATTTAGCGCTACTTTATACCGATTTCTTTCCACGGGCAGGCAAGCGTGCGGGAGCCTGGATGACTGAATTTAAGGGTCAATGGAAAGATGGCAGCGATAATAGCCGTCCACATGTGAGCCTTGTAATGAATTTTACACGTCCTACAGCTACTAAACCTGCACTTCTTACTTACGATGAAGTAAAAACATTCCTGCACGAATTTGGGCACTCTCTTCACGGCATGCTGGCCAATACTACCTATGCATCGCTTTCAGGCACTAACGTCTATCGTGATTTTGTGGAGTGTCCCTCGCAATTTATGGAAAACTATGGTGTTCAAAAAATATTTTTAGATGGCTTTGCCACTCACTATCAAACAGGTGAAAAGATTTCCGAAGAATTAATCAATCGTTTGAAAGCTTCTGCAAATTACAATATCGGATATTCTTGCATTAGACAACTCAATTTCGGATTTATTGACATGGCCTGGCATACTCTTGATAAGCCATATACCGGCGACATCATTTCTTTTGAAAAAGAGATGGAAAACAAAACGGCAGTCCTTCCTGTTATCAGTAATACATGTATTAGCACATCCTTTAGTCATATTTTTTCAGGAGGATATGCTGCAGGATATTACAGTTACAAATGGGCAGAAGTACTTGAAGCCGACGCTTTCGCACTTTTTAAGCAAAATGGAATCTTTGACTCAAAAACGGCTGATTCATTCCGTGATAATGTATTATCAAAAGGCGGTACCGAATCACCCATGATACTATATAAACGTTTTAGAGGTCAAGAGCCTTCTATTAATGCATTACTTGAAATAAACGGTATTAAGCAATAATTGACTGAACAAGCTCAATTAATAATCAAATTCAGGCAATTAGTTTATTCCAAGATCATTCTCTTTATTAAATCAATACTGATTACTCAATTCAAAAAGGGACTGATGGCAACAAGCTTTCTTTAACAAAAATCAAAAATCGAAACAATACATTCTTAGATATTGGCAAAATGCTCTTTCAATACTGTCTTTTAGTATGATGTTCAACCTTGTAAAATTAGCTATTGTATTGATTATTTGTGTTTTTACTAATTCGTTCTTGATATTTTTTAGAATTTGTTTTTTTTAACTATAATTTGAAAGACCAATATATAATTTAGCATTATCTTTGCACAAGATTAATCGATAAATGTGTCGAAACGTAAAGTTTATAGTTGTATATTTCTTACTTTTGAAGCATTATTACATCATGTACTACTAATAATGTAGATATATTGTAAGATACAAGGCAATTGTTATTTTAAGAAAATATTCATAGACAAACTATAGAGTATAAAGTGAAAAAATCAAGCTGTTGTTTAACTAAATTTTGAAAAAATGAAAAAAATTATTACTTCTGGATTACTGCTCTTTGCGTTCTTAGTTGCAGCAAATGCACAAACTGACAAAAAAGCAGTAAAAGATCAATTTCAGCCAAGCTGGAATATCGGTGTTTTAACCGGTATTAACTGGTATCTTGCTGAAAACAACACTCCTTTCCAAACAGGAAATAATTTCTCCTTAACAAAAAATGCAAGTCCCCTTGCAAGTTTTGTTTTAGGTTATGATTTTACTCCTATCATTGGTTTTCGTGGACAACTCGGTTGGGCTCGCTACAACTGGAGAAACACTAAATTGCAATCACTCAACTTCTGGGGTGCAAATTTAACCGGAGATTTGATGGTCAATTTGAGTAACTGGATTGCAGGTTACAATCCTAAAAGAACTTTTGATGTTCAAGCTTTTGCTGGCGTAGGTGCTGGTTACCGTGCTGATGGTACTGCAGTATTTGCTACCGATTTGCTTACTCCTATCGTTCGCTTAGGTGTACAAGGCAATTTCCACGTGTCAAAACAATTTGATATCAACATTGATGTTGCAACAAATGCTGTTCGCGACAAAATGAATCCTGTATCAGGGGGTCTTTTCTTTGATGACTTTACATCACTGCAGTTTGGTTTAACATATCATTTCAAAGAAACAGCAAAACCGGCTCCAATTCCAGTTCCGGAACCTGTTATCCAAATTAAAGAAGTAGTTCGTCACGATACTCTTTACGTGAAAGTTCCTGCTCCTAAAGTAACTCGCACTATTACAAAAGAATTTTCAAAAGAAATTTTCTACAACCTTGACAAGGCTAAAATCAAAGATTTCAACCAAGAAGGTACTATTGAAGAAACAGTTGCTTTCCTGAAAGCTAATCCAGATGCAAAATTGACAATTGATGCTTATGCTGACAAAAAAACAGGTAATAAAAAATATAACCTGAAAATTAGCACTAAACGCGCTAAAATTGTAGTTGATGCATTAACAAAAGCAGGTATTGATGCAAGTAGATTAACGGTTGTTGCTCATGGTGATATTCCTCAAATTTACAAGGAAAATGGTAAAAACCGTGTAACTACCCTTAAATCTTCTTATCAAGTTATTGAAGTTGAATAATAACAACAAGCTCTGATATTTTCTTAAGAGGCTGTCCAAATTGGACAGCCTCTTTTTTTTACACATTATCTCATTAATTTCAGGATAACCGTCGTCCCTACTCTATATGTTATCATTTCAACATTGTTTTACTCTTATATTCGTTCTATATGAGTAAAATAAAAAGAGGTATCAACTTTACGCTGATACCTCTTCATGAATTATTCACCTATCTAATTCAGAATCAGATTTTATTTCTGCGAAATATTTAGGTTCAATTCTTTTAATTGACTATCGTCAATTTGAGCAGGAGCTCCACTCATCACATCACGTCCTGAATTATTCTTGGGAAATGCAATACAATCGCGAATACTATCCAAGCCGGCAAATAAAGAAACAAATCGATCTAGTCCAAATGCCAACCCGCCATGAGGTGGTGCCCCGAATTTGAAAGCATCCATCAAGAAACCGAATTTGTATTGTGCTTCCTCTTCCGAAAAGCCCATCAAACGGAATATCTTATGCTGAAGTTCGCTGCTATGAATACGAATTGACCCACCACCAAGTTCTACCCCATTGATTACCATATCGTAAGCATTTGCTCTCACTTTTCCGGTATCTGTATCCAAATAGTCTACATCTTCCAGTTTTGGAGAAGTAAACGCGTGATGCATGGCATAATAACGCTGTGTTTCTTCATTCCATTCAAAAAGTGGAAAGTCAATTACCCATAAAGGAGCAAATACGTTTTTATCGCGCAATCCTAAACGACCGGCAACTTCTAAACGTAACTCGCATAATGCTTTTTGAGTTTTTACTCTATTACCCGCCATTATCAATAATAAATCACCCGGCTTGGCATTCATAGTTTTTGCAATGGTCTGTAAATCTTCAGGCGAATAAAATTTATCAACCGATGATTTTAATGTTCCATCCGTTTCAAATCTAATATATACCAGCCCTTTAGCTCCTATCTGCGGACGTTTCACAAAATCCGTCAATTCGTCCAACTGTTTGCGTGTATAAGAAGCACAACCCTCTACGCAAATTCCACCCACGTAATCGGCAGTTTCAAATACACTAAAATCATGACCACTTACAAGTTCTTTTAACTCCACAAATGTCATTCCAAAACGAATATCCGGCTTATCGGAACCATATAATCGCATTGCATCTGCATACGTTATTCTTGGAAACGATTGAATATCAATATTTTTTACCTCTTTGAAAAGATGAATTGCCATACCCTCAAACAAATTGAGCACATCTTCCTGATCCACGTATGACATTTCACAGTCAATCTGAGTAAATTCCGGTTGACGATCGGCACGCAGGTCTTCATCACGAAAACACTTTACAATTTGGAAATAGCGATCAAAACCCGACACCATCAATAATTGCTTGTACAATTGTGGCGATTGGGGCAAGGCATAAAATTCTCCGAGGTTCATTCGCGAGGGAACGACAAAGTCACGGGCACCTTCAGGCGTCGATTTAATCAATACAGGAGTTTCTACTTCTAAAAAATGCTGTTGATCCAAATACCTGCGTACTTCAAAAGCCATACGATGTCGTAATTCCAAATTGCGACGCACCAGATTACGACGCAAATCGAGATAACGATACTCCATTCTTAAGTCATCACCCCCATCCGTATCATCTTCGATGGTAAAAGGTGGCGTTTTTGATTCATTGAGGATATTTAATTCATTGACAATTAATTCAATATCACCCGTACCAATATGAACATTTTTGTTACTTCGTTCGGCTACCACGCCTTGAGCCTGGATTACCCACTCACGTCCCATGCGATTAGCCTTTTCACAAAGTTCCGGATTAACATCCTGATTGAAAACCAATTGAGTAACACCATATCGATCGCGAAGGTCAACAAAAGTCATCCCTCCCATTTTGCGTGTTTTTTGTACCCATCCTGCTAAAATAACAGTCTCATTTGCTTGTGCAAGGCGAAGTTCGCCACATGTATGTGTTCTAAACATATTCTGATTTTTATGGTGCAAAAGTAGTAAATTAAATAGACAAAATTAAATAATCCCCACTCAATTTATATTACAAAAATGAGTGGGGATAAAATGTAAAGTAACACTATTTTGGAGCTATTTTGCCATTAAAGCAGCAGCCGACTCAAGTTGAGCGTACCATTCTGAGCCAAACTTCCTAATTATTGGTTCTTTAAGATACTGATAAACAAATAATTGCTGTTGTTTTCCAGCTATTACAGCATCCTTACAAACATGCCACTTATGATAATTAACTGCATGACACAAAGATAGTTGTTTGGTTCTGATTGGATATAAATGGCAAGAAACGGGCTTCTTAAAAGTAATTTTTCCTTCGTTATAAAGTTTTTCAATTAAGCAACTCCAGATACCGTCTTCTCCTTTATCGGCAAACACGCATTCTGCACCATGTACAGTAGAAACAGCCATGTCGCCTTCTCGGTCGATATAAGCCACTCCCTGCTGTTTAATTACTGTTTGTGCATCTTCGGACAGCTTATCCCACAAAAGCGGTAAAACAGCCTCAATTGAAGCTATTTCTTCAGCATCGAGTGGAGCACCTTCATCTCCTTCCACACAGCAGATGCCTTTGCAGGCCGACAGGTTGCAACAAAAATATTGATCCAAAAGATCTAAACTAACTATCGTATCGTCAATTTGTAGCATTTTTACACTAAATCTCCTACCTTATTCTTACGTTTTTGTTCTTCTACAATTGCGTCCAATACTGCTACAATTGTCATATTTGCAATATCGCGGACAGAGCTTTCCACGTCAAGAATATGAATAGGTTTGTTTAATCCCATTTGAATCGGGCCAATTGTATCAGCTAATCCCATCTCCAGCAACATTTTACTTGTAGCATTTGCTGAACTTAGATTTGGGAATATCAATGTATTCACATCCTTTCCATTAAGCTTGGTAAATGGATATTTCTCATCACGCAATTCACGATTTAAGGCAAAATTGACTTGCAATTCTCCATCAACCACCATATCAGGATATTGCTCATGAAGAATTTTAACTACTTTGTGTACGCTAGCAGGACTACCAGATTTATCCATTCCAAAATTGGAGTAGGAAAGCATAGCCATTACCGGTTGATAGGCGAAAAATTTAACGGTATCGTTTGCCAAACGTGCAATATCAACCAAAGTAGCTGTATCGGGATGTCGGTTAAAGAGTGTATCTGCCAAGAAGAAAGTCCCCTTTTTGGTGTTTAATATATGCATCGCAGCTATGTGATCAACACCTTCTCGTATTCCAATAACCTGCTTTGCTGTATTTATATTTTCAGTAAAATTGGTATAAGCGCCTGTTATCATGGCATCTGCATCGCCAGTCTCAACCATCATCATCCCAAAATAGTTGCGTTCAAACATCTTTTCGAGTGCATCGGTCAATGTCATACCATCACGACTGCATTTTTCAGTCAATAGTTTAGCATATTTCACACGGCGATCCTCTTCCCTATCATGACGCAAATTCACTATTTCGATTCCTGTCAAATCAATATTATTTTCGGCAGCCATTTTTTCAATTCGCTCTTCATTTCCTAATACAATAGGGAAGCAAACACCTTCGGCTTTTGATAATTCTGCAGCTTTAAGCATATTCAAATGGTTGGCTTCGGAGAATACCACTCGTTTTGGAGTAAGACGCGCTGTTTCTACAAAATGACGTAACATTTTATTGTCAGAACCCATTCGTTCGCGCAATTTGTTCTTATAAGCCTCCCAATCAGTAATTTCAATTCGGGCAACACCCGAATCGATAGCTGCTTTTGCCACTGCAGGGGCTACTGTGGTCAGCAACCGTGGATCAAGAGGTTTTGGAATTATATAAGAACGACCAAAAGACATACGGGTCAAATTATAAGCAGCATTCACCACATCGGGTACCGGTTTTTTAGCCAGTTCGGCAATAGCCAAGACTGCTGCCACCTTCATTTCTTCATTGATTGTTTTAGCGCGAACATCTAATGCGCCTCGAAAAATATAGGGAAAACCCAACACGTTATTAATTTGGTTAGGATAGTCAGATCTACCTGTTGCAAACAGTAAATCTCCGCGCGAATCCATTGCATCGGCATACGAAATCTCTGGATTCGGATTGGCTAACGCAAAGACAATTGGGTCTTTAGCCATTGTGCGCACCATTTCTTTGGTCAACACATCGGCAATTGATAAACCCAAAAATACATCGCTGCCATATACCGCATCAGCTAACGTTTTTATATCAGTGCGTGTGGTAGCAAATTCCTTTTTTTGCACGGTTAATCCTGTGCGTTCAGTACTGATAACACCTTTACTGTCAACCATCACAATGTTCTCCACGCGTGCACCCAGACGCACATATAGGCGTGTACACGAGTTGGCAGCTGCACCGGCGCCATTGACCACAATTTTTATATCTTCAATCTTCTTTCCTACTATTTCAAGGGCATTTATCAGACCTGCAGATGAAATAATGGCTGTACCATGTTGATCATCGTGCATTATTGGAATATCAACCAATTCCTTCAAACGAGTCTCAATCTCAAAACATTCGGGAGCTTTTATATCTTCAAGGTTAATACCGCCAAATGTCGGAGAAATAGCCTTTACTGCCTGAATAAA
>Ga0302271_10002078_pt1 | contig 18447 bp, 8 predicted proteins | sample III_Bog_N1_1_FD_198767 | JGI IMG/M metagenome (GOLD analysis project Ga0302271, IMG submission 198767) | Peat permafrost microbial communities from Stordalen Mire near Abisko, Sweden - III_Bog_N1_1 | ecosystem: Environmental > Terrestrial > Soil > Wetlands > Peat | place: Sweden: Abisko...
CCAAATTGATAAAATCTTGAGATTTACCAATAATTTAAGATTCAAAAGCTGGATTGTAAGCTTTTATCAGACATGATTATTAAAAATAATTCAGCAAACAATGTCTCTTTCCCCTCCCTTGGATTTATCTTCAAAACTTTGAATCCTTGATCAAATTAAATCTTAAATCGATTTTGTCTGGGTTTACCTCTCTTTTTTTTGTGCTTCTTATTTTGTTAATTTCAAGAAAAAAACACAAGTCTATTATTTTAGCAAAACCAGAATATTATTCTTATTAAGCTTTTCATTTATTCGAATATCACCTAATGAAAATGTCATGAAGAACATAATTCATTCAGTTTGATACTAAATAATAATGAATTCATTGGTATTTTGCTATTTCATGCTTTTTGCTTATTTCGATATTGGAAGATATTTATCAGTTCTACTTTGAGAAATTATCTACACATACAAAATCATAATCACAAACAATTAAAAAGAAAGAATAAATAAAATAGAAAAATTCTGTATGCTCATAAATTCTATGAAAAATTTCAAATCAAAATACTCAAATCGAAGCTTTTGATATTTAGATATTTTGCAACTCAGAAAAAAAATCTGAGATTTTTTAGCAGACAAAGAGATCAAAAAGGTGACAAACACACACACAGACTACAATTTGACAGCAATGCTTCATAATGTAATTTTGCTGTTAATTCTATCAAATTGTATTCTAAGATTATCTTTATTTTCACAGATAAATAACGGTTGTTAAGCCCAATCCATCTTGTTTTTGTTAGCCACAAATGTACTATTCGCATCTGGCGGTGCAGTAATGTTCACAGTAATGGCAGTATAATCATGTTCTAGAGTATTTCAAGGAGCTTGTGCTAGTTCATTTGTATTCTTATTCTATAGCATCGCTCTTCTTGCCACTTAAAAAGCATGGAAACAGATCTTCTTGATACTAATATTCATTCTTAATTTATTCGTCTTCGTTGTGTTCATTGTGACTGCAGTGTACGCAGTGGATGAATAATTTTGTAGTTATGCAATTTGCGTTGTCAATCTCAGTGAATTAGGTAAAAAATAACAACAGAATTACAACTAAAATAACCCTTTTCTTGTTAACTATTTCTGCTCTATTGGAAAACATTACAATATCCTTTTTCCATCCCTAACTCTCTCTTTTTCTTTCTTAAATTGCCTTCTTTTTAGATTTTTACTACTGGTTCAATAATTTCAATATCAGATAGACTATCACAGTCTCTTGCTACGAAGACTAATCTGTTATTGAAGAGGCTGTTTTAGAGAAAGTCCGCATGTTTTCAGATGATGATGCTTTTTTGAATGGTACATAATATTCTATTCTTTACGGATGGCCATTATGCTTTGGTGTTCTATTGACAATTCTTAGTGGATTTACCTTAGTAGTCATATATCGAGGGATATTCAGCTGTAGTGATTGCAATTTATCTAAATCAGATTTTACAAAGCAATATTTTTCCTTTTCTGACGATGAGGACGATGAGGAAGAAGACTCATGAAACAACAAAACAATTTTTCTCTTTTAATTTTCTTTTTTTCTAACTTATCTCTGTGAATGTAATATGTATTTTCTGTTGTTGAGCTGATGGTACTGTAAATACGATACGCATCAACATTTTTACACAATTACAGTATTTTCATAGAAGATAATTTAACAATTTTAGATATGAAACACAAAAAAAAGAAAATAATTTAAAAAGAAAAAACTACTAGCTTTTCTCCGCTTTAGTAGGTTATTATTAACATGAAGGGACACCTACAATCAGTGATGCTAGCGGAGATAGCTCATAATGTATGGATTTTCGATGATGTGATCGACTTCAAAGATAGTCAATGCTTTTTTGGCTTCCTTCATTGATTTGGCTATTTATTAGAAGAAATGCAGAATACCAAAGCGCGTAACGAGAACTAATATTCCAAGTTCGCATATGAGCATAATTAATTGGATGTCTTCCATTTGTTAGAAGAACTTAGTGCTGTTATCTGAAATGTAGGTGTTCAGCAATGATTCGATTTTGATGATATATTCGATTAATTTATCTAGATCTCGGAGACTATATTTATTGTAAAATGCAGAGATGTTGAGTTCCCTTTGAGTTTAATCTGATATTTGATGGATTTCAAATATTTCTTTGATTATCTTCAGATAAGATTCCAAAGCTAATTCTAAACCATTCCTGAGAACACCTTCCACTAAGGAGTTGCATTCACTTAAATTAAACCAATTCTGCGATGGAAAAAGGGTGGAATAATCGTGGATAGGTTAGCATGCATTTATGGTGAGAATTTGAAAAACAAAGTTTGAGAATTCATTTTAATTAAACCTAGAATGATCTTGCTAATTACTAACAATAGTAAACAGATTAGATATCGCAGTATCAGCTTAAACTAACACCTCCGTAGCTCTTTTCTTGTATCGCTCATAGCTTGGACCTACACCTCCTGGGAAATATTACATTTTCGCAAAGAGTGTGTACATTCCAAAAGAACTCATAAACGAAGCTTTCATTGTCTGTAAAGCACCTTGAAGTGCTTGATTATCAGTTTATCTTTGAAGGAGATTCTTCGTGATGAAGTAATTAGACAATGGATACACTGCAAGGAGTAAGTAGATCGCTATTGCTTTAATAAACAAGGATAGAACTAATTTAGGAAGCACAGTCGAAGCTGAAATAGATTTTTTTTTAAGAAACAAAGAAGAACTTTCGAATCTCTTGAAAGAAGCAGCTTTAACACCCGCATCGTCAGAAAGATAATATGCATCACGCAGAAGGGATTTTTAGATATTCAGACTGAGTTTAGGCTCGAATGTTGCGAACAGAGCAAGTATTCGCTATTTAAATATTTAGCTAAATCCAAAAGCAGGGAATATTACTAATAAAAACATAGTGAATATAAACGTTAACAGAAACAGCAATGTTATGACAGCAGAAGTAATCGAATCTTCTGAACTGCTAACAGACGATTCTTATATTTATTGAATAATTCCAAGTTCATTCGCTAAAAGTGGAAAATTACTGTAGAGATTCCATTCAGCGAGTAGATCAGTTGGGAATGTTACCGAATACTAATAAAGGTAGCTGGAGATCACGAGTATGCTATGATACACTGTAGTCGTAGTGTCTGCTGAAATCGCATTGGTTTCAGAAGAATAATATAAATGCACTACTGTTTGTTTTTCTTAAAGATAATTTAAGAACGGAAGGCTAGTTTCTTATTCTCTGATAACTTTAATCGCTTAGGTATCAAAATCTACGTACGATTAAACAGTACTTGCTGTCAGTTACGCTTTGTAAGCAGTTAATTCAGTGCTAGAAAGACTTCCGAAAAGAGGATTTTGAATTAGCAGCTGAAGACTTTAATCTTTAAGTGCTTCAGTCATGCAGATTCTAAGATCATTCCCCCAAGCAATGTATGAGAAGTTTTTCTAGGAGAGGCTGAATAAACTTGACAAGCTGAAGTAGGAATAGATGAGAATACCTATCAAGCAAGCTAAAAAAGACACAGAAATTAAATAAAATTATGGGTTATTTTAACTGATAAAAGTTACCCAAGCAAAATATGGAAATATGGTGAATCAATGAGAAGATTTTAGGTGATTCCTCGGAAATAAGGATATTTAAGATTGTTGTCTTCTATGATTTCGATTGAGAACTCAAATGAGTAGACTACTTGTCAGCTTCTGTCTTGCGACTCTTTTGTGCTATTTTACCTTCAAGACTGTTTTAATTATCCGAAGATTCTTAGTCGAAATCGACCTGAATCGTTCTTTAGCGATGTGTGAAATAACTAGATTTCTATGTTGTTTTTTCAATCTACTTATTTGAAGGTATTTTTTTGTTTTAATCTTTTTTGTAAGCCTATTCGTTGTCTTTCTCTTAAAATGTACTATCCTCTTCTTCTGCATCACCTATTTCAATTAATTTTTACGTTTCTGCTTTAGAAAGTTACGGAATTGTTATTGTTTCTAGTAATTACTACTCTTTCATAGTAGGCCGAGGAGAGTTTATTGTAAATTAAGATAATTATATTCCATTATCAGTATATGTATACTCAATGGGATTTGCTACAAGATTGGTCTTTTATTTAGATGGATCAACCAGCATGAGTCTTTTTGATTACCTAATTGAATCTTATGTTAGCAAAGCAGTGACTGTATCGGTAGTCACAGTTACTGTTGAAATCCTGTTATTTTAATAGATCTACATCTAAGAAATAGGTGTTTTGTTAGTTATATCATCTGATTTTTTGCTGATTTGTTTTGTTTCTTTGATCAGTTTTGGCAGGGAAATCTACTACTCTGAAATCAAATCAAGATGATCTTCTTTTGCCTTGCTAATGTGAAGAAACTATCTGAGTTACTAAGGAGAATAATCAAGGGCATAATGTTTATGTAACTAATCCAGAAAAAGAGCTTCATATGGGGAATTGATAAATTCTTTTGTATCGATGATCTTCTAGCTCATAATTCTGATTGTAGCTTGATCTAGAAATTCATCTCTAAATCGCCATACTTTCAGTTTCACTAAAACTATCTTATTCTTATCTACACTCAAATTTCCAACTTCCAACTAACTTTAGACACTCTCTCCTCCTATAACTCCAAAACAATCCATCGAATGATAAGGGAAAAAACATATTGTATCCAGATACACATCAGTATTGGTGCTAACATGTTGAGTTTCAGGTCCATCTGTTGTTGTAATTAGTATTTTTTCATCGCTTGTAGGAGATTTCAAAATCACTATTGGTAAAATAGGGAAAAATCGACTTAGAGGTATTCTAGGATATTACTCGGAATGTAAACTTTTCGAATAAAATCGAGAGTATATCCCAACAGAACAGGATTCAATAAATAAAGGTTCTCGCTTCATATTAATTATCATAAACTCATCTCGATTATGGGATTCACTGTCTTTTTCTTTAGAGACTAGACCTAAAAGCCCTAATTCACCTGAAACAGCTGAAAAAAGCTCAAATCGAATATGCACAGGAAGGGCAAATCCTATAAAATATATAAATTACAAAACTTTGAGAAATTTTACAATAAATTACCTTGTTTATTGATTGATATTAGTGGATTAGCTGATGGTGCTCTTTTAATAACTCCTCTCCCTTGAGAGAGATATCGCCCAAGGACTTAATCGTGAACAGAAGATGTGCTTTGCGGCATTAGAAAATTGCAATTATGTCCAATAACTGAAGCTTTTTGGAATCCAAATATCTTTTCAAAGTTTTAGGATACATTTGCAATTGCTCCTAGAGAAGAATTAGCAAGAGATACGAATATTGCTGCTGAATTTTCTGAAAAAAGAGTCTAGTCACGTTTTCGTTATGCCTTGATGAACAATCTGTCGTTAATCTAAGTGGACTACTTCGTTTTCAATTCTAAGTTACTACAATATCAAATAATCATAAATGTGGTTGTGGGAATACATCTAATAACAATAAACAACTATTATACCTAATACCTCCAAATCCAATCGAATTCTTGAACAAATCTATGAGTTCTACAAGTGTTGGATGTTCAGCGTTAGCTTTTATACACTTCTTGAGGGTTTCTTTGAGTTGAATGCGCAATTCTATAAAATAATTTATCTTGTGCTCAAGGTTTTTCAAAGGAATAACATCCTTGCACGCTTCTTAGAAAATACAGAGTTTAGCTTCAAGACAAGATAACACAAGATTTGTTGCTTTAACTAACATTTCGTCAAACTCAAACACTTTTATTATGCACAACGATTACCCTTACAGTCCATCCTCTCCGCCTGAAGATGCTTATGGACTCAGCGAAAGGACATACTTGAGATGAGCCAACTCTGTTAAGGATAAACTTTATTACTTGAGATCCTCGATTTATTAGTAGCTTTATGTGAAAACCAGGACATAATTCTTGGAACACTCTAACAAATAGTAAATATAACTGAGATGACATGTGTTCATCGATTTCTTGTTTTTCAGAAAATGTTTAAACATTTCTACTACTGTCTGATGAATTACCTTCTCCTGTCCTAACTCTCCTTCAGATAGAGAACTCACCAGAGCATAATTAGTCCACTTAGTATCAAAACAAAAGATTTGTTAATGATTTTTTCATTAAAAAAGCAATTCTTACAGGATTGATTTTGTCACATTAGCAGTAAGGACGTTGCTAGCATACTTCAAGATGGGAAGCCATAATTTGATTCTTGCTAAGTTCAGCTTAATATCTCCCTTGACCATCATTCCCTTTTCTATTTTGATATTATACACTAATAGGTGAACTAAGATATCGCACGAAATAGTCAATTTTATCAGCTGCGAGTTCGATGAACTTATCCTGCTAACTCAATTACTTTTTATTAAGAAGAATAGCTACCTGATTTCTGATATTCGCACATCGAAATTCATGGACAACACAGCTAAATTTCAATGAAATTGACACTAAAACTACTATGCAAAGAATAATTGAGAACTTATGAGAAATGGTTTGTGCAATTCCTACAATGATGCCTACTCCCAGTAAAATACAGTTCAAAGACAGAAATAAGCTGTTCATGTTTTCATGAATAAACGGCAGGACGACTAAATATTCAAAGATTCCTGCTGTAGATATGATGATTGCGAAGGCGGGGAAAATAAGAGAATCTTCAACCCAAGTGATCAAAAGTATAGATAAAAAAAGGATAAGTAATCTTAGTATCCCAAGTGAGCTTCCTGTGCGCTTGGCTAAGTAATCTGGTTTCTCAAAAGAGTAATTCCTTTGATGCATTGAGTTGAGTATCCCTGCATCAAAAAAAAAATTGAGTTTTTTCAAAAATTTTGTGTTTTTTTTCACTTTATAATAAATAAGCCAATCAATATTATGAAAGGTAACTTAAATTCTTAAAACATTTAATAAGACTGCTTATGGGGGATATATGGTAAATAATGATTAGTTTGTTTGAGTAAAATAAGCAAACTTTCTTTATCTTTTGTATTTTTTCGTTTTTTCACTTAAAAAAAATACAAAATGAAATTGTTTTAAACTTACCAATAAACAGCACTAACGCAGCTGTGATATAACCTATTGGTGACTTCGACCTAAAAGAGAGCTACATGAAGGGTGCTGAGATTGTTGGAGTATACATAGATAAGCAGATACTCAAGATAAGTGAACTTGTCTATTTCTTCTTAGATTCGTAGTAGTAGTAGACTATATATTCACCAAATAGCCCAACGATGATAGCAATATTGACTGCAAATATCACATAAACATGAGTTAAAGATGATGTTTCGTTTCTCGAAAGTAACGCTTCATCTTAGAATAGTTTAATATGCTCCTCAATCTTTGAAATTTCAATGATGAGTTCTTTATCAAAGACAATCATTATGTAGATAGCATATTCCAAGCAAACCCATACAGAAGCTACGAGCTTTCCTCTAGGTAACCCATAGACCAAGCTGGGAAGACTGTGAATGTAAAATCGCGAGATCATCGAAGGTGAGAAGAATCTGTAGAGACTCATATATTTGTTACAATTCCCTTGTGTTTCTCAAAGTCTCTGTATTAATAAATTAAACACTTTGCAGTATTTTGCAATGTTTCAGAATCTGCTTATTTTTTCAGTGCATATTATCATTTTGAAATTGTATTTTTTGTTGCAAAAAAAGCGACTCTTTTTTAATTGATTTTTTTATCAAATTATCATCTAAAAAAGAAAAAGAAACATACACACATTGTAACCTTGAAATCTTTGCTATTCTTTCAACTAAATCAATGGATTCCTTTGAATTGTTGCAGGTTCTGATTAAACTTCTTACTATCCTTGTTTTAATCTCCCCCCACCACATTATATTAGAAATTCATACAAAAAATTTTTTATAAAAAGTTCTAACAAATTAGAAGTAATGAATAATCCGTTTGATAATTAAATTGATATTATCACATCATCTAAGTCATTAGGTTGCTCAATTTAGTTAGATTAATTAATCTAGCTGAAAAAAAAAAAGAAAAGCTGCAAAAAATACAAAGCAAACAAAGAAATAACATTTGCGTTACTCCTCATCGTTTAAGATAATTGAGGATATATGAATTTTCATAAAGCGTCTTGACTTCAAAAATACTGAGGATCTATTTGGCATCGTAGATCTAAATTTGAATCTAATTGAAGAATCTAACTAACGCGTATCTATAAGTGAGAACGAGCACTACGAATTAGTAAACCATAAGAACCGTTTAGATGAGAACCATTTAATCGAAGAACTCTGAATTAGATTTTTATAGGAAAGAAGTGAAGGTATTGATAATAATCAGGAACATCTCAAAGAAATCATTGATTTCAAAAAGACCATATTGATTGAAGAATTAAGTGAACTGAGTAACTTAAAGGGTATTCGAGAGCAAGGCAATTTAATAAAAAGTTTCCATGATGTTTTCATACATTTAGATACTCGTGAGTAATCCATTTGCGTAATATTTATTCAATGCACTATTGCAAGTTGATTAACTAAATGTTGCAGTATTGTCTTCATTGTATGTATTGAAATACTTAGCAAAAGCAGTGCATACATTTTCTTGCATTGCAGAAAACATAAAGTCATCGAAGATATCTTAGTTGTATCGCGATTGCTGCTATTGCGAGCTGATGGTTTGAGAAAATGCCTCAAATACCGATTAGTTTACGATATACACAGATTTGAATCTCGCGAATTACTGCGTTTAAGATTACGCTGTTGGATCTAATAAGGATACTAGATAGTTAGCGAAAGCCGATAGATTACTAGTGAATTGGGCCTTTACAGTCTGTAATTAACCTGACAAAAAGAAGAGAAAATAAAATAATCAATTAAAAAAACTAAAGAATAAAAAACTTTTTTGAAATTAAATTTTCTTGTTTACCTTAGAGTGTCTGATTGGTATTGGATTGGCTGATAAGATTCTAAGTTATGATGAGATTGGTGATAGGATAAATGAGAAGGATCATGAGAACAACGATACTTAGCAGATATAATCGAATATCTTGCTAAGGCAATGAAGAAGTCTATGAAATTAACTTTTTCTTTTTTACAAGAGGTTAAAGTCGCTCCTATCGCTACTTAATGGACTAAACTGTTTATCTTTAGGACAAAAGCAACTTGCTTTTCTAGGAAAACAATATCTCAAACGATTATGTCAGTGCAGTGTTGATTTCAAGAATCTTATGCGGTTCTAGTGTCGCAAATAGACGTAATATTCGTTGCTTCTTCTGCTGCGAATAGCTAAATGCAATGAACGTAGCAATCACAAAGAAACTACAAATCGACGCGATACTTATCAGAAGAGTCTACACATTCAGGAGAATATCATCGAAACTCTTCGAGACAGATTCTTCTTCTAATGACTACCCCGCAGTGAAGGCAGTTGCATACAAAGCAAAGTTTTTCTGCAGGAATGATTAAGCTTAGACGAAACTTTAGCTATCAAGCAGCTGGAACATGTAGAACTCTTGTGCGTTGATGAGCACAGCATACAGTATGGAGGTAGTCATATTCTTTGATTGAGTAGCTGTATAATAGAATGGATATTCTAATTTGCTGGAGATTAGATAATTCTTAAGGACAATTCCTTCGATTTTTTCTTGAGCAATCTCCATTATTGTATCCATGTACTTAGGGAACAGACTAGAGAGATTGTTAGAGACTTGTAATTTTCGAGTTGCAATATCAGGTAACGAGGAAAACATTGATAAGGAACTAACTGCAACAACTGCTTGATCTTTCAATGCTCTGCTGATTCGGATTCGCATGTTCATTCCCCAAGGAATGTAGTAGAAATCTCTGATTTGCTTATCGAAGCTCTGCGTCAATTGGACATACTTAGCAGCGATTATGCTTGCTACAGCGACTAAAACAACCAAAACTTTTTGTTGGAAAAAAAACAAAACAAAACAAATTCAATGAATGTGTTGTGCATACGCAGTGAGAGAATAGCGGTGATTTTGACGATTAAAAATGACAACGTGAACTAGTTCTTCTCGATCGAATGGAAAATAATCTTCTTGAGTGATTTATCTTGCGAGCCTTTTGAAGACTATGAAAGAGAAAGATCTTTGAGACTCTTTAACTCATTAGACAGATTAAGATCCTTCGATCCCATGGAGCTATAAATCCCTGAATCTTTTGAAAGACTAGCGAATTCCCTTCCTTTACCAGCTTTTAGTAATGATTCTGGGTTTTATCTGTGTTTTCTATGGTTTTTGTTGTGTGTTTAGTCATATTTTCTTCTTAAGACGACAAACCAGTTCCATTTGTTTGTTTCTTACGAAACAGTTTATCCTCTGAAACGGCTTAAGGTGACATGATCGTTGGAGAATTAAAAGGATTGAGATTAGTAGTTTGATTGTTTGTGCTTGGAGAGGGTATTAATCCTGTGTTGAAACCTGATTTGGCATTTATTTGTTAGGGTAGTTAATATTAAGAATACATCTGCGATTGAATTTACTTCCCCCAAGCTTCATATTGCTAATCAAAATGAGGACTTTAAACTAAATAGGATTATTATTAAGGTATTCCTAAGTTCAGTTAAGAACTTTAAAGACTAGTATTATGATAATTATTATTATTATTATTGTTATTAATAACTTCAGATTTTACAATTTCTAATTAAGCTCTTTGAAGAGGTCCAGGTGTTGCAGGAGGTTCAGCTCCTTCATTTTGAGGTTCCCTTCTATGTGAATGAAGGAAGCGATCATCAACATACTCTTCTTGCTTTTCTGCAGCTCTAAATTATTCAGAATCTTGTTTGACTTTCATAAATCTAGTTATCTCCATTCCAGCTGCTTAGTTGATTTTTTCAGCTTGATAATCTTCCTCTTTCTCTTCTTTCTCTTGAATTTACATAAACTCAGCCACGGAAGTTACTTGTTACTTTCCAATCGTACTTTCATCTCTATTTATTATCAAATTCTCACCAAAACTTTGAATATCAAATAGTTTTGGACCTGATCTCTACTCTCCTTAGAGAGGATACGAAGAAACGTTAAAACTGTGACTATTCGTGCTGATATCGATTTCTTATTTATTTTTAGAACTACTCATATGACTCTTATCGAATGTCTTCGTCGAAGTTGAACCGTGTTGAAGATCTTTTTGGGATTGAGGTTTATTTTGCTTGTAATTCAGCCTTGGAGCATGAAAAGACATGAAATTTTTAATCTTTTTTTAATTTGAATCTAACAACGAAAAGGGAGGTAATACTTTGTTTTCTGTAAGGCCATTCACATTGAACAGCGTTGAAAGTTGTTCAGCAGTAAAATTTATCCTTGCGTGTGCTGCGAATTGTTCTTAGATTTTAGACTCAACTAGCTTAATCGGATTGTCTTTTAAGTTCAGTTCATTGAAAGAAGTAATTTATATGTGACAATAAGATAACTTCTCGTCTCGAAGAAATGTCACAATTAATGAAACAGAGAACAGAGAATTCTTCTTTGCATTGAAATCACCTTTTTCTAGATATTTCTCTAGCCATTCCTTATGTCCTGCTAGGATATCAGCGGTAGGATCAATTGGAATACCTTTCGATTTCACAAACATTTTATTTTTGTTGAGTGGAAAAAACGCTATCATATCAGTGGCTTCTGTTCTTAACGAAAAATTCCCTTATTCCTTGCCTTCAAGTTTTCTAATAAAAAACGAAAGAAGAGGGAGAATTCTACTAGCTCGAATTTACATGTAGTCACTTTCACTCTCGAAGTTACATATTGGAGCGAACAATCTATGGAAGACATTCTCAGTGAATCCATAGATTCTAAGCTGAAATCCTTTTGTTTCCATGTCCAATGCGATAAAGTTTTCGGTAGCGCCTTTACTTACAGAGATTAAGCTGCTGACTCCTATTTCATCAACTCCTTAATAACCTATTTCTAATTTCATCGTTACAGGGATTAAAAACCCTGATTTTCGTCTTGCCACGAGAGGAGACATTCGTTAGATGACACTTTCTTGCAACTATCCTCTTTTCAGAAAGCGCAATATAAGATTGTGATGAAAGTATCCTAGATTTTGCATCATCAAAACGGTACAATTCTACTCGATTACTTCTTCTTTTAAATACCCAAACACAGGATCAACATTCTTAGATACTCCTAGAATCGTTCCAAGTTTGTCTTTTTAGATAGATACAAAAAATGCCACTGATTTCCTCGAATACAATAGATCCTTTGTGGAATTGTAATAATTCTTTTTTATCGAAACACCAAGTTTTTGCTTCTCAAACCAAAGTCTCAAAGAGAACAAAAACAAAAATAAGAAAATCAATAATTATTTAGACAATAAAACAATATTTACTTAGAGTCATTGAAGCTGAGAGTGACTAAATACATGGAAACCAGTAATTGAAGAAAAAAGTTAAACCTATTTTTTTTATCAAGTCTATAAAAATCATCTTCAATGTCTTTGCGAATTTTCAGTATCTACGCCCCAACTACTTCAATATCAGTTAAGACTATGTAATCTTTCGAAATATCTACCAAGAACTCATTCTTTTTCCTAATAGCATCCGAAAGCGCCAGATGAAGTAGTGCAATTTAATCATCATAATCGATGGCTTCTTTGACTCTATTATCATTTTTACTTCTCGAAAGTTTCGTCTAAATGAACGAAAGAATCGACATTTACTCTAAAGATATGTGATGTTTCTCAGTCCTAATGAATTCCAGACTTTTACTGAAAGCTAAACAGCTGTTCTTCATCGCTTCCATGAGAAAAAAAAGATAAGAAATATACACATCATCGAATTTCTTCTTTTCTTCGATGTATCGCTCATATAAGCTTAGCACATAGTCATTGTGAAATTCTTAGATTTTAGAGTTTCCAATGAAATACTCTTGAAAAACGTTTTACTTTCCATTCCTGAAAAACAACACCATTCAAAACAATAAATCCATTAATCACCAATTCTAGAACGAATTAAGAAACTTACTTCAGTGATTTATTGACAAAAGCAGAAGGGTCTCTTCTTGCAAGACTTAATATGCTTGATAATGATATCTTCATAAAAGCTCTACCTTCTTGATTACATGTACTCAGGCATTTCAAAGGAACCATCTTTCCCAATGCTGATATCTCTCACATGAAGATCAACGAAATTAGGTCTGACTTCTTCTAAATATCTAGTAGCAGTGTATGGTTTTCCAATGAAATAGTTTAAAATAGTGTTTCTCCTAAAATCATAGATCACTCTGCCTAGCTTAAAAGCAAATATTGGCCTGCATATCAATGCAACAAATAATCCATTTAAATTCTAGTTTGCTCCCCAAAGAATCAGCGCACTCCATACAGCACTGCCACAACTCAGCTAGAAGAAATATGCTTCAACTGTTTAGTCAAAGAATGGAAATGCATGCCATATCTCTAAAAGGCAAGTCAACGAACCAACTAAGGAGCTAATATAAGTGTATTTATCAGAAAGTTAATCCGAAAATAGATTAATTTGATATCAAAAATATTGGAAAGAAATAAATTATATTTGTTTTGTTTTTTGAATTTTTTATCTTCTAGTTGTACTTGATTAATCAAAGTGTTTTTGATTGGATTATTTCAAAATAATGTAAGCTATTTTATTTGAGAGTATCAATTTGTAATTCATACACTTACAACTACAAGAAATGCTAAAAATCATGTATTATCTTGACTGTTATTAAGCTAAAATAATTTTATTTTCTTACCAATTACTAGAGTCAAGTATGCGTTGAATGTGCCGAGTAGTTTATCACTGAAAAGACAGAAATACGACATGGGAATGAAGAGTATAAATAAGTAGTTTTGCGTGATCAAACTGAGTAGACTATTACGACGCCCTCGATATGGCTCATAACAGTAGAGAAGGTAATAAAATATGGCAGATAATACAATAAATCCATTTATGCAGACGCAAATAATCACAGTAAACCAGCTTTGAGCTACTTCTTTTCTGAAGATACTGACGCCAGAGAACAGAGATAGATTGTTATCAGTTGATTGAATAGTTGCTACCAGATCATAATCGAAGAACACAAAGCAAATGCTGTAAAAGTAAATGCTGACACTGAGAAGAGAGAATAGCAAAGATTAAGAGAATCCTTTGCTTAGAGTCTGCGAATTCTCAATGAAAAACCATTTCAAGGTTTTCTTAAAAATCAGTCTTCTGAGCATAATACAGTGACTAAAAAACTTAAGATTGTTCTGTTTAATATTATTTTTTACAAACTACATCTAAATTACAAATTAAGGCTGCAACATTACTATGATTTTTTTTGTAAAGACTTTTCAGAAATTTAACAGAGCCTATCAAAAGAGATTTTCATTATTTGATAATAAATTATTTGGAATTTTTCAAAAAAAAAGAATGGTAAGTGTTTCCATTTATTTTTAGATATCTTCAAGGTGATTAGAATCAATAATTAGCATGAATCCATTGCTTGATTTGTGGTGGTGGTTACAGTTAATAATCTCTTAGTTTTTAGTTTTTGTTTTATTTTGTAAAAGTTGATTCTTTTGTCGTTATTTCTATTGTTATTTTTTAAATTATTTATTAGTTGTTTTTATTTTTCAGAGCATCATCTACGAATGACTTCATATCAAAAAGTTTACAGATTTTTATCTTCTTTTGTAATCAAAATTTTATGTGAAAAGTCATTCAACTACTTATATTTTATTGTTTATTCTTTTTGAATCCTTTATTTCTTATTAGAACTAATTCAGAACAGGTTTGTAATGAATATTTTATTGTTTCGATGATAAACATTCTCTAATTACTTGCTCTTAAAGAGTTTAAGAAAACTTAGCAGAAATAATACAAAATGTATTGAAAAGATATCCAATTCTTTTTGGATACATCTTTTAGTGTGCTATTTGGTAAATTCCTATCATTTTGCTAAGGAGTGTGCAATGCAAATCGAGAACCCAACAATAAAAACAACAGTTAAGTAAAAGCTGTATGCTTATTAAGTTATCAAATAAAAAATGATGAAAAAACTTTTTATTCCTAATAGAAAGAAGATCTCTAGTGATCTTGCTTTCTTTAGTGAATAACTTATTTATTGTAATAAATTTTCATTTCCCGCAAAGCACAAACTGTATTATTAATATATTAGGTTAAAAAATTACTTGTCCTCAGCGCTGAATTTATTTGACTTTCTACGAGATGGCTCGAAAACCAAATTAAAGTCCAAAATAAAATATAAATAAAATATGTGAAAAGGAGGAAAAAAAAGCAAATAGCCAAACCATACAAAATGACAGAGACAACATAAATATCCAACTCCCTTCACATCATTAACTTCGATCGCGATTAAGCCGACTGCTGCGAATTAGTTTTTCATCTCGGAAATTGGGCATGTAATATGGAACCATATCCTACGTTTTTGACAAAGCAACACCATCTCGCAGCAGCTAACGTTCAATTGCGCAATCATTTTTTCTAAAAAAACTTAATTTTTTATTAACAACACACAATTTGCTAAAGAAGCTAATTTTAGAGAGAGCGATACTTATTATGAATACATATATATATTAGCTAGAGAGAGAGAGAGAGTGAGATAAAAAGCGAGATAATATAATCAGTGCCTTTCAACATAAAGAATAAGATTAGTTGAAATGGAAAATATACACTGATTACTATAAAAAGAGAGAGAGAAAATAAGAATAAATAAAAATTTAAAAGTGTCCCAGTTGACCGTTAAGGCAACCCACTTATTAATTCAAATTCAAATTACAAACAATTACAAATACAAAAAAATTCAAACATTTAAAAAAAATAATGTTAATTAAGAGCTTGTTTGAATTCAAATCCCATTAATCTTGGGGAAAGAGAAGAGAGAACGATTCCAATAATTAAAGGATAAGTTAAGAAATAATTATGGGGGGGTAAAATGAAACTTCAAAAATTAAAAAAAAATTTGGAATTATCTAATCAACTGAAAGATTTAAACTCAAATTACTTAACGAATATAAAGAAGATAAACAACTACTTTTTTAAATCATTTTAGAGGAATCAGAGTTTAGGAACAGCAGAAAGAGAGGGCTAAGACTAATAGTATTTAGCGAAAGGGTTGTGACCTTGCTTTTATTATATGAATTTGTCACTCCAAAGTTATTTTTGTTTCCCTTCAAATCTATTCAATCTAAACATCTTGTAGGTTGAATCATATTCCCCTGTGTTGATCATCTAAGCTGCTAGCTTTCCAACACCAGCACTATATTTGAACCCATGAGCACTACAAGGACTCAGAATCAAGATATTCTTATCTTCTGGGGAAAAGTCTATTATAAAATGTTCATCTGGTGTCATCGTTACGAAACATTCCTTTTGATCTTTCACTTACTGTTACGATACATGTGGTAAGAACTCTGACATCATGTGTTTTATTCTATCTTTTTCGTTTGTGTCGACTGATCTAACTGGTTTATCTGGGCATTAGACAATATGGTTGTGTTGATTTGGTGAAAACCCAACTTTCACGCCTTATCCCTAGAAATTAGGGAAACCATAGACGTAATAAAGCGGATTCCTGTCGACTTCGTACATGAAAATAGGACATTTATCTAATCCCATATCAGCATTGGATGGGACTCCAAACCAAAATAGTTGGATTTTACGAACTTCTAATGGGATTTATTTGAGTATTTTGAAGTTCCACATGCCACAGGCTAGCACAATCTTCTTTGCTTTGAAATTACCAGCATCAGTGACTATATCATAATGGTCTTAATTGAACTTGTGGGAAAGATATTGAACACCTGTTTAAGCGCATGCTCCATAAAGTTTGACTGCTTGCTCGACAAAGGAAAGGATACAATTTTCAGGGAAAAGCACACCAGCTTGTTCATCGTAAACACCTACAATATCATCTTTTCCTTATAGATCGAATTGAGGGTTAAGATCATGTATTTACTTGGAGTTAAGTACTTTAATGTTGAGGTTCTTTGCCTTAGCAACATTGAGGCAAGAGCGAATCAGCTCGGAATCTGGCTTACCCATAAACAAGCCTCCTGTTTGTTTGAAGATTTCTCTTGGACTGATTCTAGCTAATTCTTCGAAACCTTCATACGAAGATGTGACTAAATCAACATATGTTGGATGCTCAAACACCATCTTCCTCGTTATTCTCGTGTCTCCATGAGAACTACCCATCGTATGAGCAAGCTAAAACCTCTCCAATCCGAGAACTTTCAGACCGCTTTTGGCTAGATGATATAACGAAGCTGATCCGTGAGCACCTAGTCCAATTACAACTACATCAAATACTGTACTATATTTATCTTAAACTAGAACACTCATACTTGATTATGATTATTTTTAAATCTGTTTTGTTTTTTTTTGCTTATTTTTCTTGCTTCTTGCTAATTTATCTCTAAAGAAATATAATATTTCAACATTATTCAGTTCTTCCCCCCCCAACGTTTTAGGATTTAAACCACGCACGCTAACTTTACAATCTGATATCTTGTCTATTACAGTTTATCTCTTCAATAAAACGGACATTTAAATTCCTTAATTTGATTGGAATTATTCAAGAAAGTAACAAATTTTATTATTTAAATCTGTCAAATAAAGTTGCTAAAGATTTTTAAATCTGGAATTTATTCTTTTTTAAAGCAAGACGCACAATTTTATACAGGTTATTTAAAGGTTACATATCATTAAAGGATATTTAACTTGTTTACTTAATTGCAATAAAACCAAGAGTGAAATCTGCAGATTTACAATAGAAAAAAGTGACTTTTCATAGATTTATCAGATTTATCAATTTATTTTTCATTCAAATTAATTTAAATAATTAATAAATTTAAAATCAAAAGGCTACTCAAATTGCAGTGAATCCTGAAAAGATAAATACAATTTCATAAATTCTTAGCCATTTTTATTGATAATACAACTAATAAAATTGTTTATTTTAAATTTGAAAAGAAATATTAAATATTTTACTAAGATTATTATTAATTTTGAGAGTGAAATACAGAAAAGATAAATAGTTTAGTACATAAATTAATTGACTTTTCTGAGATTTACTTATCTGAATCTTTCAAATAATTGATTCAATAAATATTCCTGAAAGAAGATACATCATCAAATGTTTTGATACCAAGAATTAGCTACACATTCAATAAGGATCTTGCATGTTAAATGTGATGAATTAGGCATTTATTTTGAAATCCATGATAAATTAAATTGGTCTCAACGCAAAAAAAAACAATAAACAATCCCACCAAAGAAAGAATCCAAGCGAGAGAAAAGAATCTAAAAGAAGAAGAAAGAAATATCAAAATAATCAAACAAACTTCAAAAAGATATTTTACCCTATCAGCTCATCAATCTTCAAAGAAATTGCAAACCACCAAAATGTTGAAGATTCCCAAACATCAAACAGGTTTCATAACCAAGTATGATTTTTAAAAGAGTTTAATATTCCTTAGAGTGAGCTTAACTAAGCTCTATGAATG
>Ga0302271_10002080_pt1 | contig 18444 bp, 7 predicted proteins | sample III_Bog_N1_1_FD_198767 | JGI IMG/M metagenome (GOLD analysis project Ga0302271, IMG submission 198767) | Peat permafrost microbial communities from Stordalen Mire near Abisko, Sweden - III_Bog_N1_1 | ecosystem: Environmental > Terrestrial > Soil > Wetlands > Peat | place: Sweden: Abisko...
ACACCCACACCCCCCCCCCCCCCCCCCCCCCCGCCCCCCGGCGCGTTGAGATTGATTTCATCAGATTTATTCAAAGCAAAGCAAGAATAGAGGGGGAAGTAATTTTTTAAAGGTGGCTATGAACTTCCAATAATCTGGTAGAAAAGCAAATGAATTTTATTATGCGTTATTCTTATATAATTTACGATTATCGAAAGGATCAAAGACACCCAAGATACAAGAAACCATCCCAGGATATTATTCATAATAAATAATTTTAATCAAAGATAAATTATTACAAAAGGATCACAGAAAATCAAAAGGCACACTATTTATTCAGTATAACTACCTTTTAATATGGGATAATAAGACCATTTCATCTTCAGAGAACTCAGCGATGCTGGTATCGAAATAGAATAAGCTCGTGAGGAATTATTCGAAGCCTGTGAGAAATCACATCTGCTATACGAGGACTGCAATCCTACATTCTAAAAAGACAACGGAATGGCCGCGGAATCGTATAATTACGCTAAGGTTTACATGCACGCTCCTTACTACAAGGAAGTATTGAGAGTCATGGGTAATTTCCAAAAAAGAATTAACAACGCTAGAATTAAAATAGAATCGTTAGAGAAAGCTATGAGAGTTTAACCTGCATGCTGTGCAGCTTGCGATAAATCATGCAGCATTAAGCTAATCTTGCTAGGAAACTACTTTAAAAAAGATCCAAGGATTGTGAATAAATCTCTGGTTTCATTTTCATCGCTTGGTGCTAATAACACAACGAGTAACACGAATACAAACTCATTGAATTTCTCTCATTCCAGCTCAGGCTGCTCTGAACCACTTGATTTCTCATCTTCCTCTTACGCATCAGTCTGAAAGAGCTTCTAATACATTACTCTCAACGAATTAGAATTATAGAATTTTCCCTTCCTACCATATTGCATACTTTTCTCACAAATGTATCCTCTCTTTCTTTCCTCCCTTCACAGTCTCATTCTTTCCTTTATCTTCTTAGGCTAAGGATCTCCTTCGCCCTTCACAAACTAAAACACTTATATCCTTTCTAACAAATCCTTCACTCTTTCCTCATTCAGCTCGACGTGGCTTTCAAAAATGTCCATAAATAATTAATATATGCAACAAAAAACAGAGATACGAAATATTCTCTTTTTTTCCCTTTAAAAATGCCTACATATTGCATATTTCAATATTCATTTCTATTTATTTGCTCAAATATCTTCACTTTTTTTCATTTAATTATTCATTTCTCCCTCTAATACAAGAGTATTCATAAAATTGATTTATAATATTCTCTTTGCTTTTTTTTCTCTTTCTAAGAGCTTTAATCGTTCTAACATTGAAATATTCTTCGCTATCTATTACCACTTTAGCTTTGTTGACAGATGACTTGTGACTAAATATCAAGTAGCTGCTTTTATTTTAGGCTTGTAACAAATTACTATTCCAATCCAATTAGCAAATATTTTGAAATTGTAATAGTCAGAATATCATTATTTAAGATGTTATAGCAGAGAATATTTGGAGCCCAATTCTAATAGACACTTCAAGATTTTGTTAATATGAGAAAATAGAGATTCATTCAATATGTCCTAAACTGCAGATTTATTTATTTCTAATCCAAAACAAACTAAGCATATCCTAAAAATAGAAGGCATCAACATTAATCTACATACCATTCATTGTAAAATTTTAAATTAAATATGATATCGCAGTGATTCAATCAACAAGGAGAAAAATAACTATGAGATATGCTTAAACTCCTCTCCCTTATCGTTAACTTGTTATTAAATACTTTTATGATAAGTTAAATACCAACAATAATAGCGCTTGTTTTTTCAAGCCAAATGAATTGACAAATTCAGATTAATTTGTTTTAACTTATTGGCAAAGTGCTATCAGACGACGATCGTTTAAAATTCCCCAAAATCAATTTGTGAATTGTTAATTACCACTTTGATTCTTTTGGGTATTTGTTATATTTTTAATATTTGAATCATTTGAATTTGAATTTATTAATTTGTTTGTTTGTTTTTATTGATTTGATTTATTTATGTTAATACACTTTTTAATGAAGCAATCACGTATTGAGTTTTTGTTTGATGAGTAGTTATTTTTTGACAAATATCTGCAGATTCATTTTTTGTTGAAAAATGGTCAATATCAATTTTGAACAGCATGTTAAGGATCAGTTTCGTTTATTTTAAAACTAACCGTTCATCTATCCTTGGCTCTTCAATTATTTGCTACCTTTGGATGCGTTTCCAGTAAATCTTAGTCCATCATCACAAAGCCTAAGAATTAGTAGAACAGCTATATTAAAACGGGATAACTAAAAACTAATAATCGAGTCAGCGAGGAGCATAATGATTTGATATCATTATTCCAGAGAGAGGAAGAGATTAGATACAATAAAGTATCAAAAATATTGGCCAAGCATATCACTCACCTTTGCATGGATTAAATGATAGCAAGACACATATTTTTATATATATCTCTGTCAACTGGTCTGAAAAACATCTCTCCTTCTTTCCTCATATGACTGCTGGTTCTAAAAACTCTTTATTATATTTTTCTGATTTCTCTCGTATGAGAGAAACCAGATGGAAGCACATAATTGTATGATAATTTTTATCACTTTGAGCTTGCAAGGGTCGCTATAAAAACTAAAACGCAGCAGATCCACAAGCTATTTTGTTCAGTTTATTCTTTGATTTGATATATTCTTAATAATTAATAGTTGTTATTACCCTCTTTTTGATTAATTGTTTGAATTTATTAATAAATTACAAACTTATTTAGCTAAATGTCTTTCTCATAGTAGCATGAATTCCCTTCATTATTTAATGGTTTTTATGATTTCTTATTCTCAATTAATTAATAAGAAGACCTAATTACTATATAGCTTTAATAGACTTTGCTTCTCCTTCTTTTCCTTGGTCTGTTTCTCTCCCCACCCTAATTTTATTTAAAAAAAAAAATCAAATATTGTAATTAGAAACCCAACTATTAATTCAAGACTCTTTTTGAAAATAAAAAAATAATTAAAAAATTTCAAACCATTTTACAAGTGATCTTTTCTAATCAACTCAAGAATCCCAAGACCCTATCCATTAATAGCTGGAAGCTCTAAGAATAATCAAGCGAGTCTGGTAACCCTGTTTTTTACTCCAGAAAATCGACATGAAACTAGATTCCCCTATTGCGTTTTTGACAAAAAGCCATCCGGCTACAAATCCAACATACTCCCTGTTTCTTTTTGGAAAAATCTCCATAAAAGATCACACACAGACCCAGATATAAAAACTTCAGAAATGAATGCGTTTTCAAAAAATCGATGCCCCTAACCTAACCAAGTATTTCCCAAGTCCTCGAATATTGCTTCTATTTACGATCAAAAAGAAAAGAAAAAGAATCTATGTATTGAAAATATCAATGAAAAAAAGAAAAAGATATAATTAATTCAAATATTTGAATATTCAAAAAAAAAAATTAAATAAAAAAATATTTAAAATTCAAATAAAACAAAAAAAAAACATAAAATCAAACAATACAAACACATTTGGCAAAAAATGATGAGATATTAGCACTCAAGTGTGAGGAGGCAATATTAAAAAACTTGGTTCATTTATGAGAGTTATTTTTTTTTGAAATTTTTTAGGAAAATTCAGTAAATTTTTTTTTAGAATTATTTACTTAAGAAAAGAAAAATTGGTTTGAGAGATTATCATTTATTTGTACTAACAGATTTAATTAAAAAATTGAAGGTTGATAATTGGAAGTTAATTTTCTATATTTTTGATCGAAAGTATTATTAAAGTTCTATAAAGATACTTAAATTATCGCAACTTTAAAAACAAATCTTTAATTTGCTAATTATTAGTAGTGCGTTTTTTTATTAAAAATGATTTTTTTTTTTGGAATAACAAAATAAGAAATATTTTTTTAAATAATAATTTAACTTTTAATAATAAAGTAGCAATATCTCCTTCCAAACACAGAGTTTCGAGTAATTAATTCGTTTGAAACGCAGTAAATTGCCCCTTCCCTGGAAAGTTCTTTTTTTATTTTCCTTGACTACCTATTTTCTTTGAACTCCCTTAAATTTCCTTCAAAAGAACATTTACTTACGTCTTAAAAGCAAATAATTTATCCATTCATTCATTGAGTTATTTTTTTAAATGAAAACGAAAAATAAAAGTTATTTAAAAAAGAGAAGATCAAAGCAGTAATCAATTGCATGAGGATTAATTGAAAGGAAGGCTGAGAAAGAGCGAGAATCGGTTTGAAAAATAGCAATAATAAATAAATAAAAAAGATAAAGGACAAAAACAAAACAATCTTGAATTAAGCAGATTTAAAAAGAAATCAATCAACTTATCAATCAATCATAATGAAGCGCCTCTTTAAAAACTCTGCCTTCTCTGAGCTCATGCTCCAGGCTAACAGAAATGTCGCCAGAAGCACATGGACTACTAATTACATTCAAAAACCAGGTGCTGGCAAGATCAAGACTGTCACACTCATTCCTGGTTACGGCATCGGATAGGAGATTACTCGTAAGCAAACAAAAAGAGAATTTGGGGGATGATTGTTCCGTGCTATGATGCATACTATGGAGCCTTGTTGTTGTCTTTGGCTTGGGTTCATTGATGCTTCAAAAAGCTATTTAGATGTGTTTTTCAAACCGATTTTTGACTCATTTTTTCGAGCATTTTTTAAATATTATTTCGAACTAAATAGGCTCTGTGTAGAAGGTCTTTTAGGCTGCAAATGTGCCTATTCACTTCGATATCATCGAGAACTTCAGCTGGGAAGATCCCGTCACTAGAGAGCGTCTCAAAAAGAACAGAGTCATTCTCCTAGGTGTCATCCCTCCAGTCAACAAAGGCGCAAAGCTTGTTGAAAACTGGTAGTTCTACAATGAACTCGGTCTCTTCGCTGATGTCACCCCTTCCTTCACTCTCCCTGGAATAAAGTCCCGCCATTAGAACGTCGATGTTGTAGTCATCCGTGAGAACAGCGAGGGAGAATTCACCGGTATAGAGCATGAAGTCTATCCTGGTGTTATCGAATCCATCAAGAGAGTCACCAAGGAGAATTCCCTAAAGATTGCTAAATATGCTTTCGAATTCGCACATCTTAACGGAAGAAAGAAAGTCACTGCTGTCCACAAAGCCAACATCATGTAAGCAAATGAACAAATAGAACAATATTGAAGAATTAATTGATTGATTTGTAATTTCAGGAAACTAGCAGATGGTCTCTTCTTGGAAGCTACTAGAGAAGTCGCAGCAGTGTATCCTTTCATCAAGTACGAAGAAATGATCATTGATAATTGTTCCATGCAAGTAACCAATCATTTTAATGAATAATAGGTCAACTTTTCATTATTTTTGATTTATCAAATAAATGCAGCTCGTGAAATCTCCCTGGTAATTCGATGTTATGGTCATGCCAAATCTCTACGGTTCGATTGTCAGTAACATTTGTGCTGGTATCACTGGTGGTGTTGGTCTGCAAGCTGGTGCCGTTGTTGGTGATGATCACATCCTCTTCGCACAGGGCACTAGACATTCTGGTTTGGATATTGCAGGAATGAATATCGCTAACCCTTCAGCGTTGCTTTTCTCTTCTGTCACAATGCTCTAACATATGGGATTCCCATTCTTCGCTGATAACATCAGACACGCTATCAACGAGACCCTTAGCGAGGGAATCCGTACTCCAGACATCGGAGGCACTGCAACAACTACTTAGTTCACAGATGCTGTCATTAAAAAACTTGTGCATTGAGGGATTAAGTAATTTCCATCGGATATCAACATTTTTGTGTGTGTGTATGTGTCATGATTTTTCTCTCATTGTCTTTTGAATTATATTGGTTGATTTCGCTAATGAAAATGGGGAGAATAAAGGAAACTAACATACCATACTAATTCAACGATGACACTACAATAAATCCTTTATTTAATTATATTCGTTATTATTAATTGCTAAATCTCCTGCTTTAATCAAATGACTTTTTTAGATTTGTTTGTAGATGTGTTTAATAATAAAGCCAAAATAATCTAGAGTTATTCAATTTGCTTTTAATAATTCACTAAAAAATAATACTAAAATGGCATCTAACACCCCACTTCCAATAATAAAAACAATAGAAGATTCTATTTCTAATCCATACCTTTGAGAAACCTCCCAGTGGATACTAACTAAATCGGGTATAATGCAAGTAACATCTACAGCGCTTCTTGATGTATTTCTGCGTATCTTTGGGGTAATTTTTTAGGAAGAAACGAATCTAAATAGATCAATAACAAACCAGAACAAAAAACTTAAAAAATAAATTATTTCATCATTTTTTATAGCATGAGAAAGTGCCTTTCAACAGCTTTGTTAAGATCGTTCTCTTCACAAAAAACAACCCCCAGCAGCAGCTACTCGATTCTTCCAAAAGTGTTGTTTGAACAGGAGTACCACATCGAAAATGAGCAAAGAGCATTCGAGACAACTTCAATATCCCATTAGCAATTCAGTAACACAAAAGCATGGTTTCTTAAGATTTTAATGCTATTTATGGTGTTTTCTTCTAAAATATTATTGTTTTTACAATTGCCTTGCTCTTTAGGTCTGCATGGAAAGACTATCGATTTGATTGGAATACCCATTGCTGAGTAGATTCATGATGTGTCTATGGCAAACATCGAAATTCTCTCCGAATTGTGTTTCAAAACTGAAACTAACGATTCAGTTGTATTCGGCATAGATCCATCCTGTCATATTGCCGATAAGCGAGGACTCCAGAGACAGCTCAAGAAATACCTTCTCAACAATGGAAAAAAGGAATAATCCTCTTAAGATGTAATATCAACAACAATAATTTACAGATCGTCATATTTTAGAAGATATTTGTATTTCTTCAAATTTTCTTTTTTTTCTTTCCACAAATCAGAAAGATACCTAATTGTAACAGTCTTCTTCAAGTTATGCTACATCCTTAGCAGAGTTGAATGTAGATGTATGCGCTATGGAATACTGGAGTAGTAATGAGGCGAACAAAGAAAGAATTCTAGCAGAACTAAGTTAAGGCAAAACAGGTGGTAGATTATCTGAATGGTTAAGTAGTGAAGGATAATCCACAGATGAAGACTAAGATCTCATGTTGGAATTAGAAAAAAACATTCTCGATAGGCTGATTAGAACTACACATCACCCAGACACTACTGGGGAATAGCATCAAGAACAACTAAACCTAGAAGCTGAAGAAAACTGGAAAGGATAAATGTCATAAACTGCATTGTTTTCATTGCTCAACAACTAAAAGCTCATTCTTGGAGATGTACCTTTGGAATTGCAAAGGATTAAACTAGCAAATGCTCTGGATCTCTAGTTTTTGAAGGGTTTGATGAAGGAGGTACTGCAATTCGGGAAAGAAAGTGGATTAACGAATTACAATTAACTTGGAGGGATCAGCAAGTAGATCTTGTGCTACACATATGCGTATATTAATGATTTCTATACTTACTCAGTGATCGATCAGTTATGCAAAAAGGAAGTGAAAAGCGATGGTGTGACTGTTATCCTCAAGTCTAATTAAGTTGATAGGGTTAAATAGATATTAATGAATCAACCAAAGAGTGCGTTAATAATTGATCCAAATGATAAATCATAGACTTATTAGCCAACAACAGCTGATCTCTTCAATGAATGTTTATAATTAAGGAGAAACAAAGCTGATTCTGATGAGACACTCCTTGAAAAGCACGCAATTCTGCAAGTGCTTTACAGTGATCAAATATGGAAACAATCGTTTATCACAAATCCGTTTCCTTACCTGAATATCAACTACCATACCTTAGGTGCATAAGATAAACAGAATCTCGCAAAGGCATACGCTGCGGAAGTGAGAAAATATGCAGCTTTAGCAAATCAGTTCCTGCAGAAAAATTGAGTTAAAAAAGGTAGAAAAGTGATTCAAGAAATCAAATATTGCAATTCTTTTATGTAATTGTTTTTTTCTCGGATTGTTACAACAAAATAAAAAGTAAAATAAATTAAAAAAAATTTGAATAATATCTATATTTCTTAAAGTAATATTTGCAGCATAGCGATAATCTGATCGCAAATCGAATTAAATTACTCAAACTCTTTTTTCTGAATTATTCAAAACCATGGCAAACAAAAAGAGATAGGAGATTAGTGTTTTTAGTACTTGGATTACATATTTGTGCTTCTTTCTTTTTTTCAGTTGAGAGGGGAGCCTTTTTAAATCAATTGAGCATTCTACTGAATATGTAAACTCTGTGTATGGAATTAATCTCATACTTAAGATTTCTGAAAAACTCCTAACCTAGAGATTTGTCTTCTAGAGTACTTGAGCTTGCAAACAAGCTTTTGTGCTTTTTCATAAGACTGCATTCTATGCTTCTCTGAGCTTTTAAGGGTACAGCAACAGTCAAGCATTTCTAAAGAAATGGAAGGGGAGGAAGAAACACCAGCGCATACAAGCACTGTGCTAAACGCGTCAGGGTTTCTTCACTAGCGACGACTTGGAAATGATGAGAGCACAACTAATATTATTATACACAATAGACTTGCGTTCGATCAGAGTGAATCAGCTAATGTGTTTAGGTCAAGGCAGAATAATGAAGAAACAATTTAGAATAATCCTGAAATCTAAGAGGAAATATCAAAAAACCAACCAAAACATAAGAACACATACAAAGATGGTCTCCATGATAGCAATAACAATTTCTAACACCGTTCTATGTATGCATCTTCTTAGGGTGAATCAATGACTTCCGATGAGGAAGGAGACAGAGATGGCTTGACATTAGCGAAGATAATCGGTGGTGTAAAGCTAAAAAGGAAAGCATGGTATTAATACATAATCTACATGATAAGCTATGTTATTTTCTAGTTTTTCGCTCCTTTTATCGTCTTAGCAATGTATTTGAATATTCGAAGAAAAAGAAAGAAAAACAGATAGCGATGCAGAGGCAATTTAGCATTGAAATCTAAAATCCTAACATTCTTTGAGTTTTATTTCCTCTACTCGTCTGCTGTTCTTTGGATAGCATGTGGGAACTATGCGTATATTCGACTGACTGATCGGCTTTAGGGTGAAGAGTTTGACTTTCTCATGTCAGAATATCACAAATCCTTCATGTATTACTTAGTTATAGGTTTCGCTTATTCAATACTTGGATATTCAGCGTTTGCTAATAATTCAATGATGCTGTTTCTCTTTAAGTCCATGAGAAAGCCAAGCTTAGTTCTCTTGTAAAAGACAATGAGGTCACTTTTTATCTCGGAGCATGATTTCTTCTTTTAGTTTCTAAGTACTTCAAACGAAGATGCATAGAAGATAAAGTAAATGCAGAGAATCAAGAGAGTTCAAATTCAAGATAAACACAATGATCCAATGATAGAGTTCTTCAAAGATAAAAAGGAAGATGAAATTTAAGTAATAACAACAAAAACAAGGGAGAGCCATTGTTAGGTTTTTTTATTTTTTAGAGGGGTGGGAGTTTTAATATTTTAGCTTTTTTTCCCATTATTTTATTAAAATACTCATCATCCTTCTTATTCTTAGTTGTTTTCAGGCTTGGACTTGTGCCATAAGATCGTGGAGTATTCAAACCACAAGGGCTTAGGGACTATTTGGAAGAGACTGCTCATATTTGCATGCTCTTCCTTAATCTACTTCAAAGGTAGCTCTGCATTTTTTTATCGCTGGTACTTCGTGGGAAAGCCGTTTTTCATAGGAAACATATTGCTGACTATCATTCCGATTCTCTGCACTGGCAATATCTTAGGTTTCTTCGCTAGAACATTGGGTGCGACATAAGATCTAGAGTTTATTTTATTTTACAACAAAGCTGCAAGTGCACTTATCTGCTACGACAGCTACTTGAATCTCAAGCCTCGTCACATGATTAACCTCCCAAGTTTAAATCTCATAAATTTCAAGAGTCTCAAGACCTGGGCATAAATCAGGAAGCTACTAAATGAACTTAAGAGAGCTGATACCATACCAGTCGATAGGTGTACGCTGTTTATGTTCATATACTTGATGCTTATTTTCGTCGGCGTTTTTGTAGATTAAATCTATGGGACAAGTCTGTTTGCAGCATTTAATATTTCGAGATACATTGTGCCTTATTACTTCGTAGATATTATCCTTATTACTCTTTAATTCAGCTATCGTGTCTTCATGCAAGCGAGGATCAATCAGGAAGTCAAAATGCAGCATAAGCTACTGCAGTTACTCAAGAACATTATTAATAAATTCTTGCTGTTTCGAAGGCAATTCAAAGATCCAAATTTAGTCATTGAAAGAGATCCTCAATGGAATTTCTTCTAGGAATTGAATACCAATTATGAGAAGATGCTTCCGTATTTTCAATTAAAGAAATTGAATTATCTTGGGGTATATTAAAATAGTCAGCAAGGAGGAATGAAGGTAAATACCAAGGGGAATTCGAATAAGAGAGTGAGTGAGATATAAATTAGCTAGAGTATTTAGAATATTATTTATGCCAAAGAAAGAGAAGAGGAAACAAGAGCTAAGCAGTAGAATGTCTAAATCTGTGAGAAAAGTAATGAGGATTCAATCCTTGAAGAAGAAGAAGACAACACAAATCTACAAAGCGACTTGAATCGAATCGAATAGATAAACAAAATACAGTAAATCACTGAGTTCCACGAGATGGAGATGCTCAATCACAGAAACAAGCAGAAACCATAGAGGAAATATTCATTAACTGAAAGAGGAACAAGCACCTGTGATTAGTAAAATAAGATCACAGAGGATAAAATCAAACTGCCTAAGGCTAACAGTGACTGCTTTAATAACAGCAATAACATGTACTTCAGCAGTAAAAATCGAACTAGAACTAACAATAGCAGACAAAACGATGAAAATGATCCTAATGGTTCGATCTGGACGAAGGAACATGAAGGAACTGAAATTGAAATGCTCAATGAAAAAACTAATGAATAAATAATTAAAAACAACGCTAGAGCCTTTGAAAGCACAAATATGCCTATCAAAGATAATGATAATTGTCTAAAAACTGCCTAGCCCAGAGAATCATCAAGTCCTAAATCAAAAGATAATATTTGTTTAGGTAATAATCACATGACTCAATCTCCAACTACTCATATATCCTCCGAAAACAATCGAATTCTAAGTGATCTTCCTGATAATCATCTGGAAATGGCTATTCCTTAAAAAGATAAACTGCAGGAACTTCCCAATGACCACATTCCAGACACTGATGGATAGGATTAAGTCTATGAAAATGACTATACTTACTTACTGCAGCTGACTAATCTCTTAGATATGCTCCAAGAAGACATCAAAATGGAGATACTGTAAGCACCAATGAAGTTTCTTGGGTTGATCACAAGCTCCTATGGATTGCTGCTGACTTTCCTACAGATAGTTGTGCTCTTCACATACTTTGCAATATATATATTTTATCTCAAAGAACAAGAACAAAATGATGCTAAATGATCATACGTTTTGATATAAAGACATAATGATGACTGTGATGCACTGAGAGAGCTTGAGAATAAGAAAAAACTAATTAATTTGGTTAAAAAACTAATAATAATAATAACACAAAATAATAGCAGAACAAAGTAATCCAGTAATTTTGCTTATCGGAAGCATCTACAAAGACATAAAACAATTGAATAACTTGTATTAGATTGCTTGTTCTGATTGATGAATTGCATATTTGTATTTAGAGTTGAAAAAAAGATATTAAAGTAATATTAATTTTTTAGAACAATTAGAATTCTCCTTAAATAAGCTCTCTATTTTTCTCAGTTATTTTAAAGAGCCTTTGCAGCTCGAAATTATCACTATAATTAAGGTCTGATCAATTACACAAAAAACAAATAAACTATGAGAGAGCTTCCTTTGCATTAAATCAATAAGTTCCTTAGATTTGATTTTAATGAAATTATAATAATTTGGCTGAAATAAACAAAGGGATTCAAAGTGCTACTAATGCTAATAATAGCACAGCATGTAAAATTCCACTAAAAGAGAGCTTTAAATTAATTAAATCAAGCTAAAACCATCCATCTTACTTCTTGCAAATTAAATATCCCTTCTAATTAAATTAACAGCCAGCGACACAGCAGAAGCCCCTCCCCTAAAACAAAATATCTTTTTGTAGGATAAATACCAACAATTGCAAGATTATTATTACAATCTAAAGAATCTGGGTATTTGATAGGATTGCTTTTGCTTTTGACTGAACTTATTGTGGACAATAAAATCTCAAGAAGAGCATAAATATAGCTGATAATTTGTTTACTTGCTTTGAAATTGTTTTAGTAATAGTTCTACTTTGAAAATAATAAAATAAGAGTCAGCAATTAAACAATCTAAACTGAAAATAAACTAATAATTAGTTCCAATTCACAAAGAAACATGAGTAATTCATTTTATCATCATATCATCATTGAGATCCACTTGATAATTATGACATTCGATTATCTTTTCTGTGGTAGCAATACATCTTTTTCTAATTTAATCAGAACTACTTTTTGATAGATTAAATTATCAAGAGCATCTGTGGCTACTAACTGATCTATCAACCTGAACTTAAATTGGACCAACAGCAAAAAAAATAATAATAAATATTACACCTTTTGAAAGCTCCAATCTCTCTCAAAATATCTAATTTTTTCAATAATACCTGATTATTAACCATTCTCAAAAGTCAGGAAATCATTATTTATTTCCATTCACTCAATGTTACTCAATAAAGAGAAGCAAATCCACACAATGAAATAATCTTTTTAGTTTTATTTAATTTATCCATCCTTTTATTTGCTATCCAACCGCGAAATGTTACAGAAACAAACAATAAAAAAAGACTATCAATTAATCCTTTAGATAGGTAATGCCTAGCTAGCTTTGGGGAGGAAATTTAAAACCTGTGATAAAAAAATAAACACTCGATGGACAATAATTTATCAAGCAGTGAAATGAATCCACTTTGAGTTAAAGAGTGCTAATTTGTGGTAGGATTTGTGATTAATATTACCTTATTAAAGAATAAAATTAATCGAAACAATATTTACATAACGCAGCCAAAATAATAGAAGTAATTATCTTTAGAACTCTTGTCAAAGTTATGGGCTGTACTACGGGTAAACCTGCGATGTAGTAGTCGTGTTCTTCGATCAAATGTTAGACTCATATTGTCAGTGAGATCTTGAAAGTTGTAGATGGCTTAGAGAGACTGAACTACGAGAGGATAGCGAATCATGAGGATATACCTTAGGAGTATCTGTAGCTACCTTTGGATTAGTTCTTAGTGAAGGCGTACTAATGTAATTTCTACTCTAAGGAAGAACTCTAGTAGCTGTACAACGAAAGCAGCATGCTATTTAACCATGCAAAGTGTTTATTACATCAAGTAGAACAACTATTGCATGAAGCTGATAAATCATAGAGGAAAATCAGACCAAATATTAGAAGTGTCTTTGAGTAATTCCAAGCATTGTTCTATCAGCTCACGTAGGATATGCTGTCTATGCCGATTGTGGATTTTGATCAGCTGCGGAACTATAGTGTCTCGAAAGAAATGTTCACTATCATGTCAGAAACAATGATGGAACTATGAAACTAATAGAAGAGAAATTACATTACAAATATTCACTAACACACTCAATTAAAATAGCTCATTCCTCTCTTGGATTCATTGGAGAAAGCTAACACACTAACTTATTAATCTCCTATTCCCCAATGATATAAGAATCAATATGAAAGATCTTCATGCTAGCACACAACAATCACAATCATTAAACTTTTTATTTTTATATCTAATTCCACTAACCATCTTTTTTTTACTACTTAAATGTATGTGCTCCCATCACAGTATGTATTCATCTGTAATTAAACTTATCAAATCCTATCATCGATTCTCAATTACTTTGGGTGTTAATTAAACAAAATTATCCCTTTAACTTCAGCTATGCTCTTTCTTACAGCTATACTTCTATATCCAAGTTAACTCTTAAAAGAGATGATCTTGTTAATTTACTCCTTTAAAAGGCAACTATCTCAATGGATTTATTCTTACAGAATTAATTCATTTAGTACTAGTTGAAAATTTTTTAAATTTGTTTTAAATTATTTTTAAAAAAATGATTATATTTGTTTCTCAAACAGAATCAGCAACTTCTTTAAAATTCTCTTCCGAAGAGCCAGTGCATTACAGCATTTTAACTATGGTTTATCGTTAATAAAAGGTTAATATATGATCTAAAACTAAGAAAACCGATGGAAAAGCTATTGGTAAAAGATAATAGATGGAATCAAATACACACAGCATGCACACTCTCCTTAAGGGAATAAAGTAAGAAATGTAAGCTCATAAAAGCATCCCGATTTGATTTAAATTACTGAATACAAACAATCATAAAATATGCTAGAAGAAAATATGAGAAATTTAGCCTTTTTACTCTGAAAGAAACTCCAATAATTTCAACTCGCATAATGACCTCAAATTCTTCGAGTAACAAAAATACCAAAACCCATAGCACACATTGCATTGCTGGAACAAGGCAAGAAACATGGAGAAAATCAATGCTCCAAAAAATAACAACATTTTGTGATAAAACATCATCAAGCTAGATAGATATTTAAAGCTTAAATTCTCCAATTTGTTCCTCACTTTCTCCCTAATGGTTGTAATAATTCTGCTTGTCAGTAGATGTACAATAGAATTATTATCCTCCATATATGTCTTTGAGATTGAGAATATTAAATTTTACAGCAAATCTCCTTAATATCTTCTGAAGGAACTGATATAAATCAAGTCATTGCTAAAAACTTCGAAGGCAAGATAGAATCTGATTCTGAATAGAAAATGCAGTCACAACTGTAAAGATTACTCCTAATCCTCAATGAACTCTAAGATCTAAATGAAATATATTATGATATAAATCCTTCTTAATTTTTAGGTTTTCCTTCCCTAATGATTTAATCACTCAATTAGTTTCACCTAAACTCATTTGTTACCCCAATTTCTCCTGCTAGAAAGCTCTTTTTTAAAAATTAGGCTGCTCTGAGCAGAACCTGAGTGATTAACTTTCAATAATCATTCCTGCAAAGGGGAAAGCATATTGAGCCGCAATATCATTTAAACCTTAAAAAGTGACATATCCAAACAAATTCTTCATTGAATAGCTACAAACAACAAACACACATACACACAATCACAAAAGAGTCTCGTAAATGTGTTATTCAAATTCATTTTTTCTTTGTTGTGGAATGCTATTGTTTCATAAGAAACTGTGATTTAAATTACTTCCACCATGAATATATCTCTCTGTAAATGGAAATAACTCCAGATATATTTAACTGAACAGCCTTCATACAGATGGCGAATCAAAGAACCAAAACAGATCAGCTAGCAGAATACATCAGAACAGAACATGATTAATATCGTCTTGTTATGATATTTTAGTGGATAATAATTATTGTAGAAAAATAAAGATTTGTCGGTCCTCCCCTCCCAAGAGTAGAAAGAAGACTTGATTTAATGTTTGAAATAGAAGGGAATAGTGCACTGATTGATCACACATAACGGACAAGCAGTTATTTGAGAAGCTATTATTAGATATATCAAATAGAGTAAATTATCTGATAAAGATAGTGATAATAATAATTATTTAAATGTATGTTTTGAGCGGATTTTTATTAGTTTAGTAGGATTTGTTGTCGAAACACTCTAATTGCTATTGCTGTGCTATCTATATCTCTCTCTTTGATTCTCTTTTCTAAGAAATATGCATTAATACATAATCACTTCTAATAAACTGGTTCTCAAAAATATATTAATCCTTTTGAGATAAAAGCCAATTCGAAAGTAATCTAATAGAATAGAGGAATTATTGGTCTAGACTTTTTTAAATACCTTCACAGAAATACAAATTTTTTATAAATTCTCTGATCTTCTTAATCAATAGCGCCTAATACCCTTAGTGTAATCTTTTTTGGCCAATAATATCTCGAACCGACGGGCAGAAGAAAATCAAGCACATTTGACTTTTAATCACTTTTACCCCCTTTCAAATCCATTCAAATAGTCACCATCAAAAACTTACTGCAGCTGTGAGAAATCAATCAATCCTTCACTATTTTCCCCCCTCTCTTTCAAGCAAATCAAATCCAGTACAATTAAGCAAAATCAAATCAAAGAACAGACTAAACTATCTCTAACATGTAGTTAAACAATTTAAAGTTCTCGTAGATTCATGAGCTCAAAGAAAAGAGAAATAGTTCGTCATTGTTATTATTCAGGAGTTATTTACTCATGAATGAATTGAAATCAATCTAAACTAAGAATAAACAATCAATAGTGTATAATAATCCTATTATCTAATGACTGACTGGCTCAGTGCTCTGCTTTCATTACATCCATTCATGCAACTAAAATTCAGGCTTCAATTAATGATTTGATCCTTAGTTTCACACATGATAACTTAAATATCCTCTCCCCTCTCCCATTTGAATATTTGAATGCTTAATCAACTTAATCTTTCTGTTTGCGGAATTCATGTAATACTATATCGAGTTCTCTTTAACCATACATATCATAAGTCTCTCTGATAATTACAATAGTCCGTGTTCAATTAGTTTAAAATAAATAGCTTGTCTAAACTCTTTAAGATGCTTATTTTGCAGTGATAACTAATTAGCATTTAAACCATGAATTTGAAGACTAATTTCTGTGATATTTGAAGTACCCCAATTGAATCAGTGTGTATGAAGCTGTAGTCATATTCGGCAGGAAAGGTTTCATTATTTTGTTTTGGATTGATATTTGTTTTGTCGATTCTTGATGGTATGGTAGCAGGGATACATACAATCTCTTGATGATGAAGATGCCCTCAGAGTAATACAATAAGATATTTCTACGTTTCATCTAGAGTCTATTGCGAGTAATCCTCTATTTCATATATATCCAGTTGTCAAATTCAAAAAATAATCTGAGTTATATATATTTCTCTCCTTGTTGATGTAACCTTCTCTGGGGGAAGAGAGGGAAGGAGGCATAACGCTTATTGAAGACTACTCTGATAAAATCTATTCATGTAATATCCTTGGGGGAGAGTATATATTTTCCAAGATATATTATAATAACCTTTTGCTCATATTAAATCCCCCCTCTCTCCCCAGGATTGCATCATTCTTATTATGAATTTCAAAGCAAAAACAATCAAATATCTCAAACAAACACACACAAAAAGAAGATAATTAAACAAATGGGCTGCCATCAAGCTAAATCCATCAGAAACAAACGAAAAAGTGCTTAAGAAGCAATCGTCGCTGATATTATCTAAGTCATCGATGAGTTAGACGGGATTAAAGAGAAGTACATGTACCGCTCATCGGATGAGTCATTAGAAGGATGCTCCAAGAAAATTATGTCCATTGAAGATTTCTTGCTGTCTTCGTACAGGACAAATAGATTCTCCAAGGAATAGCTGTAGAGCATCTACTTGCAGGTTCGTGCTGTGTTCGCTAGAGTTGAGTCCTTGCTTGCTAAAGTTAACTTGGAATTGCTGAACAATAAATCTCTGAAACCAGACGTCGAAGAGGTGTTCACAGATTTCACAAGCATTTTCACGACAATTACATAAAGGATCCTAGCCATGCCAGCTATTTCCTTTGATTCTTATAATTACTAGACCAAGAAATGCATTGCTAGTCCAGATTCACAGTCTGTCTTTGGGGAAGATAGCTAACATCTCCATGGAATATGAATAACACCAATCAATAATAAGAATAAAGTTAATTATCCTTATAATAGCCTCCCTTTCTATGAATTAATGCTAGCAGAAATTTGAATTAAAGTGGGGAGGAGATGCTCTGATTGGCTATTAGAATTCTAATAAGAAAAATAGCCAAAAAGAAAAAAGAACAGATACGTGCTATTGCTTGATTCCCTTCATATACTGAAATAAAGGGGATTATTCCTAACAAAATGATCTCTAATTATATCTTTGTAGGTTACTTAGAATAATAACAATAGCTACTATCTCCTTCTGCTGCTGCTGCTGCATCTACCCTCACTAATTCTCATTTTTTGCTGCTTTTTCTCATTATCTTCCATAACTTCCGCTCCTTTTTAAATATCTTCCTTCTTTTTCAGACTCCTGAAATTCATCCTTTCCATGCTTCTTTATCATCTCTTTATCACTCAGCAAATAATCTCTCTTTTCCCCTCCTTTTACAATTAATAATCCTTCGTTGTTTATGTAGAACCATGAAGTTATCTATTTATTGTTACTAAATTTTCCCATTTACAAATGAATCTTAATTACCTGCTGTTACATAAAGTAGACTTATCTTATATAAATAATTATCATCAAACCTTATATTTTTCCATGTATCCGCTGGTT
>Ga0302271_10002081_pt1 | contig 18444 bp, 11 predicted proteins | sample III_Bog_N1_1_FD_198767 | JGI IMG/M metagenome (GOLD analysis project Ga0302271, IMG submission 198767) | Peat permafrost microbial communities from Stordalen Mire near Abisko, Sweden - III_Bog_N1_1 | ecosystem: Environmental > Terrestrial > Soil > Wetlands > Peat | place: Sweden: Abisko...
CCCCACCCCCCCACTTCTTTTGGAGAATGTTAATTAAACTTTTTTGCTTTTTATTTTTTGTTTATGAAATCAATCTCAAATTTGGCTGAAATTGTTTAGTTTCTCAACTGATTGGTTGTTTAGCCGATTTGCTGCAGATTCGATTATGTTTCTTAGATCGATTTCTTCCCCTCAAATATATAATTTCAACTTCTTTTCTAAATTCAAATACATGCCACAAAGCCATTCATTTCTTATGTTCACCACTTTTCCTTAATAATTACTTGATTTCTAACAATCTTTTACCTCTTTTTCAATTTCTGTAGGGGAATAAGTTCAACTTGGTGGTGGCAATCACGATGTAAAACGAGAACGATCCCCATCCGAAAGTGATCGATGCTAAAATATCTCCCCCAATATTCGTGGATTCTCGAAAATCAGCCCGAGAAACATAGACGACAAAGCAGGATGTCAAAGTCAACAGCTTCTACGATTTATTCCTCCCCGAGATATTCGACAAGCAACTTGTTAAAAGAAAGAAAACAGACAAGGAATAAGTCTCCGAGGAGATCAAGAATGATATCATTGGGTTCACCAATTACTTCACTGCACCTAACATCAGAAACAAAGTAGAAAATGAGAGATTATTGAGAGAGTTTAGGATTATTTTTTGGATTGTAAATGACTTTTGTTTTTTTACCATGAAAATAATTAGGTGAAACATCCATTTTTCTTAGCCTACAAGTTCTCCAAATGCGTCAAGCTCTACTACAACACCGACCAATACAAGATGGGCACTGCTGAATATGTCGTCGAAAGGGTAAATAATATTAATTAATAGAATATAAATCAAGAATCACTTGAAGAGAAGTGTAATTTCTTTTTTATTTTTCGGTTTGCAGACTCTGGATCTGCTCTAGGAATATGGCAAGTCCAAGAATGGAGGTTCTTCTAAGAACAAAAAGCAATCAAACAGTTTCGATAAAATCAACTAAAGCGCATACATCACACTAGCACTGAATGTTAGCTTGTAGAGCAACTTCTACATGAACAAAAAGGTACAGCAAAATACCTTAATTATATATTTCATTGTATTTTCAATTATTTCTTGCATAGATCGGCGAATTGCTCGGCCCTCTGGATAATTCCATAGTGAACGTTGTCTTCGAGCAGAACTTCATTCCTGATAAATACGCTCTTATCAGTGACATTGAAGGAGTCCGATCAGAGTACATTCGATGTTACAATAACATAATTTCGAAGTCGAACGGCTTAGCCGCGAGAATAGGTAACATTTTCATCTGAATATTTCAGTTTTTGAATTAACTTTACGAATCCCTTCAACAAATAGCAAAAGGCGAGTATGAAGGACACAAGAAAATGAAGGTTAACGAGGATGATGAGAACGACAGTGATGGCTATTCAAATGAGGACGAGGACGATGACTCCAACCCTCCTAGTTCTTAGAATCACAACCGCCCGGTTTCTTCGCAGAACCATAATGTACCAACAAGTACCAACAATAATGCTGGATAGGCTCATATCCAAAGACAACAACAACAATAGCAAGAAGCCTTAGCTTAATCGCTGTTTAATGGCGTTTAACTGCATCCTTAAATGAGTCTCTAAGCTCTGTAGTAGTATGTGTAAGCACAATAGAATCAGCCTAATTTAGCTGGAGATCTAACTGCACTCCAATTAGTCTAACAACAATAGTAATTACAGCTTTAATAGCAGCAGCAGCAGTAGTAATAGTAACAATAATAGTAATCTCAACAACAACAACAACAACAGCAGCAGTTAGCATAAGCTTAATAGCAACTGTAGCAACAGTAACTAACTGCCTTGCCATAATAACAACCTTAGAGTGTTGCACCTAGTAAGGAGTTACAAGAATAGATTCTCCAAATGAATCAACAGCAACAAACAGCATCCTAATCATCATAGTAACCTCAACCTTAACCTTAACCACAGCCAACTCAAATCCCAGTAACTTCTGTAAAATCCGCTGTAGCTGTAGCCACCACAACATCAGGAGTAGCAGCTAATCAATCGCAGATACCAAAACCACCTTAGCAATCCAATCCTGCAGTTCCAAACCCTTAACCTAATACCCATCTAACGCCATAACTACCATCGAATGCAAGTTAGCAAAGCGCAGCAGCAATATCTTCACTGCTTAACCCTACCCAATAACAACCTCAAGTAGGCTAGCAATAATAATAACCTTCCCATCAATAGCTTCTCTAATAAATGCTCCTCTAATAATCTCTCCCCAAAGATCTCCAGCAGTTGCAACTATATTAATATCTTCAATAATAGTAACAGCAGCAGCAGCAGCAGCAGCAGTAGTAATAATAATTAACCCAACAGTAATAGCAGTAATAATAGCAGCCTCAAGGATTGCAGCAATAGCTCTAGGCATAGTTTAATTAGGCCAAAGGAGCATAATAATCACAATAAGGTGGTTAGATTAACTAAATGATCTAATAGCTGCTATCAACGCAATAAGCATCTTAGTAGTAGTAACAATAATAAACTCAATAGTAATAACAACAATAACAATAGCTCCTATAATAATAGCAGTAATAGCAATAGCAGTAACTACTTTAAAGTTAGTTATCCAATTAATAGCAACAACAATAGCAACAGTAATAGTAGCAATAATAATAACAATAACAACAATAAGCATTGTTCTTGTAGAACGCCATGACATAAATCATGGGTTAGATCTAAGCAAATGGTCCTTAGGAGCATTTAGTCTAATAGCTGTAATAGATCTACTTATTGATTTAATAACTCAACTAGCAGCGATCACAACAGCAATAGCAGTAATAGTAATAGCAGTTGTAATAACAATAGCAATAGTAATAAACACAGCAATCATAGTAATAGTAACAATAAACAACCCAACAGCAACAACAATAGTAATAACTACAGCAATTAGCATTGAAGAATCTACAAAACCTAGCATTATCATAAGCTAATCCGAGTCTGTAGTAGCAGTATCTGCTTCAACAATAGCAGTTACAATAATAGCTGGCACTTGCAGATAAAACTCTATAAGGATAGTAACAACAATAGCAGCAGACACCTTAGCAAATCAGTTAGCTTCTAGCTGCTTAATCAGGTATCTTTTAAGCGAACAATGCTAACCCTTTAGCGCCTAACAACATCAATGCCTTGCCATAATAGTAGCAGTAATAATAATAAGCTTAATAGCAATAGTAATAGCTGTAGAATCTCCTTTTAGCTTAGACTAACCCAGCACTTCAGTAGCTCTTGTTGTAACAGCAGCAAGCTGCTAGTTAGTAGTAGTAATAGCAGCTGACAGCGAACACTCCAGCAGGGTTGAATCCACATCTATAACTGCTAGCTTCAAATCCGCAGCTTCTCTAGCAATGTAAGTAGCTTGATTTTGTTTGTTAACGTAATTAATTGGTTTGTGTTATAGATATGATGAGCTAAGCCGCTTTGACGAAGACTGAAGGACAATGAGAAAGGGTGGAGAATGCCATCAAATCACAACTAATAGTGCATACTGCTGATCATAAATTTTTCTATTTTTATGTCGGTTACAGTCATAATATTATTCTATATTTAGTTCTTGTGTTCTTTCTCTATTATCAACTTTTAGTATGCTAACTATCCATTTGATTTGAGTTATCTCCTTCATTAGCTTTTCATATATGAATGCTCTTTTAACAAGTCAAAGGGGGGGATCAGTTGATGTGAGAAATGTAAGTGAAGCAAAACATTCATTTTTTGTTCAATTATTCCCAAGAATTCAATTTGTTATTTCTGACAAGGAAGATATTATTCTCATGTACACACCCACCTGTGCCTGATTAATACCTTTCCCTTTTTATTCTGGGTAACTGCAGCAGCTGCAATTAATCCCTTCCACATATTCTGTAAGATAGTCATGTAAATAAGCTATTCTCTCTCCCATGCTAAACGAACAGGTTTGGTTTTTCTATTTTCTCCAGTAGAAGTTTAATGTGAAAGACAAATATTGTTTTGGAATAGTAAGAATTCGTGCGTCTGAAATGGCTCAGCAAGAATCAAGAATACGTGCGTTCACCCAAGATGCAGAGAAGACCATGGTCTCCGACATTCTCGAATTCTAGTCAAGAAGCTACACCATTCTCATTAGCATCGCAAAAGGCAGATTGTGTTAAAGGAGAATGCTCGCCTGGCATACAAGTAAGAGAAAAATGAAAAGTTGATTTGAATTTGTGTATGGGAATGGGATCTATTCAATGTCTGCTTTTTCAAGCAGTCAAAAGAGGAGACTCTTTTCTCTTTGCCGCTTCTGATATGCTTATCTTTTTACTTAATAAGTCTACTTATTTTTCTTTGTGCTTTTTGTTTTTTGGCTAGAAAATGCAAAGGGCTGTGTAGAGAAGACATAACTTCTCTCTCAATGATGTGATCGACAGGGAAGCTGATTTGCTGTTTATCCAGTAAATTATAAAATAATAAGGATGAATTAACTTAGTAGATGTTATATCTGCTAAGAGTCAAAGAGCAATTTCCCTATGAGTTTTGATCTAAATTGAATGTCACATTTTTGTTTGTGTTTGTGTCTTTTTTCCGAAGAAACTAAAAGCTCAAGAACGATGGGGATCCATAAGACAACGACGGAGACAACGATGATGATGAAGATAAGCCTGGCGATCTAGGAGGTTGCTCTCTCAACGGGGCAAGCTAATAAGTGAGTTAAAACGCTGTGTTCTACGTGAAAGAGTTCGGAAGAGATTTAAAACAACTTGCTACCGCACAGCAAGAGAATCCATTTGTTAGACGATTAACATCATTGAATCTTGTGCTTCAAGAGGTAGACAAAGCAGGAGTTGACAAATAGAAGTAAATATAACGATATCTATTAGAGGAGTTTAAAGAGAAACTGGAAAAGAATGAGGAAGAGCTTATGGGAAGAGATAAATCATATAATAAATCCACTACAGGTAGTAATAGCTGTTCTAAGATTTAAGATCTTCCAAGGGTTAAGCATAGTTCAAAGCAGATAGCTTAGAGCTCTTTATTAGAAGGTTCTTAAAAACCAGCTGAAAAAAGTAGTTTCTTCAATAATAATACTAACCTTCTCCTGACAAAAAAACAAAGGAGCGTACAATCTCAGCAGAATAGTGAATAACAAACCGCATTGAATTCATCTAATTCATCATAATTCAACTAGAACAGCTCGATGTAAGAAAGTTGGAATTCTTCTAGGATAAATGATTTCCAAACCTAAAGTCTCAGCAGTAACAACAGTCGTTATCCTTTGAAACAATCAGTTTATGACTGTGAATCGGATTCAGTATCTGAGCGGTATTATAACTCTCCAAAAGGAAATAAAACCTCCAAATCTATTGACTGGAAGAGACATTTCAAAGTTCGGCAGCCTATTAGTTCTCTTAAGCATGTCTCTAGGCATCAGCTACAACAAGAAACGACTAGTTTAGATGACAATTCCCATTCGGAATACCAGTAATCGAATTCTTCCTGGATGAAGCAATCTCCATAATAGAAATCTCTTCCTTTTGATCACCCTCCCTCACCGATTCTGCCAAGATTTATCAATGACATGAAAGAATCGATTCTAGCAATAAATTCGTATAATTACACTGATAATGCCTAGAAAGAAGATTCAAATATTCCTTCGATAAATACAAATTAGGGAAATATATTGAAATCTTCAATGGTACAGCAACAATAGCAGCAACACGCAGCATACCTATAAAACTCTCTTGGATTGCTGTAAATCCATCATAATCTCATCAAACCAACTGGAAACAACGTGGATGATTATACTTTTGATAGCCAGAAATAGTATTTCGTTGTGCCACAGAGAACCAAAGGTAATGAATGTGTTTTAAATGTAATTTTATTCTGAATCCCATTCTATGATATTTTAATTTTCTTTTGTTGTAGAATCTAACATGGAGATCGCTTAGAAATCAACATACAGTTCGATTGCGCTACTTGATCACATCTACAGTATCGATCAGCCTGAAGCGTACCTGCAAGGTGGGCTCAAAGAATGCTTGAATATATGATTCTATGAAGAATGGATTTAATTTGTATTTAATAAATGTATTTTAGTAACTATGTGGGTAATTACAATGAATAGCAAGTGAGGCTTCCCATGAATGTAGATGAATCAATATGAATAATGAATGCCCAATCAATTACTTTGGTTTTAAAATACGTCACACATGAAATTTTATTTATCTTCTTTCTCTCTTTCAGTTCATGTATTCTTCTTCGAATTCTTAGAGCGATCTAGGACAAGAAGTAGCTCTTCCTCTATTCAGTTCTTTGTCTGAGCATAAGCACATCAGCAATGTATCAGCTGCCACACCATATATGTTCATGAAAACAGCTGCGATGCAGAACGAAATTATCGCGAATAACTTAATTCAAAAAAGAACAAGGGAAAAGGTGATTAGAATAGGTATTTATTTCTCATTTTAGACAAAGAGTAACTTACAACTGTCGGTGCCCCAGCTGAATAGATATTATCGCTGTACGTACTGATGCTAGTTATCATGATGTACCCCAAAAATGTTGAGAAGATGCAGATAAAGAATTTACCAATGAATACAAATATCTTCCCGATTCCTGTGAGTAAATCATATGAATGTTATTAAAAGAGCTAGAAGTGCTTCAAATATATTTATGAGTATTTGGGGAGGGGGGATTACCTTATGTGATGGAGAACTACGCAGCATTGCGCAGAAATAAAAAGAATGCTTGCTTCGCTGATCCACAGAAACTGTTCCCAGTGAGTCCGATCATGATGTACGCGTTGGTATTCACAAAGCGAATGAAGTTCTCAAAGCATCGGAGACAGCAAACACAGCATCGCACACAGCAATTAGCAGCAGCATTGCCTCGTGCGTTCTTCTTCATTTCCCTGTAGAATAATTCCACGAAGAATTTCACCAGCATAACGATACTCAAGATCATGCTGCCCAAGCACACAGAGCCTAAAGAGAGCGATAGAAACAGAGAATGTTTGGTTAATAACTCATAAAGGGAAAAAATGAAGCCTACCAATGTGATATGTGAATGCTCTGATGAGTGATTTAGATACTGGATTGGATAGGTTATCACTCGATCGATGTGAGAAATACCAAAGTCCAGCACAACTAGCAATAATCAGCTAACTCATACCGATAAGCAACTCCACGTTCCAGAACAATCCGAATAAATAATAAACTAAACAACGTTTCACTCCAGTGTTCCAATCGACTGAGCCAAACGGGGATGTATTGCTTTGTACGACTTCGCCAGAGGAAAAAATGTACAACGAAATCACAATCCAAAATGAAAAGAACGCTGCGATCAAGACAAACATTATCACGGGGATCACAAAGGCCTACCAGAGCTAGATAAAGATCAACAAATATTAGGTTGGAAATCAGTTATTTTGGTGATTTAAACACATTTTATGTCCAATATTTGTCAGTTTTATGTTATTTACGTCTCTAGTGAAATCAGAAGCAGCTTTCATGATAGCAATGGCCTTGCGGATTTTGTTAAAGAAGCAAATAAACAGTAGTAGAGATAATCCAGCTGTGATTAAGAGAATATATCCTAAGGCTTCGAGTAATTGTTAGTTCTAAAACACAGAAGGAACTTAATCGAAGTTGTTGTTGTAGGATTTGTACAAGCAGAGAATACCAAGAGTAATCAGCACTGTGAAATAACCAACGATCATAGACCAAGTCACAAATCCAGCGCATGCTCGCATCAATAGCAGGAAAATGAAGCTAAATGAAAAAGGAGATTATGATAAGGTATTCAAATGGATAAGTGAAGGTGATTATTTGAAAACTGCGTGAAGTTTTATTTTACGAAAGTCCGAATGCGATAAAAGTGACTCCAAGGGTGACTGGCCATGTGACTTTGATGTCGCTCATCCATTATTCGACTGAGCCAATATCGATCTTTGATTTAAGACTATCGGAGAGAGTTGACGAAGTAGGCACGCACACAGTTATGACTAAGATAAAAGACAAGGAAAACAACAATTCAATTATTGAGGTAATTTGCTTGTAAAGTTGCTGGAAAAACACCCTTTTTGAAGCTCTGATTTGTTGTTACATGTATGTGAATCGTATGGTATTAGCAAATTGCAATTCTAAACAGATGCATTAACTAAGCAGTTGAGTGTCTAAGTATTGCTGTTTGGACAGCTCTTTACGCATGCGTAGACTTTCTGCGATATCACCAGATTCTGTGAACTAAAGAACATATATGGATAATCCTCTGCAGCATCGTAACCACATTAGTTTCCTAAAATGACAAAAAGAAATTGTTTGAAATTGTGTGTTATGTTGATTATTGATTATTCACGCATCTAAACTCAACATGAATAGGTAATTATGGATACCACTGGAGTCAAAGGGTGAAGCTAATCGTTTGGGATCACCATTGTTTACAGCAACTCCCGCGATGATTATCAAACCAGTCCAGAACAGTGCGAAGAGCAAGCAAAACAGCACATCCTAGCATCTACGCTCTTCTAATGGACCATACGCTAAATTTGCTGGTAGAGGATCGCCTTTGTCCTTATACTCTTCATTGTCATCCTAGTTCAACAACCTTTTGTGCGACATTTTTTTTAGAATTTGGTTTTTGCTTGAATTAATATCTTTTGAAGTTCTGAAAATCTAAACACTTTTGTTGTTCTCAATCCAGATAATATAGATAGATATATAATCTCATTAATTAAACGCCCCATTCAGCAAAGATATACAAGCTGCTCTTGCTAATCTGATGTTTAAGTTCGATGAAATAGAAACAATACTCCCGGATGATAACGACAATAGTTTTCTGATAGTATTTGATTATCATAATATAATTTTTGATCAGGCTGTATTTTATGATAGTTCGTTTTATTCATAGTTACTCTCAATACCAAATAGCTATGATAATTGAAAAATCATCAAAAATTTCTATTTTTGCTTATTTTATCACAGAAATATCTTCCAGAATGGCATCAAAGCTCTCATAAAATCTTTGGATTAATCATAGTACAGAAGACGAAGAAAAAACAGAAAAAATTACAAGGAGAAAGTAAGATAATGTTGAAAGAATAATTTAGAGCTCGATATGCTGATCACAGATCTAAAATCAAATCCCAGAAAATAGCTTTAGGATTGTAGTGCATAAACGGTGCAATAAGTCTAGAATACATGAGAACCTGCATGGAGTGGACTTAATTATGAATGCGAGGTGTGATAAAAGGACGAATGTTCTCTTCCCAGTATGGGTTGTCTACCAGTACATTCTGTAAAGTCTCGCTGTTTTTGATGACCGCAGAGGCGATTTATTACAAGCCATTTTGAAATGTGATTACGCCATTCGAACTTGGAAAAAACTCAAATCTTTCAAGTTTTTTCATATGATGCAGTTATTCAGCTATTGCGATGCAACCTGCCCCAGTCATCCCTATGTTGTAGGCGTATAAGTAGAGCACTTTAAGATTCTGACATGAAGCAGCTCCTTTGATAATACTCGCTATTCCTCTGTCTTAAATTTAATTATTTCCAAAACTAATTTTAAGTTATTGCAGATCTTTAAGACATCCAAGAGCTACTCCCATAACTTCAGCTCCTTCCGTAGTGATGCTGTTCTTTTGCATATAAAGATAGACTTCTTGGAGAGACCCACATTGTGAGAAAAATTAAGCGAATTACTGTGTACCAACTTGAGAAAGAGAATTGTAGGTTATGCTTAATTCTAAATTCTTCAATTCCTTGAGATGAGTTAAGGCTTTTCCACATAAACCTATGCATGCATCTCCTGTGTAGTTCTTGTATAAGTCGATATTCAAACTCTTGAGTTTAGTAAGATGTGCTAGCCCCTCGAAAAGGCCTGTTCCACCTTCGGGCATGATATTATTTTTTTTAAGATAAAGTTTGAAATCCACTAATCCAGTCATACTTTTTAAAGCAAGTCCTAACGCTTTTCCTCCCATTGGACCGATGTGATTGGAGTCTAAGTCAATGACCATCACACGGATGTTATTGAGATTCTGTAAACCTATTCCAAGAGCATGCCCACCTTCTTCACTTATCCCACAGCGTTCGACATACACATCTAGGCTTTTTAGTTAGCGGAGGTTCTAGATTGATTTACCAAGTTCTACGATTGGTTAGTCTCCGAATGGACTGTGTTAAATTTAGAAGACTAAACATTTTAGATTTTTCATATTCCGCAATCCTTTAGCGATTGCAGTGGCACCATTGACGCCCACCTTGAGAAAAACAAAAACAAGTAAATTTTGTAGCTTGCAGTTGAATTAAAAGTAACAAAATTCATGCAAGAAAAGGTTTATTCAGACAAAATAATTTCATTTTACTTCATTATTCTGAAGATAGATCTCGAAGATTTTAACTTTTGTAAGAATATGCATGCCATTGCCTATTGCTGCTGCTCCTTCATCGCCAACATTGTTGTCCCCAATGCCAAGAATAAGATAATTTAGTGAGGATAGATTTCGGAGACCTTCACCGATCGCCTTGCCACTCTTATGATTTATGGAATTCTCATAGAAAACCAAATGAAGTTTCTGCAATCTTTAAAGGTATTTTAGATTCTTTCCAATGATCACACCGCCATCATCGATAATGGTATTATTTGTCAGACTCAAGACGAGACTTTCAAGATTCTTGAGATACTTTAAACTCTCGCCAATCGCATTCACACCTTTATTGGATATTTTATTGTTCCGCACACTGAGAATTAACGATGTAAGATGAATTAAGTTTTTCAACGCATTCCCTAGAGCTACTCCAGCAACTTCGGTGATAGAGTTCTCATTAAGAATGATCTCCAACGAATGAAGAGTTGTGAGCTTAGAGATATTATTGATAATCTAAATGAAACCTTCATCTTTGATTTAGTTACTTAGCACATGCAAAATAAGATACTAAATTTAGTTTTTTCGCAGAAAAACATTCCGCAGTTGATTAATTCCTTGAGACGAAACGTTATTCGATTCTAGGAATATACTCAGCTACTTAACATTACGAATATTGCAGAGAAAAAAAGAAAGCAGTCTACAACCTTCATCACCTATTGCATTGTTGCCTAGACTTATATTGAGATATTTAATATAGTTAAATTTAACATCTTTGAGGTATTCAAACCCTTTACATCCTTCGGGAGTGATTTGATTCTCGAAGAAACGAAGATCCAAGACTTCCAGGTATTCTAGGTTTTGAAGGCTTCTAAGAATAGCTTGAAGTCCAAGATCTCTAGTTCGGTTGTACGAGAAGAAGATACGAAAAGTCTTAAGATTTCTGCACTCTGATAGATACTCAGATATTGCAAATATGCCCTATTCAGAAATGGAATTTCTACGAAGAGAAATAATTAAATGCTAGAGTCGAAGTGGATCGATTGATTTGAATATATCGACAATCAAGAAAGTTCCTTCATCACCGATTTTACTGAGATCAGCTTTGATTTCGAGAGACGATACATTTCTAAGCCACTGCTAGTTTAGATGAAGTTGTTATGACATTTCTTCTAATTTTAATAAATTTTTATCTTTAAAATTAAATACAATATCAGCTTTTCCATCTAGTTATTGCTATAATTCTGAGATATCCATGGTCTCAGTGATATCCAGTGTAATTTTGAGTTATCGATAGCTGTTTACAATTGATAAAAGAACTGCATATGTCATTGGTTCTTCTCTTTCGGTAAAAATATCATCGAAAAATGAAGATAATTTAGAATCCATTAATTGTTCAATAACTTGCATGATCCTAAAATTCTTGTTTTTTCTCTGTGGATTGAATTTTGAAGCTGTCAAAAAGGAGCTTAATCTCATGTAGATTATTGATAATTCTAATAGACTTTCCATCTCATTTCCATTGTCGTCTATCTAATCTTTTTGATCAGCTTTTTCTAATTATTCTTCAAATTCTTCATCAATATTATTATTATTTTTCTCTTCTTCGATGATTTCTTCAGCTTTTACTTGGATTTTCTACTATTTTCTAATGTAATTGCTATTGCTTTAACTTCTCCGTCTGTTCTGCTAATGAATTCGAAAATCTAAATCTAATTCATGATTATCATCTTCTTCAATTTAAATCGCTTCAGCTTAATTTAACCGCTGATTCTCCTGCATTTCAATAGTTGAACAAGTTAATGGTTCTTTTAATATTTTACTCTTTCCTTCTTCTCTTCGATGCCTTGTTCGACTGGCTATTGAATCTTAAGAATACTCTTCCTTTTGAGTTTTAATTTTCAATTCTTCAGCATGATTCATTTACTTTATTTTACTAGCAGACCTCGTTTCTCTTTAATTACTGGAGAGCTTCTCAGAAGATGTGAAACCTCCACAAGATGGAACCAAATGTGGTTACAATTTAACAAAAACATTATTGGATTTGCGGTATATTTCCAAAGAATTTCGATCAAATATTGGAAGAATTTTAGTGAGTTTTTCTCGATAAATGATCATATGATCACCTGATATTATGAGATGCCTGATGATCTTCATCCCCAAGAGACTGAAGTATGCAATCATATCCGCGAAATTCTCAAGAAGATGATCCTCACAGATCACACTATTCTAATTGAGACTTCTCTCCGCTATGTCATCTTCTATGGATCTCTCGTAGCTTTCCAAAAACACAAACAACACTTCTCTTTAGGATTTATTATTATTATTATTTTTATTGGCAGTCTTTCGCTTCTCTTTGTTTTGAGCATCTCCACATTATTTCCCTAATAACACCTCTGCTCTTTTTACACTTACACATTTTGCCGCAAGGATCTTCATCATATTCTTGCGAAAACTTCTCTCACTAGACTGCAAGACCATCAAATTCTAATAAAATTCCTATATCGTAGACACATCATTATTGATTTCGTTCATCTGCAATTTTTTGATTTTAGTTCCCTTAGACACCTGAGAGATTTCATTAGAAGGGGGTGCAATCTAGGAGTTATTTTCAAATACTGCGAGTGTGTATTGCTTCATATCAAAGTATACATGATGAATGGAAGCATTCGAGTCTTCAAAAATTAATGCTGTTGTTGCTTGTCTGACAACTTCATCAAAATCGAATGGTACAGTTTGCTCGTTTTCACTGTTTTCCCTCTCCTCTTCTCTGTCTTCATCAATCAAGCGAAACGTTGACTTCTCCATAATTCTTTGAAAAAAAGTACTTTAGCTAAGCCTCTCTATCTATCCTCAGCCAGGACAACTTGTATTTATATATTTAGTGAGAATAATAACAAACTTCACTTCTTTCTCACACTTCGTTTCTTCTTTTGATGAGATTTTTTGATATTTTTTCTTGATCAATCTCTATCCTCTATTCTTACAATTTTCCTTCTTCTCTCTCTTTTTCAAATCAATAGCAAGGCATTCTGAGCGAACCTAACACATATTATTCTTCTCCCCTCCTTCTTCCCTCCATTCATTGGTTTGTTTGTGTGTGCATCATATTTTTCCATTTCTCATACACTCCACATTGAGTAATCTTAAAAATATTTAAAAAAAAAATACTATTTTCATATTTGTTGTTCTCCTCTTTCTTGTCAACACTAGTACTCACAATGCATCTTTCATACGATTATTCGTTTCTTGTTAATCAAATATTATACTAAAAATTGTACATACACAATAACCACATGTATTCACATAAAAATCAAATTATTTAACAAACTTTATTATCAGAAGGAGATAGTTCTTCCCTGTGCTTTACCTGCCAATTCCAAGATTCTGCGCTTCTTTTCTCCATAAGCCTCTTCCAAGCCCTTTACTACAAGACTTCTCTTGATCTCCTGAACTATGGGAGAATCTGACCCTATTGGTCAAGAGGAGTAGATAGCAAATAATCCTGCGACCTAAAAGAAAACGTTAGGGATTCCACCACATCCTCCAAGTAGCAATGCTGTTCTCACAGTTGGTAACTTTGAAATAGGTAAGTTGCTCGATGAATATTTTGTGGTCTGCGTTCATTTGGAGAATACTCTGTGATTTAGATTTTACGCTTCTAATAGGCTGATCTTGTTTTTGTATTTCCTAGGATAAACAATAGGAATGGGTACATTTGGTAAAGTCAAGTTAGGAGTACATAAGATCACTAAAGAGAAGGTTGAGTTTAGTTTTCGCTAAGAGAACCGCTTTTGGCTTCATTTTCTAACCTACCTGTCTGTTTTTTAAAGGTTGCTGTAAAAGTATTAGAATAAGATAAGCTTGTTGATGCGGGCGATAAGAAGAGACTTCAACGAGAGATCAGTATTCTTCGCAAAATTAGACATCCAAACATCATATAACTCTATGAGGTTACTTTTCCATTCACTCGTTAACTAATCTCCACAATATTATTATTCTGTGAAAAATAGATCATTTAAGCACCTCGCTAGTTGTACTTATTCATGGAATATGCTCCAAATGGCGAGCTTTTTGATTATATCGTAAAAAGAACAAGGTAAATACCATATCTAATTCTTTATTTTAATAACAAACGCTCGGTATTTCACCCAGAATTATCTTAATAAAAAGGACATTCACTTTCTCTTTTTTTGAATTAGACTCACTGAAAGACAAGCAAGCAAATTTCTTCAACAGATAATCAACGGAATCGATTATATTTCGAAAATCGGTGTAGTCCATAGAGACCTTAAACCAGAGAACCTTCTTCTTGACCATAATTACAACATTAAAATTGTTGATTTTGGGCTGAGCAATGTCTACAAACCTAACGAAAAGCTCTCAACGGCTTGTGGTTCCCCTTGCTATGCTGCTCCCGAAATGGTAGCTGGAAAATCATACAATGGACTCATGACTGATATATGGAGCACAGGAGTTATTCTCTACGCTATGCTTTGTGGTTATCTTCCATTTGAAGACTCTAATACTTCAGAGTTATATAAGAAAATCATGAATACGGATCCACCTTTGCCAAATTTTCTCTCCAAAAATGCCAAGGGCATGATCATGGGAATTCTTGCGAAAGGTACAACACGCACAATTCAGTTACGAAATCGAAATATTATTTAACAAAATCCATTCTTTGTTGCCCTTTTAAGATCCGAATAAGCGATACTCAATTCAAGACATTCGGTTGCATCCTTTTTGCAAGGATAGAGAACCAGTTCTGGAGGGGATAATTGTTGGAACTAATCGTATCCCAATCGACGAAACTGTTCTCAAGCAGTTGGAGACTTACCACATTAATATCGAGCAAGCAACTGACATGATTCTTAATAATAAGCATAATAGTGTGACATCGACTTATTCTCTTCTTCTTTAAAAATTCATCAGAGAAGGAGGGAAATCTAAAGCTGATCTTTAGACACTTAAAAAAGCAAGATCAGATCAGTTTGCAAATATTCCAAACAACAACAATGCAGCTTGTCCTCCTAACTAAACCTAGAATTAAACGTAATTAAGTAAATTTGCAATCCCTGGAGAAGCAGAAACAGCAGCAGACAATAATTCCTCTGTAAGAATTTTTATTTCGATGAGAAATGTTAAATTTAAGAAATTTTCAAACAAAATAAAATAGAAAGAAGAAAATGGATACCGAAGACAGCGAATGAAAGGAGTTAGAGAAAATTCACAGTAGCCAGTGTCTTCAGATTATTCCAGAGAGAGGATTTCAACGAAATTTAAGAGTATTTCACCTGTAAAAACTATAGTTCTCGCGAATTAAGAGGATGATAAGAGAAAACTTGCTGATACGTCATAAATCGTTAAGGATATTACAAAACAAGAACAAGGTTAGCTAATTTAAAAAACTGGACTAATCTTGGCGACAAAACTTGATTTCTTTTAACCAAACTTATCTCGTTTTTTTTTTCTTAGGACAAATGAGCGATTCTATTCCTCTCGGTATTCTACCTCTAGAATCCTACACCACTGGAAATATTTCAAAGCAAGAATTTCCAAGATTAACCTAAGGAGTCGGATTTCAAAGAAGACTTTTGATTGATAAAATGAGTAAGATAAGTAACTACGCTATCCCCTCAGCTGTCATCAAGAAATAAAATAACTTTGTTGATAGCAATGCTTCAAATAGCTTCACTTAATAAGCTAGTAAAAGAATATTTATTATAATTTCAATATTTATCACCTCTTCTAAATATTCATTAATAACGAATAACAAAAGAAAAGCAATCGGTGACTAAAATAGCAAACACTTCTATGTTCTTAGAAGAGCAAAGAGAGAAAGCACCTTAGAAGAGTCATTCCCTTCATTAGCCTAGAATTCAAAAGTTTATGACCTCAACCGGTGATGAGTAACAAATTAAAAGATTTTTTCTTTAAAATGAACAAAAATCCAAAATTGTCTTATCTTCATGTTTCTAACTTCCTTAAAATCTTTTTCAGAGACATATCTCCAATAGTCGCGATGCACAATAGTACAATCTATCGCAATAATAACAATAACAACAACTCAAATAGTTTCCATATCAAACAAGAACAAGATTCTCCTGTGAATAAAAAAAATAACAATTTATCACTAATCATCTAAAAGAAATTCATTCCAAATATCAATCCCCTTAGTGTAGTTGGCTAAGCTACAAAGGCAGACATAAATGTGAATACTTCTTTGAATTTTAAATCCCGCTATTTCTCGGTTTAACGAACGCAAAACAAAAATGGTCCTCCATCTCCATCAATAGAAGGTATTGTGCAAACATAGAAACTTTCTTTACTTTTGTTGATTTTTGTAATCTTTTTCAGAAAAAAGGAATTTTCGTATCACAGGATCATACTCGATCCATCAGAGAGGCAATTCTTCACATTAGCATCCTAGAAATAGTCATGATAGTACAGTCAATTTCACTAATAATAACAATAGCAACTCGAGCAAACGTTCATCTGTTCATGCTGTTATAAAGGTTTTTCATTTTTGTTTACAATTTCGTCTTTTTTCTAAGATTTTTAATTGTTTTTTGAATGATTGTCTAAAACAGCAACTACCTCCACAGCTTTTAGAAAGATCAACAAATAATATCAGTGGAAGCAATGGAGCACCTTCTGGAGCTTCGAATTAAAGAATCCGTAAAAAGATTATCCCCTATTCCATGCATGATCAATCATATCTCCCGATTAGCAACCAAAACAACGATAAATCTACATCTTTTTACAACAAAAAAATGGACAAAGAAAACGCTTCTTCATCAATACCTATTAATCCGAGACATCAGTTAATACCAAGAGGGAATACTTAGGAAATATCTACAACGATATCAGAAATGCCTGCCTAGAAAAATGCTTCCCTTGATTTAGATTCTGAGAGTTTTCCCACATAGAAAAAGTCAAATCAATAAACTAATCATCCCACCAGACGAAGTGGCACTTATTAAAGTAACATACTTGCACATGTTCAAACTGAAGACAGTGGAAAGGAAGATTCTGAACAAGTTGAACTTCCGTCTAATTCTATTAGAAAAAAAGTACAAGATGGCGCATAATCTGATCAAATTAAAACAGTTCCAAAAATATTACCATTCCATGTTAACATCCAACAACATTCGAATAATCATAATAACATAAGCTTCTAACAGCAGTAGTTGCATTAAGCTGAAGGTGGTGGATCTACGAAATCAAGTAGTCGTATTGCTAGTTATAAATTCAGAAAAGTAAAACCAAATCTTTATGAAGAAGAGGAAGAACAATAGGAATAACTCACAACTTTTGCAAAAATAGCTCAAACTGCAAATAAAAATGATGGGTCTTTCTAAGTAGAAAGTCAAGAAACTCCTCTAATCCTGCAGCAAGATCTTTGATGTGATAATGCATCTAACATATTTAATATTTTTTTCCAATTTGATTTACTTGTCAAAATGTTTCATATTTTTCTCTATTGAATTTTCTTGATTTAATCTCAAAAAAAGGGTTGATACTTTTGAATTAAGAGGGAGAAATATATGAAACAGAAAAAATATAATATAATACATGTAAACTTAGGTAAAAGAGAGAGTTGCAACTTTCAAAACTCAAGAGCAAAAACTTCAATATCTTCAACTGACCAATCAGTGTATGCACCTGCTAAAACTTAATCTCCTGGTATTCCTTGATCGATTTTGTATGCGTATCCTAAGTTCGAGCAGCTTTTTTCAGGAGAATCAAAACTAAAAGAACAAATAAAATAATCAAAAAAGGAAGAAGTTAATCTTTTTAGTCAAAAAACTAGAATATAAAAAAAAACGAATTATCATACTTGATAAGGAGATCTTGCTTTGAATTGAGAGTGCTTCCGAGGCATGGATTCTTGGAGTTTTAATAAATAGCAATGAATTTTTTCTCAGCTCGGATGCTAAATCTTGTTGGACTAATTCCAAGGGAGTTTTAAAGTGTAAAAATATAACATTTATCGCTGGTCGAGTATGAGTCACTTCTAGTGAAAGGTATTGGCATAAAATAACCAAAAATATGTTCTTCATTTGCTTTTACTACCGTCAGAG
>Ga0302271_10002082_pt1 | contig 18441 bp, 11 predicted proteins | sample III_Bog_N1_1_FD_198767 | JGI IMG/M metagenome (GOLD analysis project Ga0302271, IMG submission 198767) | Peat permafrost microbial communities from Stordalen Mire near Abisko, Sweden - III_Bog_N1_1 | ecosystem: Environmental > Terrestrial > Soil > Wetlands > Peat | place: Sweden: Abisko...
ATAATTATGTGTTAGTTGAAATCAGAAGATATCTTCAGATCATGCAAAAAGGGATAGCGGGGAGATAATAATCGAAGTGTTCGTTGCCGTCATGGCACATTCTCAGTTTAGTATTATTATGGCAAAATAAGAAATTTCGTTCCTTAATTTTTCCAAGATTCGCTATTTTAACAATTTGATATTCAGAAAATTAGTTTTTTTTACTAAAAGATTAATAAAAAATGAATCTTCTTCACATAAAAGATAAATGTTCACTTTGGAGACGACAAATTTATTCACAAAATAAGTACTTTTGTTAGATTGATTTTTTTAAAATGCATATTTTTCCTAGTGATTCATGTATTGTGGATGTGTTTGCATGAAAAAAAAATAAAATAAAATTATTAAACTTGCTCTATCTTGATATTATGGACTGTATCAGAACTATCATGTTGCTCTCCTGAAATCCTTGCCATAAACTCCTTGTGATCATGCTGAGAATTTTTGTTCTGCTATTCGAATGCATGGGATGGTGAAGTTCTGCATAATGCTACTAATAAATTAAAATGTGTTTCCTAACTCGTTAGTTCTTATTTGTCTCATGCTTTAAGTGACACAGGCTGAGAAATATCAAGCTTTGAGGATTGATTGTTAGTTTTTTCGGGTTCAGCGATTTCAAGCTGGTTTAAATTTAGATCTTAATGTTCATGCCCAGTGGAGTGTTAAACATAGCTGATGTAAGCTCCCCAGAATACTGTTATGGATGAGACAACTAGTGCTTGGAGATGTGGAGGCACATACCTGAAATTAACATATTAAATCCATGGCCAAACTGCTAAATCTGCAAGATAGCATCTCATGAAATCGTTCTTGACTTTTTGAACTGCTTGTGAATTGCTTCCTCCTTCTAATCGTGTCATGCTATATAAGAAGGAAACATAAAAGAACGAACTCTAGAGTGTCTCATCGTAGAAAATCTTAAGACCTAGCTGCTTAAATGCTGGCATTGCTGTGAGAGGTGCTAATTTTGGTAGCCAATCATTATACCAAAAACTACAGAATGGTCCATATATGACAGCTCCATAGAGACTCATGCTGAGAGTGCGCTTAAAGCTATATGGTTTGCCTTGAATTGCCTACTCCAAGCAATCCCCTAATCCTAAAATTACACCTGTAGACAGCGAAATGCTCAACAATGGCTTTCGTTTCGTAAAACTGTTGTACTTCGAAAACACTTTCTTCATGACTGTTCGGACCATTTCAGTTTAAAATTATCTTGGATTATGTAGATCTTGTTTGTTTGTAAGCCTTCTTCTCTAGCTAGTTGATTTTAAGAAATTTTTGTGTTTGCGATCTAATAATCAGATATTTCTTTCAATTTCCTATTTATTTTCTCGAAAATCAAACCCACCAATACTAAATATCAGTACCAGCATCTATTTCTTAAATTCATTCTAAATTTTCCTTTTAGCCTACCTTGACATCCTCTTTCTTGAGATGATTTCATCCTTTTCTAGAATCTTCTTTGTTTTTTGTTTTGATTATGTAATAGTTTTTAAATTATTAACAGCAACAATATCAAATCTACTTCAAAATATGGCTAATTTAATTGCTTTTGCTGCTTTTTTTGGTTCTTGAAATAAAAAGGATTTCTAAAAGACATTTTGAATCATCAAATTGGATACTTATCTTGATTTGGTTGACTAATCAAAAAATGAAAAAACACAAAGATTTACATAATCACTGATCATTTATTGAGGATTCTCTCCTCTCTCTGAATTGAAATGCTAAACACAGTAAATAGATTGTCTTGGTTTTATTACCCTCTTGTTATCATATTTTTTACTGTATTATTTCCTTTTATCTTTTAAGTACATAATTGAAAACAGAAGTGATATTTCAGATATTAAGAAATCCTCAATTTTATGAATTGAGTGGCAGAAGCTTTTGTTTTAATGCATAATTTCAAAAGGGATTTTTAGAAAAAAATAGTAATTTATTTTAGCAAAAAAGATGAGCTAGACCTTCGCATTTGACGGGTTCCTAGGAGGATTGAACTTATTTAAAAGACGAGACAACCGATTTGTTCTCGATTTAGGAGAAAGGCCACCTTACCCCATTATTAATTCTGGTGCTACTTTTGTTGATGTTGTGGATAATCTCAATAAAGCTGATGCTGGACTTGTTGCACTTTCTGCACTTGCAGGTAATTTCTCATCATTTTTATCTAGAGTTGATTTGTATTTTTTTAAAAAGGTTTCCCTGCTGCTAGATGGGTCTTAAAAGGATTGACATTCAGTTCTCTGCAATACAGACGCTCACTTTTCAGTGGAGTATGGGGTGGAATGGTCCTCTGGGGAGCTGTCTTAGGTTTCACTAACTCTTACTACAGACTCAATGGATTTGTTGACAATGGACTAGTGTGGAAGAGAAAAGAGAGAAAATTCAATAAATACGATTTCACATCTGATTTCGAAGCTGGATCATTCCTAGGAAGACTCAGAATCAGAGACTGAGTTTCCCATAAGATGGAAAGTAGTAGATAACACTAATATCGATGCTATTTTTCATTCCAGTTTAAGGAGATTCGAAGAATTCTAACTAGAAAACTCTTAAATGTTTAAATCAATGCATTTTGACATCTTTCAATAGATAAAAACGCTTTCTTTTCACCTTTCTTCTAGTTCAATAATGTAATCTTAAACGATAAAGCTTGGAAAATGATTTTTAGAATTGATAAAAAAGCAATAAAAGGGTCTTCAAGTATTAAAGATATTTAGGGTTTTACAGGCAAGTGTGACATATTTGCAATCAGATCATAATAAACGCAATTTTTAAGAATTTTTTTTTGTTTTCCTTGGTTATTCATTTATATTTTCTTTCTAAAAACACCAATCTATCATCTGCGGGGCTGTAAAGCGTGTTGGAGTCCATTTTTAAGGGTACTTCTTCATTTAGCTTGATATTGAAGCTTTTAGTAAACTGAATTAGAATGATTTTAAGCTCAATTAGTGCCATATGCTATCCAATGCAATTTTTTGGTCCACTTGAAAAAGGGATAAAAGCTAAATGATTGATATTGCGTTTGTTTTCTTCACTGAATCTGTCTGGGTTGAATTCGTCTGAGTTCTCAAAGTACTTTGGTCTTCTCAGCAACCCATGAAGGGAAATATTAATATCCATGCCCTTTCTAACTTGAATATCCTTGCCAATTAGAAAATTATCCTTAGCTTTTCTTGGAATCCTGAGAATAAAAGAATAAATGTCAGAAAAGATAATCTTATGTGTGTTTCTGTAAAGAAAGAAACTAAAATTATTTACTAACCATACAGGAACATTGCAGGGGAATGAAAGCGAAGTGTCTCGAGGATAAACATGTGGCAGTAGTTGAGTTATTTCAGCTTTTCATCGGTAATTTAGTCATCTCCAATAACCTTGTCTATTTCAGAAGTGATCTTTGCTCGAATATCTTCCCTCTTAGCAGCCCTGCTCGAAAAGTTTGTTTTTTAAAAAAAATATTGAAAAACAAAAAAGACAAAAATAAGTGCACAAGTTTGACATATTACCAATAAATCATGCTTGAAGCTACATATCCAGTTGTGTCCATCCCTACATAATTAGAAAATTAAGTAAATTTGATTACAAATATTTCTAAACTCGTATTCTTGCAAAACTTTAAAACAATAATTGAACCTTACCAGCAAAGAAAAGCGATAAGAACTGATCTGTTAGCGATTCTTTAGAGACATAACTCTCAGGGATTCCTTTGTTTCTTTTACAACTTGCAATATGCTCACCAACAAGAATATCCAAGAATTCCTTCTTTTCATTTTCCTTGTTGTAGTTCTTTATCCTAGCATCTACTTCTTTTGCGATAAATTAATGAAAACGAAGGCACTTTTTCTCCGCTTCTTTGTATTATCTATCTCGAAACAGGAAATGCAATACCTTAGGCAAGAATAATTTAGGGAGAATGTTCCTTAATCTCCTTGTTTCGTTGAATGCTAGCAGAAGTAAATGGATGAGATAGAGCCCTAGATTTTAGCCTTCATAAAGCTATTCAGAGAATTTATCCCCGAAGAAGGTCTTCAACACAATTTCAGCTGTGATCTTCGAGCACTCATCAGAAATATGCACTGGCTATTTACCTAAAGTGGTATTAAAATAAACCACAAATTAATAAAAAAATAATTTTCTTTTCTTGAACTCTGGCTACCTTCGTAAGTATCGATCTTCTCGATCATTCTCTTGACGATCTCATTTATTTTAGGGATCCTGCTCTTCAGGACATCATAAGAAAACGAATGGGACATCATATTTCGCTATTTCTTCCAGGACTCGCTTTCAGCAAACAAGATTCCTTTCTCGAAGAACATGTTTTAAAATTCCATGGAATAAGGTTTTTCAATAAGCTACATGCTATTCAGTAGCAGATCCTTAGCGAGATGAGCATCTACGATATGAATGTTAGAATACCCAATTAAGAACTCAACTTCATCATCATTTTAGAGCAAGTCTCTAATCCATTTTAAACTATCTCCGTATTTTCTAAAAGATTCACGGACAAATTTAACATTCCCAAGTAAGGGATAATAGATACTCTTGCATCGTTTTCCATAGCGTTCTACATACCAATTGTTTCTTTAGAGAGGTTTCCAAAAGAGAACGTATACCAAGTAGACAATAAATCCAAGAGTTACAAGAGATATTGTCAAAGCAATCATTTTAGGAGAGAGAGAAAATAATACAAAATTATTGTAATTATGAAATAAAAATATTTATTAATGGGAAATATTAGGTAATTAATATGGATTTTTGAAAAATCATCGACATATTAGAGAGAGAGAGAGAGAGACAGAATGGTCATAGTCATAAAAGTCTAGCATTATTTGATTTGAAAAAGTAAAAAAACTCTAATGAAGTTTTCCAAGGTTCTAGAGGATGATTGAAACTCTAGAATTCAATTATTACAGCTCTAGAATGAACCATTTTAAAATCAAATAATCATCTAAAGCTTCAATGAAGCAAGTTAATAATAAGCGAAACACTTACTTATCTTGGATTAATTCCTTTACAAATTTATGCTTTTTGATTTGACTCTTTGTTGACTAATATTTTTCAAATTGAATCAAGTGGGTTTTCTAGATCAATCAATCAATCAGTCAATTAGGTTGATTTGAAAGATTTATTTGTTTATTTTATCAAAGAGAACACCACCTAGATAAGGTTTCGCAATGGACTTGCAAGCAGAGACCATTAGAAAGAAAGTTAGCTTAGATGAAACTGCCCATTAGCGAGAAGTAGATCACAAACTCTTAATGAAAGAACTGCAAATCACTAAGAGAAACGCCAAAGAATCATAGGCTAGAGCAAATGCTCTTGCGCATGAGAATTCTAAACTCCTTCATGAGATATCCATTAACTTGCAGCGTGCTGAAAAAGCTGAGGTACACAAAGAATCACATAGAAAATAACCTTAAATAATCATTTTTAGCTGCAAAATTTAAAACAAAAAGAGAGAAAATAATGGCAATAGTACCATTTTTGAAGGATTAATAGCAAAGATTATGCATTGTTTGTACTAACTTTCGATCATTTCTTCTAATCTTTTATTTATCTTGCTTCCCACAGCGAAGATGCGTAGAGTTAGCAGCAAAGTAATCTAACGAACAGATCAGAGTCACTGAATTGGAATACTTGAACACTTAATTGCAATCTCAATTAGAGCAATATCAATTAGATGGCTGCAAGACAACGGAGAGGATCAAATAAAGCTTGGAGGATTTGAGAGAACAACATAGGAAAGACGAATAAAGAAGAGCATTGGCGTAGAGTATACTCCGCAAATGTTGTTCGGTACTTGGACCAGTTAGAGGAACGACTAATACGGCTACTACGACTAGTCCGGCAACAGGCACGAGATAGATCAACTTCAATTAAGAAATTTTTAAGTAAGTAAAAAAACAAATCGAGAAATCTTTGAAATTATCCAATAAACACACACACACATAACAAACATTTCCAAAGGGAATTAAGGAATGCAATCGAGCACATCAGCAAGCTACTTGGAGACAGTCCAGACGACGAGGGAATGTCTTCTTCGTTGCTTGGAAGTAACTATCGATATTTCAAATTATTCCCCTCTTTCCAAAATAATCATGAAATATTTGCTTTTTTTAGATGATTGTGAAGGGATGGTTGTTCGTATTTGTGCAATCGGTGAAAGCTAATCTTAACAGAATCTCGAATTGAAGAATTAACTGTCAGACTGCCGTGAGGAGTTATAAAAAGAAAGAGAAAGGAATGAATCTGTGCTGAATAGATACAAAGAGAGTCTTGAAAAAGTTAAAAACAGTAGCTAAACCTTAAAATAATCGTTAATGGATATGCAATAAGTGAATAAGCTAGAGAAAGAGTAACTGGATTAGAAAGCGAAAGATTAAATCAAGGAATTACTTCGTTAGAAAGATTAGATGAATAAGACACTGAATAAAGCTGATAAGACCATAGATTCTCTAGGGAACAAGGTAGAGAAGCTGAAGGAGTAGAATTAATAGTTAGTTTAGGATATGCTTTTAGCTGAAAAAAGTGCGTCTAAAGCTAAACAATAAACAAGATTGCTGATTTAAGAACTTAATTATCTGAAACAAAGAAATAATCACAACAATGAATCGAGTAACTATGGAGAAAGAGAAGAAGAAGAATAACTTGATGGGAATGATGCAGATGATAGCGAAGATATTAAGAACAGCTAAAGGAGCAGCAGTGATGTGAATGAAAGTAGATAATCTAATAATAGAAAGAGTTAACATTCATAGAATTATTCGAATAATGCAAGTTAGAAATTCAATTAAGATGATGAAAGTGATGATATCAGCAGGGATAATGGTGATTCTGATAGAATGAGTGGATCACATGATCCAAATGAACTCATGACATTCGCTAATACAGAATTATCTAACTCTAATCACTGGGGGAAATCAAAATAATCAATGCAAAGATAAGAGGAGGAAGATTAGAAATATTACTCTCATCCCAACAGCAAAAAGTATATCTCTAGCAACAGTAACAATGGCAAGAGTTAAATCACAAATAATTAGAAATAATAGTACGCTATGTTTTTGAATTCTAAGGGAAATAATCAAGAGGATGGGATAAATAACTATTATTCGTTTGCAAGACGAACAACGAAATAAGATGATGATTAAAGTGCTGGATCAGTGAGTCATGTAATCGAATAGGAGATTACTGAGTTGGATGATGAAATCAATCAAATCAAACTGTCTTTAGCACATGAATTAACAGCTATTGATTCTTCCAAATCATGAAAATAAGTTGTTTTTTTTACAGTTTTTTAAATAATATTCTTATCTCCTCTGTCTAATGTGTTATCATTTATGCATTAAAGAAGAAGATTAACAAAAAGATTCAAAGGGGAGGGAGGGAGGGTGGGGCACACTCGTTTTAATGTTTTGTTTTTCAAAATTAACCTAATCTAATTCATGGAAAAGCGCAAAACAAAATTTAATCGATTTCATACCAAAATAAAGCGAATTAGTCATTGAATTAAGTGTTTTTGAGGTTAATTTGTGAAATATTTTAGCAGAATCTAATCAATAAGAAACCAATCTGTGGATCGATTCATATGGCTAATGTTGAAGGGCTTTCAGCTGCTCGCAATAGGAGCGCAGCAGAGGAGATTAAGAAAAGCAGAATTGTAGAGAGAAAATATGCAGACGATGAGGAGGATACTGGCAATAACAATAATAGTTATAGAAGTAATAGTAGTCCTGAGAAGATTCGTTAGATGCTCGCTGAGAAAGATGAATTAATATTGTAAGGATATTTTCATTTTGGTTTGGGAGTTATTGTATGAAAAATTGCATTTTAGAAATCTTGAGAAGAAACTCGGCGATGTGATGGAAGAGTTAGCGGTTATGAGGGGTGAACAATCTAAATGGCAGCGGAAGTATTAAAAGCAAGAGGAATTCATAGCCTAATGCTAGGATATCATGTAAAAAATATCAACATAAATGCATGTTTATCAGTGTGATATAAGAATATTTTTGAAATTAATAAATATACACTAGAAAGACATATGAATCTAAATTCCAAAGTGACTCTCCTACAAGACAGCACAGTAACTAAAGAAGTAGCCCACTTCAAGCAGGTGCTTTGAGCTCTTTGAACAGATAATATTATTAGAAGATTAACTCCCCAATTATTGCTCACACACCGAAAAAGATAAATATCAATGAAAGAAGAGATCAGCAGGAATAATCTAGATAATACACTAACAATGGCTATGGTTCATAAGAATAAGTTCAGGGGTATGCTTAATCAGAGAAAAAGCATTCCAAGCAAGCAGAACCAAGGAAATATATTGTACCAAGTGAAGAATTTCGATATTATTCTGAGCAGAAAGTAGTTAAAGGAGAGAGACAATAGTATCACAATCCAAGCGGGTTTTTCGAAGAGAATCCCCATGGGTATTAAAGGAAATAGCAATTGAATAATAATCAGTAGAAATAGTATTAGTAATACTAATAGGAGGTGCCATTTGAAGGTAATATATTCTCGAATCGAAAAAGTAACGATATTCACACAAGATTGCAATCAACTCCAAATGTTTCACTGATAAAAATACCATTTAGTAAACTGCAGAAATTATCTTCCAAAGAAGTTAAACATCGCTTACATTTGATACCAGAAGCATCGATAGGGCTAAATTGAAGAGAGGCAATTAGATGAATATTTTAATGATGGAATTATTTGAGAAATAATAAGTCTAAAGTTTTAAGATATTTATTTGTTTCATTTGCTGCTGAAAGGAGAAAAAAAAGAGTACAAAACCTGATATTTCTATCCACAATATATGAGAGAATCATTTGTGTTGAGAGAGAGAATATTCTGAAAGAAAAAAAGACAAAAAGTGCTTTTTTTACTTATATCATTAATAATCATTTTGTTTTAATAAAAATATTTGAAAAGTATCTTTTTGAGAGAGAGAGAGAACATTTTAAGAATAAGATGATGTTTATAAGTAAATCAATCAGTAGAGGATCACTCATGGGTTTCAAGTAAGCTCTTCAGCGATTCTCTACTTAGAACTTATCTCAAGAGACTGTGACTACAGAATAGCCAGTAAAATTAAACAAAAAGCCTCTGCGATTCTTTCTCGCATTGCTAGGTCTGAATGTAGGTTTAGCGATTGGATACGCAAAGAAAGTTGAATACGACAATCGATATTCCTTCACTATTCTCATGAAACTTTTGAATTTCAAATCAGCTTATGAAGAAAATCCAAATAAGTATTCGATTGAAGAAATTAAGAAATTGTTCGATGAGTTCTTAGTGGAGAATGTTGCACTAACGTTAGATGAAAAGCATACTGAAGAAATCCGCAAAATCGCCAAATAACTTTGTGAGAAATACCCAAAAGAAAGAGAATTGCAGCTATTCATGAGTGAAGTATGTGAGTATGAGCGAAGAGGTGTTTATCTTAAAGCAGCTATGGTTTTAGACAGAAAATACATTGACGATGTACTCATCAGATAAATGTCACTAAATTGCGAGAGATATGGGAAAGATAAGCCATTTTTTTATGATGAATTCTACGATGCTTGCACGAAGTACTCCCTCGGAGCTAAGTATAATGAAGCGGAAGATTGTTTGTAACATTATTTGAGTCTTAATCCTGCGAGTTACTACAGAGCAGCAGTTCAGTAGATTAAGAATTACAGGGATACCAAAGAAAATGAGAAAATGCTGAATTAGATTTAGAAGTTATTTAATCATGAAGCTGATTTAGACAACAAGGAAAAGGAAGATGTCTTGTAGATAATTAATCAAGCAGATATCACCTTGCCAAATGATTAAATCAAAGCAGGGAATATGCTCTTAGAAGTTAATCCTGAAAAAGCAGAATAATTCGCAATGTCAATGCTCGCTAAAGACAAGAAGAATTTACATGCTCTTAAGTTGTAAGCTCAGTCATTACAAAAGCAAGCCAAAACAGAATAATTAACATTAGTTGTTGCATCGATTAAGAAGCTTGAACCTGGTTTTGAGCTTAAGAGAGTTTGATATACAAAAAAGCAAAAATGTTATCGTTTGTAATATTTCTAAACTGCATAGACAAATCATATTATTTAGCTATACATTTGAAGTTGTATTAGGATGAGATATTGCTTTGAAATGCTTTGAAATATTTGGATTACTTTAACAAATGATAAAGGGATGGGGATAACTCTGAAAATAGAAATTTTTATCTTTAAGATTCGAGAGAAGGTTTAAAGCAAAAAAAAACGAATCAAATCGATATTTGTGTGTCACTGGAGGATAATTTTATCAAATAAATTACTCTTTATTTGTCCCGAAGAATCGAAATAATTAACAATAATATCACTTTTCCTATCCTTTTTTTCAGCAAATGGATCACCTTAAGAACCTAAGAGGTCAAATGGAAGCCGTGTAGTCTTCCCCAGTGTTAGCAACTGCTACCTCTCCGATTTCTGAAGCATCAATGAGCAATGAAGTAGAAGAGAAAATACTTTTAAACTTCCCTCATTCTAAATCGAGCATTATGAGCCTCAATGGATAGAAGATTAACAAGCAAGTGAACTACTTTTAGTCACCAGTGATCAACAATACTATCTTAAACAGTCTCGCTTAGATCAATCCAGTTAGCTTGAATGACAACAACAAAGCATTTGTTATTGGAGTAAGAAATAGAGAGAATGGTTCATATTTTTAATACAAAATATGCTAAAACAAAAGAGGGGAAAAGTGATTATTTATTAAGAAATAATACCTAATAACAGCATATTACTATTAACAAGAGTATCAGAAGATTGAAATGCAAACACAATTATATCATTTACATTTAAAATATTTTTTCTCTCTCAAAAATTAGCCTTTAAAAGAGAATTTTTTATGGAGAATAGATTGGAAAAAACTAATTATGATTTATTTTACACTAGTGTTTTGGGGGAAGATTAGGTAAATCTAATTCCAGTTTTGTTAAACTTCTTGAAATTTCACTATGATTCTCTATTCTTACAATACCTGTTTATTTGCTAGATAAGTGGTGGAGTCTCAGCAGGGAAGAGCATAATAACAAACCTAGTTTTCCAGTCTTTGAAAACAAAATTCAATTTAAGTGTTGCAAATCTCATCTAAAGTGATTTCTATAAGGAAATCCCAGAAGATATAAAAAAAAGCGATCATTTTAAAAATTACAATTTCGATGAGCCAGGCGCTATCGACTGGTAGCATTTCAAGCAAGCCTTATCTAGTCTTATTTCCAAGTAACCTTTCAGTGCTCCTGTCTATGATATGGTCTAAGAACAAAGATCCAAAGAAACTTAGGATTATCGTACAGCTGACGTGATTATCGTCGAAGGCACTTTGATTTTTTCCTAAGAATCGGTCAGAAACTTGTTTGATCTTAAAATATTCTTAGATACAGATGAAGATATCAGACTCTCCAGGAGAAGTAAGAGACATTACAGCGCAAACAAGAAAGATATTTTAAATAAAAATTGTTAGTAAAAGTTTGTTAGGAATTGTTTGAGATTATATTGATTTTTGTTGGCGTATTTCATAGTCTACAAGGATGTTTGCATCCGTGGAAAGGATATTGAATAGGTTGTTCATCGCTATCTCAAGCATACTAAAATTGGATTTGAAAAATACACTCTTCCTGTAAGACAAAAAAAACCATTAATTTTAAGAATTCCTAAGGTTTTCTTAGAAATTTATGTAAAGAAAGTAATGTTTAAGATTGTTGATTGGATTGATTTTCTTGATGCTGTATTTGTTCAAAAAATCAAGTCAAAGAAGTATGCCGATATTATCATTCCCAACTATGGAGGTGGATACTCTGCATCGTTCTAAGAAGAAAGTAAGCTTAATATTGTTTGTTTTAAATATTCATTGTGATTATTTGATTCTTTTAGTACTAGCCGGGTTTGGATCTCTTGATAATGCAGCATTGGAAGTGATCATTAATTAGATTGTTGCAAAGAGAGGAGAACTCAAGGAAAAAGAGAATTGAAAGGTAGCAGTTGAGATTAAGTAAACACAAGGATTAGAGCAGCAACAAGACAAAATAAGAAAAATATTTCAAAGTATTTTATTCTTAATGATGTAAGAAAATTATTTTTGTTAAATTAACGATTAATTTACTGAGATTATCTCAGAAAGTTATCAAATAAAAACTATTTTTATGATCATAAAAAGAAGTTTCAGATTATGATATTGGTAGATCAAATATAAATTTCATTTATTGATATAAAGTAACTGAAATAATTAGTATGCAAGTATGCTAGATTGGATAAGTAAAACAGATTGGAAGAAATTAAACTGGGGAGGGAGGGGGGATCTTCATGCAGAGAAAGAAATATCTATTGTTAAAACTGGCCAGTTCTTGTGATTTATGACTGTAAAACCAAATCAATATCCTGAGCTTATCTTGAGGAATAACTCAAATTTCTGCTGGGAAGTTCACTTTTGAGCTGCCTTAATCTTCAAGTAATATCAAATTATTTGTAAGCTTGCTGGTTGATTTTTTTAAGGATATAAAAAAATCAATGCTAATATTGCTTTTTTTACTTTAAGCCCTTGAATTAAACAACGTAGAGAGGGCAATTCTTGATAAAAGGAAGATTAAGATAGCGAATCATTCTGGTATCTAAACATATTGAGCTGTGAATGAACGATGTATTATTCATGGTTTATTTTGATTTCTTAGTATTTAGGACAACTCCATTTTAGTTTACTCTCTTTGATGGGAATATTTCTGAATGAACGGATGATGAATTAGTTCTTAGACTGTTGGTCGATCTTCACTTTTTGTCTGAAGACAAGATTCAACAAATTGACATGCTTCTACACAATGCTAAGACGGATTTAATCTGTAAGGTTTCTTCTTTGTGATGTAGTACATGGCTTTTGCAGGTTTTTCATGGAAATAAGGTGGCTCCCCTTCCATTAATTCAACGCAAATTATACCCAAACTCCTTAAAATTCAAAAATTCAAAAAGAATCGATGACAAAAAAATAAGTAACTTTAAAGAAATTCCTTTTTGTCAAAACAAAATCTATTTTTTTCAATGCAATTGTCCTACCAAATATCAACTTTTTCTGTGTAATTTTTCTGTAGAATGAGTTCTGGCGCCATCCAGGAAGGTGTTCCAACTTAATTTTTAGGTGCACAACATTCTTACGTGAGCTATTTTGCAAATCCAAAATCAGCTATTTTAACCTAACCATCTAGACTCAGAAGAATATTGTCAGATTTCAGATCTCTGTGCATTTGGTTATTCCTATGAATGAAAAAGAGACCTAAGAGAATCTGCTCGCATAGAAAAGACACAATGTTCGTAGTTAACCTAGCTTTATCTTTGGAAATAATCGTAGCTAGATTCCCAGCATCCATGAAATCCACAGCCATGAATATCACATCCATGTAAATGAACGATTCATAGTATTTCAGGATGTTTGGAGATTGATTCAGTTTCATAACTACTATTTCCATTTTTAACTTTTCCAATTATTCAGGTTGGTTGATTCTTAAAACTCTCATAGCTCTGATTTCTCCTGTTGATTTCTAGATGCATTTGTACACCTTGCATGTAGCTCCTTTGCCTATTTACACCGAGAACTCGTAGTCATCAGATGGATCTTCTTGACGGATCTCAACCTTTTTTAAAAGAAAAGAAATGTCTTGATAAGTAGCAAAAAAAATGTCAAAAGTTAATCTTTCTTCGAGTAACTTTTCAAAAACTGCTTTAATTCTCCTCCCCCCTTCCTACAGCTTTAATAAATCTTATCTTATGTTTGATTATGTATCCGAGATAAATTCTCGGTGCTGTTACTTGAGCAACTAGCTAGAGAAGAGCTGTGTCTGTTGGTTTATCTAGTGTAGGCTGTTCTTACTCACTATTAAGGAGAAGCTACACGATTTGTTCAAAATCCTCACGAGACGGAGAATGTAATAATTGAGTGTGAGCAGTCTCAGCAAGAATTTCGTTCCATTCTTTCTAAGGTTAAACTTGACTGCTTATTGATGAAGTCCTACCATCTTCAGCTAGTTGATTATCGCAATTCTTAGCTGCTTGAATTAATTTGTAGATCTCAGCTGATGGTTAGCATGCTCTAACTGGAATAGGTAGATGCTATGTATTCACTGTTTTTTTCTTATCGATATTGAGATGTAATTCCTTAGAAGTCCATTCTTCAGGCATTCCCTGTAGCTTCCCTGTGCGTGGATCTACACTTACCGAAATAGCTTTCTTCACACACATAGGTTCATTTTCATTGGCATTTGTAAGCTCATTTTTATTTTCAGTATTCTTCTTTCTGTGAGCTCTGCCATGTTGTGAGTTGCCCATAATATGGCTCCCTCAAATTGTGGCAAGAAACTTCTTGAAATTTTTTTATGTATTCTTCTTATTGAATCCGCTTTTTTAAGACTTTTTTATAAAAGAAGGGTATTATTCACAGCAGGAAGATTGCGATGCTGCCTGTTTTTAATTTTATTCATCCCCCTCCCCACATACCTTCTCCTTATCCATGTGATTTATGATAAATTCAGAGATATCCGACGGCTAGAATTTCAGGGGTGATAATGTAAAGTTAGATTTAGCCTGTTTTAATGAATATTTTTTCAATACAAAGCAACAAACTTGTTTGTAGCTAAAATAGGCAATCAATTGTAATTTACAATATCAAACGAGATTTAAAAATCAAAATATGCTAGTATTATTGGAAAAGCTCATACCCATTTTTAAATAAATCCATTTTATCTAATAAATTCTCCAAGAAAGCAAACACAAATAATGCTATTCAATTACAAAGTGATTATTATTACATTTGAGTGAAAAATAAAATATTCAAATCGATTCTCTGAATAATATTGTATTATCACCATGTACTGTTTGTATGGCTAAGACTTTATTGTAGTTGTGTGAAAGGGGAATTACTAATCTCGCTGAAATAAATGAGTGAGATTCCGTTTCATTTCAAAATTATCATTTCTCCTGCCAAAAATCGAGTATTTCAGAAAAAATATCTTTGTGACAGAATGGAAATTCAAGCTCTATCATCCATACTCTTTTAATTATCGCCTGATTCTCTAGGCAATAAGCAAGTTTGATAATCTCAGTAATCTCCTTTAATTTTGTCCTTCTTACTCCCAAATGTGATCATCTAGTCCAATACAGGATTCTAATTATTTTTTTACAAATATTAACTTTCTTTGCTAGGCTCTCAAAGCCTTTCGCTAAAGGAACTGAGAAATACTGCATTAAAAGGCTTGAAAAGTAAGATATCAGAGTGAAATTAGCAAGCCCAAAAACGTTTTTATGTTTGTTTTATGGGTTAATAATGGATCAGAATATCTTTTGATAATTTTAGCCATCCGAAAGAAGTGATTAACAACAGAATTGTGTAAAAAATATCACCCCAAAGATACAGTTATTCTGATGATAAGTGTTCTTTGTTGGAAGTCCAATAATGCAATAAAAGTTATGAAAGAACCAAGAGAAATAGCAAGAAGAAATAGAATTAAAGGAAAAATCAATCTTTTCTTATTCTTATTTTTAAAATGGCATTAACCGCTAGATTTTTCTTCTTCTATTCGTTAATTAAAAGATATGAAAAAAAAAGAGAGAGACAGAGATATTTAATAGTTTTCATTAGATATTCATGAATTTATGTGTAAGTCATCGAAATAGACTGTGGATTGCTACTAGTAGAGTTTCACAGAAAAGTTAATTACATTTGAGGGAAACGATTGAAAATGGAATGATAAGCTAAACTAGAGATTGACCGTAAGATTTAAACTAGATTACCGAATAGATCCGTGAATGAATGGCATATGATAAAATGCTTCAAATTCTTTATTCATGTGACTAAATACAATGAGTTTAATAGTTTTCCTATGAAAACAATACACAAAGTTATTCAGGCTCCAAATTTGTTTCTGGCTTCAAAACATCTGGGTAATGATCTCCTTTTTTCAAACCCAGTCAACAGGGTGGAGGTTTAATTGTGTACATGTATTTCCACTTTGCAACATGAAGGGAGACTCATGAGAATTGAATCAATCCTAGCATCTGGTGAGAATAAGCCGAACTTAGTGCATCTGTCGTAAACGAGATTGAATTCAATATACCTTCCTCTCCTGATTTGTTTCCACTCGATACGGGTCTCATCATAAGGAGTGTCTTTTATCCTTCCAGCAATAATGGAATCGTAAGTCCTTAAAGTGCCATATCCAGCTGTTCTTGATAAATTCAAATGTCTTTTACCAAGAGTTATCATCATAAAATCATCGAAGAAGATTCGATTCTTTCAATACCTCCATGAGACGATGTAAAAATAGTCGTCATTGTCTTTTTTGAATTATTTTGTTAAGACCTTTTTGACTGAGCAAGATAGACTAGAATTGCTGATGGAAATCCACACCATTTTTTTTAAACAAGTAGAGAGGAGTGATATCACAACCACCAAATCAAGATTCAACTGTTTCTCCTATTTTAGATAAAAAATCGATTCATTTTTTTAAAGAAAGAATATTTTCTAAAAATTTTTATAATACTCATTAATAAGCAGATTTATCGATTAAACTACTAATTTCTAGATTGAAGAGTTCCATCTATCGATACTTAGCATGGAAAATTGGGACAATTTGAATGAATCTCCAGAGAAATGACATTAACATAGAAATCATATCTAGTAATTTCGCATCAGTGAAGATCTTGCTTGATTAATAGCAAATCATCTTCAGCCATTTGCCATAAATATCTTTTTTCAATACCTCTTTCCTTCATACTTGAAGCGATTCCCTTATTTAAAGGGAAGGTTATCTTGAACATATTCACTCTAGCTTTCTTGAAAAGTTATCTTCTTATTCGTGATTCATAAACCAAAATATAATTAATTATCTTCAAAGAAAATGTTTTTCTCATTGCTACTGACTTGAAGGACACAAGTCAAGCCACCTCCATTGCTTTCTTTTCATGTGACATCTAAGTAAACGAGCTATACTTTTTGCTTGTTTTGGAGAATCTTGTTGACTAGAGTTACTAGTGACTAGCTTTGCTTGATATTGCTTTATTAGTAGGGTTTGCGAATAACTTTTTGCTGAAATGTCTTTAAATTATTAGAAAGTTAAAAAATTGAATTATTTTAGATTAACAAACCTTTTGTTTATTTTTTGGATATTGAAGCTCAGGTACTATAAGACAATATCTGTTTAAATTAGTTTATTAACTCAATTCATCATGACTGTGTTATAAATACCTTTAAACTATCTTTTATTTTAAATAATCTTCTGAGTTTTCTCATATTCTTTGGTTTCAGCATAAGCGAAACTTAATAACTACTTGAAAAAATACTAATATGAAATTAGTGGGTATTTTTGTCCTAAAATATAAAAATATGAATATATTTGCTGTCTTTCAAGTAGGCTTCTAGTATCTGACATGACCTTATGTAAATCAGATCACAGTATAATTTGATAGCTAAATGCTTGAGAATGTGGTATTCTTTTAATAACTTTTTTCTACATGAGAAAAATTAAAAAACAATTTCAATAATCTGCCTTGAGCTGTTTTTATCTTTCTCTCATTTGATCCATCCCCTATCTATCTCAAGCAAAACAGCTTGCCTTTGGGGAAACATTATTCCCATGACCTTTTGATTGTATTAATAATTAAATGTACAGAAGTGAGTGGTCGAAGAAATTTTCAAAAATAATTCACAATATTTAAACAAAAAAAGAATAAATAAATACAACTAAAAGAATAATCTTCATTAATAAAGTTCGACTTGACTAGCTAGCCACTCCAAAAATGAGTTAGAAATCCTATAAACCCCTGAAAACAACTGAAAAGGGTAATAGACGCATTGGCTTGAAATAAATAGCCGCTATGACTCTAGGCTCAGGGAATATGAGTCTAGCTGTTGAGCTACCTGCAGGAGAAGAAAAAAACGAATGGCTTGCTGTGAACACTATTGAATTCTACAACGAAATATCCATACTTTATGGTACACTCATGGAAGTAAGTTGTTTTTCATTATCATCTCATAAATTCGTTTGTTTTAAAACTAAATAATGCAAAATCAAAAACCTTAAATAACTCCTTGAGCTTATGATTATTCCTCCCATTTATTCTATTTCACTTTGTCTTCACTTGGACACATTATCTTTTTTGCTTAAAACTTGTGCATTCTTGCACTGAAAATTCAAAATAAGAATTATTTTTTTTGAATTTAGTTTTGTACTTAAGAAGCTTGTCCAATCATGAGTGCAGGCCCAAAGTATGAATATCTTTGGGCAGATGGGTAGAACATCAAAACACCATTGAAGGTCACAGCCAGTGAATACATTGATTATCTCATGACTTGGGTAGAAACTCAAATCAATAACGAGAGTCTCTTTCCTTGCCAAAT
>Ga0302271_10002084_pt1 | contig 18431 bp, 12 predicted proteins | sample III_Bog_N1_1_FD_198767 | JGI IMG/M metagenome (GOLD analysis project Ga0302271, IMG submission 198767) | Peat permafrost microbial communities from Stordalen Mire near Abisko, Sweden - III_Bog_N1_1 | ecosystem: Environmental > Terrestrial > Soil > Wetlands > Peat | place: Sweden: Abisko...
TATGCGAACAAGACTTGCATTTAACTGATGAAATAAGCTATCCGCAGAAGAGTCTATCAATTATGCTAGTGTGATACTCAAAGTAGAATTTCCAAGCCGATTCAGAATCTGGAAATTCAGAGGGTCGTTTTTCAGGAAGTTCAAAACTTAATTCGTCTTGAATTTCCCCCAATACATATCGAAGATATTCCTAAGCATCATGCTATTCATGAGGGTCGAACATCGAGCAAGACAGTTACTTGAAATTAGAAGGATTTATTACAGACTTTCTAGTTGCCCTTGCAAATTTCTCAAGTAGCTGCTAGTAAGCAAGAGAGAATTTAAATGGCTTATCAAATTTAAAAAAATTAAAGTATTAATCATAAAATTCAAAATTTCTTGTGGAAAAATCAAAAAGAACTTACTTTTTTCATGTGACAATATTGATATTCTTAGAATTTCTTTTCATAAAAGTATCTATTCAGCTCACCAATCGAAAAGATACTTTAAAGACCTAGCCACAAACAATAACAAAACAATATGATTTTCAAAAGAAAAATACCCAGAAAATAAACTTTCGAATATGTAATTGCAAAAAATAAAATAAACCTAAAAATGAATTCCAAATTATTTCCCTACAAGAGTTCATGTAGCAGTAGTTGGAGTAGTTTTCTAATCTATACGGAGTAAAGTAGAGCTTATTGAGAAGCTCAGGAGAATTATCGATGAAAATAACTGGCCCTCCTCCATACAGAGTGTACAACAAATGCCACACTTATTTATTTACCAAAATGAAATCTGTCTCGAATTCAGCTTCTGGATTGAGTTTTCCATCTTCGATAGCAATATTTGCGTTATTCACTGGCTTATCAAAGGAAATCTTTTGGGAAGTTTACAGATACTTGGAGTATTCGTTTACCCATTTTTTACTGACTGCCCAGCTAGTCATACCTGGAATATTCTAGTAAGCCTTAATTAACTTGCTTTCTTCTAATATTCTATTACTAAGATTAAGCTGACGGATGGTTTTAACTTGCTTTTCAATCATTGCTAGTTGATCTTCCATGCTACTCAGAATTTCAGCTGTGCTTGTTGAGTGGCTCTTTATTGGATTTGAGTTAGCAAAAATTATTTTTAAAAAAAGAAGATTTACCACATTGAGAGACATTTTCGTAGAATCCAAGGATCCCTGATCAGTTGGATGAGATTACTGTTGTTATCCATTCATTCCTCTGACTTGTGATTGAGATTATGAAATGGTTTCAGTTGTCTTATTCTCTCCATTCTCTCCATGTACTTCTCCCCTTTCTTCAATAGATGGTTTCTTAACCTTCGAAGAGTTCACAGAATTGCTCTGATCTCTTGATAAAGGATCCAATTTCTTTCTCCCCTTAGTATTATCGTGATTGGAGATTTCCACACTGGCCTCTTTATTGTTATTTTCAAGACCTGCATTGCTAGTATCTTTAGCTCCTTCCCTTTTACAATAAACACATTTTGAAGATATATTTTTCAACCTTAGAAAGTGAATGCCCATTTCCTTGTTTAAGAATTATTTTTAATTAATATTGTTGAATTCTTACACTATTTTGCTTTAACTTAGTTGAGAATTCCCCTTTGAGCCTTCATATACAGAGTTTCCAGTGGCTTTCGTTTATCCTTTCTCTTCAATCTAAGCATTCCGATCTCTTACAAAATAACAGTTCTCAAGACGAGCAACTCATTTTAGAAACAAAAATATCTCTCTTTGTGAGTAGCTTATTGTTTCATTTTCCCAAAAACCTGAAGGAATTTAAGTAATCTTACTAGATGACTTCTGAAGTTGCTCGAGCATTGGTTCTTCCAACTTCACGATCAGGGCTTTAACCGTTGACTTACTAGCTATTTTGTAGCTCTTCTTTCTACCCTACATTGTCGTTCTTGGCTTGTTATTGCTGCGCTCCAGTTTTTTTCTGGATCTAACATTTTAAATAGCAATTTATCAGCATAATTCACATAATCATTGCAAATATTTTTTTCCTTTAAACTATTTTGCTCAGCAAGATATTTGCTTACGGAAATACAACTAAAGAGACCCTTGAAGAATTTCATGTCACCTTCAGTTTGTTCACTCCCTGTTAGAGCTTGAAGTTGTTTTCCAAAGTATGCAGTTCTTCTTCAAGATTTGTCAGTGATTCTTCTTTTTTATAAGTTAGTTGTTTGTGGAACTGGTAAGCGAATAATTTTCCCTTTTTTTGCTCTTAGTTTAATAGAATCTGATTTGCGCAGTCTTATTACTCTTGCATTCTTTTTTTGTTTAACTTGAACGGCTCTTAGTCTCCCCTTCCCCCTACTTATGTCTTATAAAAACTCTAATGCATTTGCTTTGCACTGTCCTTCCACTAATAAACGTTTTCAGAATAAAAAAATTATTTTCATTAATCTTGAATTTTTTCAATTTTTTATTGATGTTCTTACTTTATTATGCAAAAATGTTTCAAATTTGAATTATTTTATGAAAGGACAAGCAATTAAAGTGAAAAAATATGGATAAATGAAATACACCTAAAATAAGAGGCGAAATAATAAATCACTAAACTTGTGTCTTGACTCTAGCTAAATGGATAAACAGGCTAGCAAGCAACTAATAATTAATTAGATTCAAAATAAGCGAAGAAAATTCAAAAATCTCAAGACAACAAATTAAATTGATTTGGCTTTCAAAAATATTTCAAAAAAAATAAGTAACAAAATAATTAATTCGAGCGCAAAAAAAAATTAAAAAAAATGTCCCATAATTCCCTCTATACAGTACCAGGGTAAGCATATTCTAATCGTAGCTCTGATATTTAATCACATCATTCTTCCAAATATGTTGGTGGTAATGGTTATGGTTCCTATGGATCTGTTAGTCTCTCAGGTTAAAGAATCCCGGTTATTCCTTAAAAGATAATCTATATTGGATAACCCTTTGTCTCCTCTTCACAGCAATTACCTGGCCCATCGAATCTCCCAGTTATTTCTTAGAGCCCTTTCAGCTCTTTACAGCAATTACCCCCATAGAATATCTAAGTCTAATAAATCCAGGTTGTTCCTTAGAGAAATGTCTTCTATTAACAGCAAGTAACATCTCCATAGAGCCCATAGAATCGTGTGCTTTTCAAAGCAACTAATAGTGTCTTTACTTCGAACACATACACTTTGCCTACCTCATCAGTTATGATAAATAAAAATAATCTAAGTAGTAATATCGCCAATAGAGGGGAGAATTTGAACTTCCTCTAAAATTAATAAAGTTAAGAAAGAATACTTCAATAACTAAGTCCAGAGCACTTATCAGATACAAGCATTAAGCAACCCAGAAACAAAAAGGTAATTATTTAATTAATAAAAAAAGATGAATTTTTAAACTTCCCAAGCAACAGCCACTTTTCATCTGCGCGAGGCCTAAAAACCTAACTAACTCATGAATTCATCTGTATATTTTCCCATTCGTTTCATTATTCTTTGAATTGTTTCATTAGGAGCAGAATGTCATACACGCAGAGTAGGAGAGCGCACTTAAAAACGAAGCAAAGGAGGTGAAAGATGAGGTCGATGAAATTCATAAAACACTAACTGATTTTATGGTGAGTCAAAAAGAAGAGCAACAGATAAGAGACCAAGAGCAAGAGAGACGATACCAAGAGCAACAGATAAGAGACCAAGAGCAAGAGAGACGATACCAAGAGCAACAGATAAGAGACCAAGAGCAGGAGATAAGAGACCAAGAGCAAGAGAAACGATACCAAGAACAAGAGAAACGATACCTAGAACAAAAGAAACAAAACGAAGATCAATAGAAACAAAATGAAGAACAAAAGAAACTAAACGATGAAATCCGATCTTTCATGAAGGTTATGTTGAACCGTCAGTAATAATAAAATTGAAATAACTTTCTAATGAAAATTGTTTGTAATGTTTAGTTTATCTTACATATTGCAATGCTCGTTTGAATTAATTGAATTTCTTTTTTATATTTACAATTCAATAGCTTTACAATAATCACCAAAGGGATAGTCAGATTGACTATTATGAAAGAAAGAAGGGTATTTTAATAAATAATAAATAACAGGAAAATCTTATTAACTTAGTTATGTTAGTAGTCTCAAAACGAAACTTGTCTCAAATTTTTGGAATCAGGTGTTACTAACAATATTGTAACCAATAACTCATAAAGAAAATGGATGTTTGTGAAAAGAGTCTTTAGAGTATGTTTGATTGCTTATCTGTTTGTTTTGATTCTATTCACTTTCTTTTTTTAATAATAATTTCCCTGACCCTTCAAAAATTGCAAAAAGAATAAAAGCATTTCTATTTCCATAAATTTATTAATCTATTCTGCATCCTCAAAACTCCATCTAATTTAAAAACAAATATCCCTTTGTTTTTCTTGTTTCTTTATTTTCTTGTCTGATTAATGACATTTTTTGTTGGGAATTTCGAATAGATTCATTAATAATAGCTTAATGACTTCATAGTTCTATTCAATAAAAAATTCAAATTCAAACAATTCTTTGATAGTTTATCATTTTCTTCAATACAAATAATACAACATAATTTTCACTAATAAAGATAAAGAAAAATAGAAATCAAACTTAAGAGTTTTTCAACCATTTTATGGAGAGTTGCTTTTTGAAAGTACACTTATTTTATTTCCCTTTTAGAAGATTGCTTATTTTATTGCAGGCTATCCCACCTTGATTGTTTCTAAAATTATCACTTACTCTCAGAAAAACTCTCTTCACGACCGATGAGATCAAGAGATCGCTTGATCACTTCTTCAGGGTTGGAAATGTTAAAATTAACAACAATGTTTTTGTCTGGACCTCCCATGCTCTTTAATGAGTGGACATATTATTCAGCTAATTTATATTAAGCAGCCTTCTAGCCTTCAGCAGTTGAAAGTGCCGAAGACAAATAGTTTAATCTAGATATGGTAGCTTCAGCTTAGAGTTTGATTTCTTCACTAAATCCCTAGGCACGCAAGATTTTACTTCTTTTTTCTGCCTCTGCCATGTTGATTTCAGAAGCCCTTTAACCTTCTGAAATAAGAATTTCTGCTCTCTTTTTTCGTTCAGATTCTGCTTCTAAATTCATAACTTTGCGAATAGTCTCAGAAATAATGATGTCCTTGATTTCATAGCGAATGGAGCTCACACCCCAGACTTCGATAGCCTGCTGAATTTGCTCTAGAATGCGCTGATTGATTCTGTCACGTTCTTCAAAAGTTTGATCTAAAGTTAAATTTCCAATTTCACTTCTTGTAGTGCTTTTGAGCTAGCAGATGAGCGTATCCTAAAGGGTCTTTGGCACCATATGAGCATTTCACTGGATCGTGAACCTAATTTTTGAAAAATATTTAGAAAGAATATTGAACATCAAGAAAAAAAAGGAAGAAAAAAATTTAAATATTTTTTGTTTGCATTAAATCAAACTAATCGATTACTTTGAGATAAAGTACACCATCAACATTAATAATGACATTATCCCTTGTGACTGCATTCTAAGCACTGATTTAGAATGGTTGTTCTTTCAGAGAGTGCTGATATGCTACTCGCTCGATAAAGGGAATCAAAAAGTTGAAACCAGGTTTTAGAACTTTGTTATATTTCCCCAGATATTCTACGACATAAGAGCTCTATTAAGGAACAAAGACCATGAAAGTCTTAAGAGAGGAGTTTCCCAAAATGAAGAGGATCAAATCAATTTCAGAATTAGACATTAACCATAAAATATTCTTCAAATAGCAATGTAATTGAGTTTTTTAATTATTTTTTTGCAATAAGTGATAATTCATAACACTTTTGATCAAAGCTATTAGAATATTCTCTAACCACTAATTTAATTTCGAAAAAAAAGTGAAAAATAATTTATATTAAATCCCAGTTCTTCAAGGAGAATTCAGTTAATTAATTTCTTGTTTTTTGTTTTTGTTTTATTATTACATTATTGATCTTTTCAACTCAACATAAGATAATTAATAATATTTATTTTTTCCTTCTCTAATTTCGATTCTCCTTATCAATCTCTAAGAACTAATAATCCTTTAGATTTCTATGATAATTTAATCTTTCAATCGTCAGATAGGTAGCTACACTACACTTTAGAGAATAGGAAAAAAAAAAGAAAAGAAATCAGAAATAACTAAAAGAAGAACAAAAAAATAATTATCAATTTAATTTATATTTTGGCGTTAAAAAATGGAAATCATTCGGCTAGATATCCCTGACAGACTAAGCATCTTTCAGCTACCTAACATCTCCACATCGAAAGGATAGTATGGGCTAAAGTTTTGGAATTCAAAGATAATATCTTTTTGAGATATTTTTTAGCAATATGAATATTTACAATCAAACATAACAATCTTAATATTTTTTAATAATTCTCAAAGCAACCTTGGAGATTGGAAGCAATAGATCTGGGAAGGTGGGCTCAAGATATATGAAACCATAGATAATAAGCTTGTCATTCGATTCTTTAGTCGAGATGGGAAGCAGTTCGCTTAACTGCAAGTATTGTTTTCTTGAAGAAGCATTTAGATTTGAGAATTTTTGAAATTCTTTTTGAAATCATTTCAGGTTCCCGAAAAATACGATGAAGCTATTGTGAAATGTGATGATAGTGTCAGAGGTTACGCTCTAAGATTGAATAATCCTAAGGGGGGTTATACTTGGATTGGTATGCTTCTTTCAAATTGTTACGTAGCTCCAACTAAATGAAATTTATTGAAAAGGCTTAGGATTCAGAGATAGAAACACAGCGTTTGATTTCCGTTCTAGAGTTATTGACTTCTATGAAAGAAACCAAGAGAACACAGAAGATGCAAAGAAAGAATTTGATAAAGTTGAAGATCTTTCGCTGAAATAAGGAGAAAAAATATCATTTTCGATGAATGGAATTGCTCAAAAACAGCATAATAGTGGAAATCTACAATAATAGGGGTAAATTGCAATTATTTTATGTTACATGCAAGCAGAGATACTGCAAAGAGGGTGCTTATCTTTATTTTTGAATTGCTTATGGATTATTTATTTGAATGAAATTAGTCTATCAAACTTTACCTTCGGAATGCCATCAGGATAAGCTTAAAATTCATCGCAATAAGCAAACAATAATAATAACAATAACGCTGATGGATGGGGATCTTGGGATGCTTTTGGAGGAGCAGCTGAAAAATAACAAAAATAGACTGATTTCTTTGGTGATTTTTCTGATTTCTCTAATTTTGGATCTTCATAAGCACCTTAAAATCCGTAGCAGACGTAAACTCAACAGCCCTTTTCAGGTTTCTAATAATAATAACCTTAACAGAACATGGATGAATGGGCATTTGGAAATAATAACACTAATAGCAATAATAATCCCACTGCTTACAAACCAGTTTAATTGCAGTAGCCAGCTAAAACTGATGGAACATCAGTTAACTTACTTGATTTGTGAGTTTTATTTAGTTAATTTTATTAGAATCTCTCTCTCCATTTGTTTCAGTTTGTGTGAATGTAAACTAAATAAATTCATACTAATTAATCTAGTTCTTATTTATTTATCAAAGGGGGTAAAGGTCGAACAAGCGGGAAAATTGATTTTTTATAAAAACTTTTACGAAGATTTAGAAGGAAGAAAGAGAAAAGGAAAAAAACAAATAGAAAACTTCTTAGCAAAGATGAATAACGTTCAAAAGATGGCTGATTAGACGAAGGAGTCTGTTCAAAATACTATTAAAAACTTACAATAGCGCACAGAGCATATTGAAAAATTGCTAGAAAAAGGCAATGATGTGATTGTGTTCTAAATTGGATCGCATAATATAAAATATGGTTTCGCAAGTTAAGAAAGCCCATCAAAGATACGAACTCTCGTTGCTTATCGAACTAAGAACAATGAGAGCTCCTTTTCTCATGAAAGTTTTAGAAGCTATGATGCTTTCGACAAAGAAGTTACCAAACTTGAAGGGATCTTAAAAGCAAATAAAAAACTTGGTGCAGGAAAAGGATCTCGTGGTGTTGGAGGAGGATAATAAGCTGCATAAACGAAGCAAAAACAGCGTGTGGAAGTTGGACTTAAGACACTTGAATTCGTGAATAAAATGGAACTAGAAGAAAATTCTGAAAGCGATATCACCAAGAGATCAATGCTATTTGGAGATGACGTGTTTTTAGTGGAGTAACATGAAGAGTATATGATCAGAAAACCAATCAAGCACGGCTATTTGAATGTCGGAGAATATGGCGGTGACAGTCGATAAGCTGCAAGTGATGTTGAGAATATTGTCATTCATATTTTAAAGAATAAACTGAAACTTTCAGCGAAATAATTCGGATAATTTAAGATTGTGCTGTGCATTCCAGATATCTTCCACAGATAATAAGTTAAATAATTCGTGGATATCTTTCTACTGAGCTTGGGATTTCAGGCTGTTTATCTTCATTAAGAGAGCATTCTAGCCTGTTTTGGCTATTGCATTGGTCAAGCATGTGTAGTTGACATAGGTGCTGAGAAAATCAACATCACTTGTGTAGATGAAGGTCTCATAATTCCTAATACCTTGCTGAGGAAGAACTTCGGCGGTGATGATATTGACGTAGCCTTGATGAGGTAACTCAACAAGCGAGGGAATATAGCATTCAAGTAAAAGGGGACTTTTAAACTGGAATGCAGAAGTTTCGGAGATATGCATTAGATTGAGAGCCTAAAAGAACGTTGTTCTTCTTTTGAGTAAGTTGAAGATCTTTCTAGTAGAGTTTATGAGATGCACTGTGTGCGATCGGGAATAGAAGAACTCTTCACTGTTTAGCATAGTGAAGCGCTTTATGTAGCACCTAATGTGATTTATCATGCTGATGCGCTTAATGCACTTCAACGAAACAGCTCAAACAGTTTTAAACCGATTAACTTTGACTATTATGATTACAGATCGAAGCTATTTGAATTCAATGATGATCCTGAAGATAATCTTGAAGAAGTCACTGGTAAATCTTAAGGAATTTTCATTTTAAACAAGTGATTTTGCTAAAAAAGTATTCAAAAGTCATTATTTTCTACAATTCTTTTTTTTTTTATTTTTTAGCTGGAATTGTTTGGGGACAAGTTAAGAACCTTGCTAATCCAAATCTCGCTGGAGCACATTTACTTGAAGCTGCTAAAAAGGAAGAATAAAAAAAAGAGTTGGCACTATAAGCTTAATAACAAGGATAAGTTCAAGAGTAACAGCAGCAGCAGTAGCAGCCTCCAATTTAACAAGAAAATACTGAAGAGAGCAAACAAGCAGATTTACAGTAAAATCAAACTTATAAATTAACTGAAGATCAGCTCTTGAATCCTTATATCATGGCTAACTTGGAGGATATGATCTCTCAATCGATAGCTAACGTGAAGGATCCCGAGTTAAGAAAGAAATTAGCAAACCATATTCTCATCATTGGTAAGAAATTGCATATTTAGTGTTACATTTTCTGAAATTAAAAATAAAATATTTATCTCAGGTGGATCAAGCTAGATGCCAAAGATGGTTGATGAGTTGGAGGATCGACTAATCGAGCGTATTTCATAATATGATTATAATATCGAACGAGTGGAGGTCATCGATTCCATGGCCAAAAGAGAGATGCAACCATCATACTTGAGTTGGATTGGTGGGACTGTTATCCCTCGATTAGAATCCATTAAAGATTTATGGATCACAAAAAACAGATGGTTAGGACTTTCTGATGGGCAAGATGGGTCATCTGATGAAGAGAACAGTCTAGAAGACAGAAAAGAAAGTTCGAATGAATATGGCATCAAGTATCTAAAAGAAAAAGTACCATTCTAATGGTGAAGAGATACATGTTTTCAGAATCGAATTATTGTTTAGTTTTCATCAGAAAAAACAAACATAAATATAAACCATTAATTTCTTTTATCACATCAATTATCAGCACTTCTTTTGATATCAAAATTCAACTTCTTCTTCCTCGAAATCTTCCTACTAATCCTGCTCTTTGGACTCTGCTTTGATTTCCTTTTCTTTGTCATGCAAACTCTTAAATTAACTTGAATGCTTGTCTGTTTTAGCATTTGTGAATGCTCTGTCGTTTTATCCATTTGGACTTTACTAACGTCCTTCTTCAATTTAACCCTTTTGAATTCTCGAATTGCTTCCAGATTATCTCTCAGCTTCCTCATTTTGTTAACTGTGCTGATAATTCATGCTGAGTGTCACAGGGATATTTAGATCTACGCTGTTAATATTTTTGCTGAATGCATTGTTGTGTGAGTTACTATTGTTGTATGTCTCCCTGGGGGTATTGTTGAAGCTATCCGCTAAATGAAAAAATAAGGAAAATATTAAAGATTTTGTCTGATTCATGAAAAATTATGGAATTGAAGACGAAGAAGAAGAATGAAGTACGTTCTTAGCTTTGTAGTTTCTTGAGATCTGTAAGTTTTTAATCAAATTAAACATGATTATTATGCGAATTCTCTTGATTCATGTGATGCTGGTTGCTATTCCCATCAGGATGATGAACTTCAGCGATTTTCTAAGAATTAGTTGATTAGCGGAAATAATTTGTAGGATTATCTTCTTCATTGTTGAAGTATGCATTTGAAGGTGTCTATTGCTGAGGGACTTGCAACGAGAATGAATTGAACACATACTCAAAGTTTAGGTAATTAGCTGATTTGGTGTTCTCATAATTCACTTAGTAAAGGAAATCAAGTAGACAAGGATCGATAACAGCATCGTTGAATTTCATGAATGATTCAAACTTCTTGCGTTCTACATGTTGCAGGTTGTCATGAGTGAAGTAGCTCCTGATTGCTTTTTCTTTCTCAGCCAAATACTTCGATTTTTATGTAAAAAAAAATAAAATGAAAAACTAATTCTTGAATATTAACGAATTGTGATGTGTACTTTCTTGATTTCCTAGAATTATTCGATGTGCGTTTCTGGTGAGTATATCGTGTAATACCCGATGGTTTTCTTAAATAAACTCTTGACTTTATCAACTTTGTAAGTTTTTTCTTCTTCATTAGAGAAAACACTTTCCTCTTAGGTTTCAGACTCTGTTAAATGGTGACAAATTACATTTAGCTCATCTTCGTTCGTCAAGTTAAACGGATCCCTGATTATTAAACAGAATCAAATAAATGAAGTCAAATTCTCTTTTTTTCTATTTCTTTCATGTTACCGCTTAAGAATTAGCTTCACTTCGTCTTAAGTTGTGACTTGTTTCGTGTAGAATGCACTTGAAAACATTTACTTATTTAATCACAAATAATGAAATATAAATATTCAATTTCAAAATTGAATCCTAATTTTTGTGTTTTCTTTCATTTTTTTGTTACTTGATCGATGTCAGAAAAGCATATCTTCTTCGACCTTAATCTAGCTCTTAATTCTGCTCCGATTGCTTGCAGAATGTAAGCTTCTCCATTTGTCCGCTTTCTTTACAAACCCAATTGATTTTAAATCTACCCACTTGATAGATTCTCCGTTTTATTTGAAGGTGTCTCTGTTCCAAGATTGGATGGCATTTCACTACCAAAACCCTAATTTATCATAGAAATTATGTTATTCTTTCCAATAAGAATGCATTTAATTTTTCAAAATATTACCTTTTCTTTAGCCGTCTCAGATCTTCTGTCTTTATTCCTCTTAATCGGGAAGAGTTAGTCATATTTTTCTTTGAGTTCAACTAATTCCAAGTGTTCTTTTTCATTTTTAAGTTTCCATGATTCTTTCTCTCTCGTTTCAATGCTTAATTTCTCCTAGAAATCAGCTACTAAATCCTTCGATTTTGACTCTAAATCTGCTATCTTCTTTTCTTTCTCTTAAACTCTCATATTTAGCTCATTGCACTCATTTATTTTCTTCTCCAACTGTATTTTAAACTAACCTTCTGTTGGCCCATAATTCTTTTTCCCTTACGTTTGCTCAACTCCTTGAAACTTATCCAGTTATCTTTCCTTTTTTTTGGTAAATCACAAAAATAAATCTGTTTAACTCCAAATTTCAGGCAAAAATCCAAATTTAGTCTACTTTCTCATTGAGCAGTTTCTTGTAAACAGACTTATCCTTTGCAGATTTCTATTATTGTCTCTCCATTTCCTTGATTTATCTCTGTGGTTTATTGTTTTTAAAAGAAAACAAAAACCATTCAACTTAGTTATTTTCTCTAAATAAAACGGATGTGTAATGATATGTTTTAAATTATCTTTACTTCTTTCTCTTCTAACTGCTATTTCAGTTATTCCTATGCATCTAGAAGCTTCTGATTCTCGCTCTTTAAATTACTGATTTGATTTAATTGCATTAAAAATCTCTCTTCAGCAGAACCTTCTTCTTCTACCTCTCCGCCCTCATTTCTAATTTACCATGGATTTCATTTAAATTATGTATAATCTCAGCTGCCTTACTCTTGGCTAGTCCCTAGTGAAAGTGATTGCTAAAGTAATCTTTTAAGACGGACTGTTTCATCCATGTATGTCTTGAGTTCTACTTCAAGTTCTGATATTTTCGTCAGCTTCACATTTCGCTTGATTGTGCTCATTTCTTTATCCTTTTGAGTTAGCTGTTGAGACAATTCTGCGACTTGCTTCTTTAAGTTAGGCACAATCGAGCTCTATTATTTTAAAAAAGATAATTGGAATTTGAAGCATTTCAATAGTCATTTTCAGAATTGGTTTTGAAAGTCATATTAATGATTGTAACTAAAAGTTTGCAGATTTACTACAAATTTTCTCCTTAAAGCAAAACAAAAATGAAATTCTCACCATATCAGACTTTGAAGATATAACTGAAGATCCTTTTGAAGTTCTCATGTTGAGAGAACTCACAAGGCTTTAAGTTCTGGTGTGTTCTTCTTCTTCAAGATGAGCTTCATATTTCCGAATTTCTTACTGATGGATAATAATTAAAATAGAATTCAAAACAATTATTTTAATAAAAACCATAAAAATCTCTTTCTTTCACTCTCAAGTTAGTTTATTTTCAGCAATCCATCTATTTTTCCATTGTTTTTTGTTCCCTAAAATTGTAGTTTATTTACCCTCATTGTCCATGCTTGTGTTTACAGCTTATGATTGTCTTATTTGAGTGAGTTAACTAGCTATTTTGAGTGGATAAGTTCCTCGTAGAGTCTCTCTTGATCTTGGAAGATGTTCTTGGGCATGATTTTCCCTACATCCATCAAATGCACCTCCGATTATGATTACCTTAGTAAGATAATTATCAAAATTGCTTTATGGTTTGTTTATTTAAATTACAAGTGAAGAGAAATCATATTTGTTGTGATTATTTACTTGATAAAAGGCATCTTATCCCTTGCTCCTTAGCTTTATTGAGCACTAGCGAATCCTAAATCTCTTTGCATTTAGTTGTTGCCATTGTCAAAATCGATCTTCCTGTTGAAAAGCAGACAAATAAATTCATTTGAAGAACGACAGAATCAATTTTAAGGTCTAAGTGAAAGAGCCAAACTTGAAATTCGAGGACGCGTTATATCTGGAATTGTAATCTTAGTGATCGGCTGGCTATCCTCCAGTGGTCTGTGGTCGTTGTGGCAGCTGAGGAGGTTACGGAGATGCAGTTTTTTGGTTATTTTAATTTTAAAGTGTTCGCCTACTAAGTGATGTCAGTGGACGTTACAACTATGGTGACTGCTATTACAGGGTACTCATGTGTTTCTCAAGTTACAAAACTCAAATCAAATGTGCTAATAGAACAAATGTATGTGTTTTTCAGTGAGATAATAATTAAATGATTATTTTTTGTCAGCGTTTCTTTTATTTTTCTTCTTAATTTATGAATTACTTTATCGTATTCATTGGCTAAACTGTTTTATATTGTCACTCCTCCTCCCCTGCATAAGAAGCTTAATTCAGGATAAACAATACATCTCAATCTTAAAGCAAGTTTTCAAAGTAATTCTGATTTAAATCCATGTTACGTGCACTAGATAGAATTAATGGTAAACATAGCAAAATTTATATGGTTTGAAACATCAGCTTAATCTTAGAGGTAATTTAAGTTGTAAAATAGAAATAGATTGTAGGATGAATTATTATTATTATTATTTTTAAGGATCAGAATTTCTTGTTTTCTCATGGATTCTTTAAAGAGCTGCGATTTGATGTTAGATTGGGGATAAGAGATTTTGTTTCTGAGAAAATTCATTGGAAAATAAGAGATTATTAAGAGGATATATCTTTAGACAATAGCATTTAGACAAAAGAGAGATGTCTACAATAAAAGAAGAAGCGCATCACAATGACATGTCGATGTTCGGCAAGGTGATTGTGGATCGCTTAAAGAAATTGCGTATCTTCATCTGGGGAACTCAAGCAGTAATATAAATGGGCATTCATTTATTTTTGCATACTTCTTTTTTGGCTCTGAAAATGAATGAGTTTTGAGTTTGTTTTGTTGTGAATGATAATTACAAACAACTAAGTTAGGTGCAGAGATAGCTAGAAATGTAGTGTATTTCTCGATAGATCACCTTGTGGTATATGATCCAGAGAAATTGAGTTACTCTGATTTAGCTGGGAGTAGCTTCGCAAGAGAAGAAGATATTGCAAATGGAGCAACTAGAGCTACAGTAGCTCAAAAATGGCTTAAGACGATTTCAAATTAATGCGAAATTTCGGTTTGTGAGGAGTTCGATATGGAAGAAAGTTTACAAAATATTGATTTATTAATCATGACACAATTCGTTGATGAAGAGGAGATGATAAATATTAATAAATATTGCAGAGACAACTCTAAAGGGTTCATAATGACTGGAACATATGGACTGTATTGTTTTGGATTCGTAGATTTTGGGATGAATTATAAATTGCATGACAGAGATGGAGAAGACACCTATCCATTTTTGATTTAGTCAATATCTAAAGCTAATCCTGGAATTGTACATCTTATCAACCAGCAGAAGCATCCATTTTAAACAGGTAAGGTTTAGATTTTAATGTGCTCATTACATTTTCTACTTTTGTAAGAAATACTGAAAGCGATTGACAAAAACTATTTTTGGATTAAGGTGATTTTATCAGGATAACTGAAGTAGAAGGGATGTACCAGGTGAATGGAGTTGAGCCAAGACCAGTTAAGGTTATTGATGAGTTCAGCTTTAGCATTGAGGATACTTCGTTCTTCGCTGCTTATAAAAAAGGAGGTTTTGCTGAACTTGTGAAGGTTCCTTCAAAGATGAAATTTGATTCCCTTGAATCAGTGATTCTTGGGTCAGATCCGAAGATCATGAATAATAAATACAAGAATGTTAAAATCTTACATCTTTTCTGGAGATCGCTTATAAAATATAAAAAAATTCACAGGAAATTACCTGAGTTGCTCTCAGAGGAGTCCTATTTACAAATACTTGAGATAGCAAAGGCATTAAACACAGAAAACAAAGAAAAACTTCCATGCTATTACTTGGAAGAGATTGACGAAAAACAGTTAAGATTATTGTCTAAATATGCATGTGTTTAGCTTGCTCCACTGTCAATCGGTTGGGCAGGTTTAATCTCCAAGGAAATTTTATCATTTTGTGGAAAATTCGAACCAATTTAGTAGTTATTTCACCTTGATTTCTTTGAAGTCAGCCCAAAAACAGATGTTACACTAGATGAAATTAGCCCATTCACTAATACCAGATACTACTCTTAAGCTGCTTTGATTGGCTCTTAAGCAATGGAGAAATTGTTTAATTTCCGAGTTGGTTTGATGGGAGCAGGTTCGAATGGATGTGAATTAGCTAGAAATCTAGTTTTAATGGGAGCATGTAGTGGTTAGAATGGACTCATGGATATTCTCGATTAAGACACATTCAAACAGTTTAATGTTGGATCACATCAATGGATCACGTAACAAATACCCGAAAGAGAGCATATTTTCACACCTAAAAAAAATGATTTTTTCTACTAAATAATTAGTGAGCAAGCTGTTGATAAAATCAAAGTTGAAGTAGTTCAACAAGCCATCATCAAACTCAATCCAAAGATTAAGATACGAACAACATAGAAACTAGCAGATAAATCATCTGAAAATGATCTAGGAGAAGATTATTGGCAAAACAGTAACTACATATTTATTACAAATTATGTTTTTTTCTTCATAAATATCATAATCTATCTTGTTCACAAATCAACTATTTTAAAAAAATAAAGTGGACGTGATATTCAACTGCACTGACAAGAAAGTAGCAAAGACATATTTATTGGAGAAATCATTATGGTACAACAAGGTACTAATAGACTAATCATTAGATGCCCTCAAAGGAGCAACTCACTCAGTCATCCCTAACATCTCCGATATCCCTGATCTTTAAAAAAATGATTTTATCTCCGGAAGGTTCGATTTTGATAAAGATGTCATCATGAATTACCCGTATCTGCAAGTTCATGATATCATCTGGGCTAAGGAAATATTCGAGTAACTCTTCGTTGAGAATATCAGAGAACTCAAACAATATCTCAACCATCCTTAATAGTACATACATCAGTATCAAGCACTCTTCAAACTCAACATGAACTACAGAACAAAGGTAAAAGGGGTTCAAAACACTTTTTGTGCTAATATTTTGGTTTTTTTTCTTCTAATTTTGCTCAATTTTTATTCATATTTTCTCAATAGCTCTTGATCATTCATTGCATGGTGACTCAGAAGCAACGAATCGAATTCAAGGATATTGTCTAGCTTTCCAAGGAGCTGTTTGATTTATACTACAATGAGCGATTACTTCGATTAGTATCTAGTCACATTCCAGCTGACAATTCTGAAGAAGAAAAATTCTGGATTGGCTACAAGCGCGTGCCATAGATTATTTCCTTTAACCCTGAGAACAAAGCAATCTTGAGATTTATCACAATTGTGACTCAATTATTCTGCAATCTGTTCAATTTAGAAATATCGCCTGAGAAAATATCTGAGGAAACAGTCAAGAAAATACTTCAAGCTTGCTACAGCAGCAGCAGCAACGCCGAAGATGGCACAGTTTAGCATCAGTATTGGTTTTTAGTAAGGAAAATAATGAAAATCTAACTCTTTTTTAAAAATTACATTATTTCCTTTGAATTTTTGAAAGCAATCTCACGAGCTCAGAGACGAAAAGGATATTGAAAACTTTGAGAAGATGCTTCAAGATTGTGCAAGTAAAGGAGAATTCTCAACTTTTCCTCAAAGATTTCGATTTTATTCTATTGTAGTTTTTGAAAATCTTCTTCTTTTTTGTTAAAATCTTCATTTTTTTCTTCAGAGCCTGCTTACATCCCTGAATTGAAGATAGGTGTGTTAAACCAGCAATCAACTTCTGAGCATTTCAGAGAAAAATACATTGAGTTCTTGGACATAGCATCAAATCTGCGGTCATTCTGCTATGGCCATGGGAAAATCTAAACTTACAAAGTGGAGAACATTGCCTTTGAGATGAATCGAAGATCTCTTTTCCCATAATCGATCATCACAAGCATGGCTGCATTGGAACTTTATAAGTATGCCATGGTAATTCATTATTTCTAACACCTTTTTCCATTACAAAAATATTTCATTTTTTGGACATTATTTAAAACAGGAAAAGGATATCTCAGATTATCGGAACATCAAATTCGATCTGACATAAAATCAATTCGATTTCATTCCACCAAAGAAAGCGAAAATCCTATCCAAAGACACAAATGCAGTATTCATCCCAAAACGTAACACCAAATTTTTCAATCCTTTGAGATTTGAAGGACAACTATTTATTTTCCATTTAGCCTTCACTGTATGGGAGAAGATTGTGATAGATAAGCCGGTGAGCTTAGAAGAATTTATATCGGGATTTTCAAGAGATTATGATATTACAATCAACTCGATTTATGTCAATAATGTTCAAGTCTGGTAGTCTAATCCTCTAGAATCCAAAGATAATCTCAAGTAAAACAAAAACCATAACTACAAAAAGATAAGAAAATTAATGATAATTGTTGTTTTTTTTTTATGAAAATAAAAAGCATTTTGCGGATGAATCTCCTTGAAGCATACGAGTTTGAGTCAGGAACAAAGTTAAACAATGGAACTACTCTCTTTCTTGTAATGCTCACTGCTAAAAATAAATAAGATTTACCTGTTATCTTCCCTCCAATTAAGTACATTCACAAGAAAAAAGTATTGTGAGGTACTAAAAGCAAAAAAAGTTTGTTATTTAAGAATTATTGTTTGTAAGGAATCAGCAAAATATCAAAGAAATAAAGAAGTAATATTTTAAATCAAAATTGTTTAGATTCACCATTTCTCTATTTCTTGCAGAGGCCTACTTTCTTTCATTATCTTTCATTTTTTTCTTCTGATTCTTTCCCCCAACTCCCTATTTTTGATCTACCACTCACTGGGGTTGGGGTTGGGGTTGGGGTTGGGGTTGGGGATGGGGTTGGGGTTGGGGTTGGGGATGGGGTTGGGGTTGGGGTTGGGG
>Ga0302271_10002086_pt1 | contig 18421 bp, 12 predicted proteins | sample III_Bog_N1_1_FD_198767 | JGI IMG/M metagenome (GOLD analysis project Ga0302271, IMG submission 198767) | Peat permafrost microbial communities from Stordalen Mire near Abisko, Sweden - III_Bog_N1_1 | ecosystem: Environmental > Terrestrial > Soil > Wetlands > Peat | place: Sweden: Abisko...
AGGACCTCTCTTATGTGCTATCTAACGAATATGTTGACTTAGGGCCTGACTAGCACATTGAAATAAAGAACAAGGTAAATTTCGATACAGAAATTCGAGCGATTGTTAAAATCGCTGAGATCGAAATCAAACCCCACTCAGTGTATTCTGGGTAATGGCATGTCGAAGGTTTCTCTTCCGATAATGTTATGTACACCTGCCTGTACATCATTGAGCAAGATGAGAAGCTTGTTGATGGTGTGATCAAATTCAAGCGAGCAGTAAGAGATGATGATGCTCCTCCTGATGGTCATAATCAAGAGTAATGCGCTCATAGTTACTGCCCTGACTACACTTATCTGTGTGATCCTAAGAAGGTAATCCCTCTTGGTTCGCTTGATATCAAAGAGAATCTTATGATTGTTTTCCCTAACCAAAATATTCACAAAGTGAAGGGGATCACTAATAACACTGACGTTCCTCTCAAGAGGAAGGTTGTTGCTTTGTTTGTGGTCAATCACGTGGACTCGCCATACACTTTGAATGATATCACGTTGACAGCACCACTTTCAGAAATAAAGAACCATCGGTTGAAGGATATGTACGAGCGCTCTAAAAACAAGCAGACAGATACTTAGGAATTCAATTATTGTGAACATTGACTGAGAGATATTTTTAGAAAAAGACTATTTTGCCAGAATTAAATCAGTTTATGTTACAGAATAGTGCAGTTTTTTGTAATTTCTGTAATTAAAATACAAATACGGTTTTAAACGATAAAAAGATCATTAAATCTTCAAATTTATTGTGATTCTTGCCTCAAAGAACATTGTTTAACAGTTTGATAATAATTCAAATGAAGTTGAATCTCTAGGCTTAAATCACGTATTCTTTTATTTATTGCGTTATTAGGAATATTCAATAAAAATCACATCAAAGGCAAAATTAATAAAAAAGTATTTTTAGGGAAAATATGATTTTTCAATTGTAATATGTAACTGTTTAATAGTAATTGAACTTATTTTACTCATACTCACACAAAATATTATTGACTTTTCCCTTTTTGAAATTAATACCTTCTTCTAAAAAAATGTTCGTGTTTGGCGGGTATCTTAGAAATAAATAGGATTCATAAGCGAGCATTAACGATTTAACTAGACTCTTTTGTAAATTAAACCAAGAAAAATCAAGAAACCAAAACCAAAATAAAAACAACGATTAAATAAATCAAAGATTACAATACTGAAATGTTGCGTCTCGACAACAATAAATATCTTCAAACGATCTACAATAAATCTGTAGATCTCCATAATTACTAAGAAAGCTAATACTATGCACAAAACCAAGAAGAAGGAGATGACAATGAAGATGGTAATGAAGATGACAAATGGGATCGCATAAACAAAAAATGCAGAGCTGAAGCTTAGCAATCTAACAATGCAGTCTATGCAGAATTGAAAATACATAAAGCACATGATATCTACATCTTCGAGAAAGAAGCTAACCCTACAATCCAGCATTTGACTCACAAAGAAGAATACATTCCATACCCTCATCGATCTGGTCTGCTTTAGGCAATTTCTAAGGCCATGCTTTATCAAGAAGAGAAGAATATTGTTGACTACCATCCAACTTTAGACTAGCTCACCGGAGATCTAAAGTAGGCTGTGGAGAATGAAAATAAAGCCCCACAGGAAATCGTAGCAAGGATTAGGAATATCATTCACTAATCGACTTAATCCTATCACAAAGATCTCTGCTCCATTGAGTCACAATAAAAAATTGAAAAATATTTTGAAAAAATGAGTTCCAGAAAATAATATTATGATCAATGGGGGAAATCACCAAGACTATCTCCATCACATTTTTTATGGCTTCCTGCTAGGTTTGTATTTGATTTTAATACTGAAGAATACTAATGTAAGGGGAAAATGTTTGAGCATCTTGAGAAATGGCCAGGGATGGGTGAACTCAAACATGAAGTCAGTGCTCTTGTCACCTATTTCGCACCAGCTCTGAAAAATATTCACCAATATTTCAAGGATCTCTCTTATGTACTTCACAACAGATATGATGACTAAGGGCCTGATTAACACATTGAAATAAAGAACTAAGTAAATTTCGATACTGAAATTCGAGCGATTGTTAAAATCTCTGAGATTGAAATCAAACCACATTCAGTGTATTCTGGGTAATGGCATGTTGAAGGTTTCTCTTCTGATAATGTTATGTACACCTGTTTGTACATCATTTAATAAGATAAGAAGCTTGTTGATGGTGTAATCAAATTCAAACGAGCAGTAAGAGATGATGATGCTCCTCCTGGTGGTGAAAGTCAAGCATAATGCGCTCATAAATACTGTCCTAACTACACTTATCTGTGTGATCCTAAGAAACTGATCCCTCTTGGTTCTCTAGATATCAAGGAGAATCTTATGATTGTTTTCCCAAACCAAAATATTCATAAAGTGAAAGGGATCACTAATAACACTGACGTTCCTCTCAAGAGGAAGGTCATTGCTTTGTTTGTGGTTAATCACGTCGACTAGCCTTTCACATTGAATGATATTAAGCTGACAGCACCACTTTCAGAAATAAAGAGCCATCGTCTGAAGGATATGTACGAACGCTCTAAAAACAAGCAGACAGACACATAGGAGTTCAATTATTGTGAACATTGATTGCGAGATAGCTTGAGAAAAAAAGAATATTTTCAAAATTTAGTCTGTTGCTATCACAGAAGAGAGTAGTTTTTTGTGATTTATGTAATAATCATAAAGTTTTAAGAAAATAAATTCCTTTTTGGAAGATAAAAAAATAGCATAGAAAAGAAATTGAAAATTTTATATGCAAGAAAATTGGACATATATTTTTAACTACATATTCATTCTTTGATACTTTATTCCCTCACTTACACTTTCAATTATATTTATTAATTTCAATCTGAATGATTGCTCTTTAAATTAATTTCAATTTTTTCACACTTTCATTAAGCAAAATATTCTCTTCAATAATTATTTATTCCATTCCCTGGTAAATATTTGTATTTTGTAAGCGACATTTCTCTAATAAATCCAAATAGCTAGACTTATCATCTTGTACAGTGCAATAAATAATGCATATCGAGTTATTTGTTAAATATTACTTTGATATTCGTATTCAATAAACTCTAAAATGATAGGATTTATATTTTTTATTTTAAAAGGCTCTTGTTAATTCATTAAAAATTATTTGATAATATTATTTCACATACTCACTTTCTTAAATCTATTATCCTTTCTCCTTTGCTGTCAAAAATCAATCTTTACTGACTAAAGAGATTATTTTTGGCGGGTATCTTCTAAAATAATAGAATTCATAAGGATACTTTAATTATTCAAAAAGGATCTTTTGACGCATTTAAAAATAACATATTCGATAAAAAAAACAAAGAAAGAATTTAAATCAATAAAAAACAGCCTGAATGTTGCGTCTTGATTAAAATAGATATATTCAAACGATCTACAATAAATCTGTAGATCTGAATGAATACAAAGAAAACGGGTATGGGGCACAGAACCAAGAAGAAGGAGATGACAATGAAGGCGGAAATGAAGATGACAGATGGGATCGTCTAGAAAAAAAATGCAGAACTGAAGCTTAATAATCTAACAATGCAGTGTATGCAGAGCTGAAATTGCATAAGGCACATGATATCTACATCTTCGAGAAAGACGCCAACCCTAAAACCCAGCATTTGACTCACAAAGAAGAATACACTCTATACCCTCATCGGTCGACTCTAATTTAGGCAATTTCTAAGGCCATGCTCTATCAAGAAGAGAAAAATCTCGTTGACTACCATCCAACCTTAGATTAGCTCACCGGAGATCTCAAGTAGGCTGTGGAGAATGAAAATAAAGCCCCACAGGAAATCGTAGCAAGGATTAGGAATATTATTCACTAATCTACTTAATCCTATCACAAAGATCTCTGCTCGATTGAGTCGAGATAAAAAATTGAAAAATACTTTGAAAAAATGAGATCCAGAAAATTCAATTATGATCAATGGGGGAAAAAACCAAAACTATCTCCATCTCATTTCTTGTGGCTTCCTGCAAGGTTTGTGTTCGATGCTAAATCAGCAGAATACAAGTGTGAAGGGAAGATGTTTGAGCATCTTGAGGACTGGCCTGGGATGGGTGAACTCAAACACGAAGTCAGTGCTCTTGTCACTTATTTCGCACCAGCTCTGAAATAAATACATCAATATTTCAAGGATCTCTCTTATGTGCTATCTAATGAATATGACGACTTAGGCCCTGACGAACACATTGAAATAAAGAACAAAGTGAAATTCGATACTGAAATTCGAGCCATCGTTAAAATCGCTGAGATCGAAATCAAACCCCACTCAGTGTATTCTGGCTAGTGGCATGTCGAAGGTTTCTCTTCGGATAATGTTATGTACACTTGTCTGTACATCATAGAACAAGACGAGAAGCTTGTTGATGGTGTGATCAAATTTAAACGAGCAGTAAGAGATGACGATGCTCCTCCTGATGGTGCTAATCAAGCATAATGTGCTCATAGTTTCTGTCCTAACTACACTTATCTGTGTGATCCTAAGAAGCTGATCCCTCTTGGTTCGCTAGATATCAAGGAGAATCTTATGATTGTTTTCCCAAACCAAAATATTCACAAAGTGAAAGGGATCACTAATAACACTGACGCTCCTCTCAAGAGGAAGGTCATTGCTTTGTTTGTGGTTAATCACGTCGACTAGCCATACACTCTGAATGATATCACGTTGACAGCACCGCTTTAAGAAATAAAGAAGCATCGGCTGAAGGATATGTATGAGCGCTCTAAAAACAAGCAGACAGATACTTAGGAGTTCAATTATTGTGAACATTGAATGAGAGATAGATGATCAAGAGAGAAAAAAGTATATTTTCAAAATTTAGTCTGATGTTTTTTATAATTTCTGTAATTATTACACAAATTAGATAATAAATAATAAGATCTGATATGGAAAATAGAAAAAAGAACACATTAAAGAAAGTGTAAATATTGTCTGCAAGAAAATTGAAAAAATAACAATAACTGCAAATGCGTTCTATGAAACTTTATTCCCTGGTTTACACCATCAATAAAACTAATTGATTTGCAATTTGAATGCTTTTTTTTTTGAATTATTTTGAATTTGTTAGCACTTCCATAAGCAAAATATGCCTCTTATATTAATTAAATTATATTTTAAGAGATATTTTAGTTCAATATGCATTATGACATAATTCAAATTGTTTTCTGCAAAAAATGAAAAAGTGATTTTGTTGTGAAAATATCAAATAGTCTGGAAAAAATCTAAAAAAACAAATTATTACTAATCGATAAGTGTTTTTCAGAAACATCCAAAGTCACTTGTATTGTAACCTAAAGAAGTAAAAAAACTAGACAATCCTATTGAGAAAGTGAATATGCTAATAGTAATATTTACAAAAATCTGTCTGGTTTGATGATATGAACTTGATTTGAGGATAATTAAAAACTCAACAAAAATAATAAGATAGAGACTATCAAGAGTAATTTGATCATTTTTTTAATACAATGGAGAGTTAAACTGTAGTGGCTGTACAATATTAAGTCTCACGTCTGCGTCCGCCAGCAATAAATGGATTGTCTCATCGAACGAATGTAATGCAAGTAATGTCGTATATCGTAGTAGTGCTTTTATTCGTGGTGTTTACCTTTTGCATCTTTCCAGCGCTAGGTTTAACTTCGCAAGTAAGAATAGATTTTATATGAAGTTTATTTATGATAAATAGTAAAAAGTAGCATATTCTTTATTTATTTCCATATTATTGTCATACTCACAATGTTTCATTTTTCAACTTTTGAAACAGATCATATCTGGGATTCTCTTTTATTTATCATATGCTGCTTTGATCGTGCTAGGCTATATCTGCACTGTTTTCGATCCCACTGATAGCAATGTCATAAAGGAAAAGACTGCTCGTCTCAATAAGTAAAATACATAATAAAAAAATGGGAAATGGTCGTCTTTTTTATCAAATATGATGGTTGTCCATTTCGTGTGATAGTTTTTTTATCTGCGAGAATAAATTGCAGAAAATAAGGAAGGAGGGGAAAAGAATAATTTGATTAACCTTAAGGCTAGAGAAAGAATTGAGCTAAGTTTATTAGAGAAAGATTGAAAAAGTACAACACCTTATTGTTTTAACTTTTAATAAAGATTAATTTAATAATTTTTCTTGGAATTTGTAATATGACTTTTTACTGCTTGAATGTGCTGATTTATTTTGTTTCTTTAAAAAGTGAGCAATTTGACGGTGCAGGCTTAGATTTCTATTGCTTCAACTGCGAAGCCCATGTATCACCTCACAGCAAACACTGCCGAGTCTGTGACCGTTGCGTGCATGACTTTGATCACCACTGCAAATGGCTAAATAACTGTGTCGGAAAGAGCAATTATAAATTATTTTTTTGCTTAATCATTTCTGTGCTAGTCAATGCCATTGCGTTCACTTTCTTTTCAACATTCGCTCTATTCAGCTATTTCTTTCTCAACTCAAACTAAGAATTAGCTGATAAACTGTACTTCACTTTGCAGAACGATCCTGATTTCACAATGGGCTTCTTCTAAGTCGTTCTATGGATATTCTCCTGCTTAGGGTTTATTATCGCATTCTTTGATGGAAATCTCGTACTGTTTCATATCTATATTCATCGCAAAAAGATTACAACTTACTAATATATCATGAATCAAAGAGAATTAGTAATATATTCAAATTCATTTTTATTTTTTCGAATTTCTAATGAAAATTTGGTTAACTAGGTATCAACATAACTCCATCAAAGAGAACAAAAGAGGGAAGAAAAACAGCGCTAAAATGAAGAAAAGAAACGCATACTGCAGCAGAAAAAGGAAGAACAATAGATGATAATCTCATAGAAAAAAGAAGAATAAAATTCCAAAAGAAATTCCTAATCTATTGCAATTATCTAATAACCACAAGTTGCTGGGAGTCGGCAGGATAGTCTAGATACTCATTCTTAGAGAACCAACAACGCAGATATCTTTGATTCTCGTAGAGCATTCATTTCTAAGAATCTTAATAGATCTACTGATAAAATGACAACTTGTGCGAAGATTACCTGGTGTATCAAAGAGAAACTACTTTGTTGTCTACGACCTAAGCCAAGGGAAGCTAAAGTCGGTGTGATCATCGGACTCACGAGGATTGAAGAATAATAGTCAGAACTTATGGATGATAAAGAGAATCTACAGTTACCGTAAAAGAATCTGGATCAAGCTGAAGAAGAAGATTTCCCAATCATGAATGTAAATAAATGAACAGATGGAAAGGAGATCGATTCATAAATGTGAGAATTTTCTGAAATCATTGTGTGTTTTTGCTTCTAGGAAATGAATTAACGAGGAATTTGCCATTCCATTGACATAATTGAAGAAGGATAGCTGAAGCGGATAGATAATATTAAAACATTGTAATCGAACAATCAACTTGATTTCTAAGGGATAGATCCAACTAACTTTCTAAACAAGGCTCAAGGAGTAATAGCTGCAGCCACGGAAGTCTAGAAAGTATCTTCTCCTAAGAAGGCAATTAAAGAACTAAAAATCAATGTTGATTAGTAAGATACTAGTGATCATGGAAATAACAACGATCAAGAAAATAAAGATATCAATAAATAACTTCGATTAGCTTAGATTCCACTCGGATCTAGTAACAGCAAACGCAACATTGATGCGTTAAGCATTCATTTGAGTTAGAAAGCTGCGTTGGATTCACCGAAGGTTTAGTCATTTACAACACAGCATTTATCTAAGCATATGAATGATAATCCAGCTGCGATGTATAAGGTTAATTCTGTGTCGAACCATTCAACTAATGAGAAAGAGGAGAATAATAGTAATTTTTATAGTAGTGGGAAGAAGAATCAAGTGTTGGAAGGAGAACAAATGGAGAATGGAGGAAATTATAATATGAATAATAATGTAATATTAATAAATCAAAGTAATAGTAATAAGAGTAATGTGGAGAATCGTTAAGATATGGATGCAAGAAGTGTAGAGAAGATTCCGCATCATCCTCCAGAATTTAATTCTGTTTCATAAGCATCGTAGAATTCTAACAAAACTAATAAAAATGAGAATACTAATCCTAATAATAATATAAATCATCTTACTTCTGATGTTAAATCAATCCCTCAAGAATTAGATGTTCCTCATTAGCCTCTTATTAATAACATGGTTCATTGAGGATATATTTATATTTTAATTTGTCTTTTAGAAAAGAACCTCCATGAATTCTTTATAATTTCATTTTTTGTAGGCAGATAAATTGTTTTTATATTGAAATAAAATGATTCTTTTAAAATATGTAGATTTTGGATTATTTCTGTTTTTTTATTCTTAAAAATTATGAAAATTTTTGATGGTTTGCACTTTAAATAAAAAAATAACAGATATTTACTGATCAATATTTCATAATTAACTTTTTTATCCATTTTAATTAGTTGAAAGAATTCAAAAATGTATTCTATGGTTTCAATCCAGTTTTGCTTAGTGAGAGAATATTTTCTAGCCAGATTCGATTGTTTTTGAGTCGAATCACTCTTTTTGAATTTGAATCTCTAATAATTGATTCTTAGCTGAGTTTTACATGTCCAGCCATCCAGCCTTTCATCCATTTTAGATCGTTTGTGATTTTGTCTGTTCCAAAGTAATCATGGCTGATGACTGAGTTTTCTGAGAATCCATGAGCGAAAGTAACACACTCTATGCCGTTGATGCTCATTGAGTGACCTGATTCAAGGAGAAAGCTGTAGACAGCTGGGCATGGGTAAAGTTAAGGAAGAGATAGACTATGAGGGAAGATCCATTCTCCTTAGATTCTGACTGGATGGTAAGGAGTGATCAGTAGCCCACTGTCGCTGCGATTATTCCCGTTGTTGAGGCTCACAAGTGGTAAGCACTGAGATTGAACATCAGTTTAAATCACACATTTGACTGTTTCAACTTTCCTAGAATTCGGACAATACACTCTATCACCTTTCTTAATATCCTTCACTCTCTTCACACTTCCATCACCCATTTCAACTATGCCCATTCCATCAAAACAAGGGCCAGATTTATCATAATATGCTTCCCACCGTTCCATATTCACAAAAATCTATTTCCTTTTCGAACCTTATGGAGGAGGTTTCGACAGAAATGTAGTTTCAATTTATTCTCTCAATTCTTCAAAAAGTTTCCCAGCATAAGGTTAGACACCTGGGTCCTTGAAATTCGAGCATATCTTATGAGCATGAGCCATCGCAAGTGCAGGAAGATAATGCACACCCCATTTATTAAAGTATTATTATTCTGATAAAGCAATTGTAACTTATCCTTTAAGATCTTCCAACAGAGCAGAAACAAATTCATCATTTTTGAACTTTGAGCTTTCAATCTTCTTAATGAGATCCTCCACAGCCTTAGCACTTACTACTTAGTCTTATTCTGTTTTAGGCAAAGCCGCTACTGCTTCCAGCCTAAAAGTCTCTCTTTAAATCTCTAATTCACTAGCGACTCCACTTTTTTTAATCACTTTTATCTCTTTTTTACCATAGTCTCCTCTACTTTTATTAGCCTTGTAAAACACTAATTCCACTGAATAATCCTAAATCAACTAAGAATTTATTTCTTCCCTAAAAATAACATCTTTCTGTGAATCATACAATAAATTTCCTAGCTCAATAGCATATTATCCATCAGCCATCGCAACTACATTCATACCAGAATTTATTTAAGAAATCGTCAGTTTTGAGTTTTTATTCAGCGGTTTCAAAATGATCCTCGCATTCATAGCATAAGTTGTTTGAATTGCTGCTATTGAATTAGTGAATACAGTTCCTACAAAGCTAGAATCTGGAATAAAATGGAAAGAACTACTTGCTATCCTCGCTATGCTTGCAAGTAACGGTGTGTCTAAGAAATATCCAAATCCTAGGGTTGTTATCGCTGGTTTAGGATAAGGATACTTATCATAGAGTCTTTTCAGTGTTGGGGCAATGCCTCTAGGTGGATCGAAGTTAGGTTTTCCATCAGTGAAGACCAATATTTGCTAGGCATTGGATAACTGTAAATGAGTTTACAGTGCATGAATTCCTTGTTCTAATCCGCTCCAAAGATTTGTCATAGTTTTGGGAGAAAGGCTATTGATTTTACTTTTTGCTTAGGTTTTCGAAGAATTATCGAGGGATTTTATGTCAATGATCTTTTCTCCTAATTCACTGAATACTACAACAAGGAGGGAGTCTTTTTCGTCTAAATTATCAATTACAGTGCAGAGTCCATGTTTTACGATATCTAAAACAGAATATCCAAGATCGTTGAGTCCTTGGTGGGTTTGGATCGAAGCGGATTCGTCCATTGATCCAGATATGTCAACAACGCAGCAAATAGAAACAGGCTGTTTTGATCCATTTGATGGACTTTTCACTGAGAGTAGCACTTAATTGTTAGATTGCTTCAATGTGAAATTGCAGTCTTCTCCAGATTAAGATTATTCGCTATCCTAAGGCTCTTAAGGGGGCGTGTGATGATTTTCGTCATCACGATCTTCTCCAGAGCGAGAATGCTTGCTTTTTATTAGTGGCATTTGATACCTTTTATTTGATTTTGTTTCTATAAAGAAAAATATTGGTTTTAATCTTTTTTTATTAATTTTTTTTCTGCTTTTCTACTCTTCTCTTTCAACTATTTCGAATTTTTTATTTTTGAGAAAGATTCTCGATTATTCTTTCATTGTCTTTTCTAAACATTAATTGATAATTTTTTCTGTCGTTTTACAAATTAGAATTGACAAAAAAACACTTGAAATTAACATTTTTGTATGAAAATAAAAGTAGATTATTATCTATTTTTTGATGTTTTTTTTTAAATTTTAGTTAAATCCGCTTTTATTTCATTGCTTAGTAGCACATGTATTGTACATAGTAGGTACCTTAATGATTTATTATTTGCCAATGTTAATATTAGCTTGACAGAAGAAATCCTTTGTGGGTTCAATCATATCTTTCATAAAATCAAAATCGTTGTGTGTCATTTCAGAAGGCAAATGGATGTAACTGATATGCTAAATACACTCCATAAGCTAAAGAGAATCGTAATATGGTACTAATTCATCTTTTTTTCCATGGATAAATAAAGTAGGTGCTTTAACTCCTTTGATACAGTCGATATTTCGGAAGCGCTCTGCGACTAATAGAGAGAGAATTGATCCAGCTATGTTCTTGACTACGCTTCGAATCGATGTATAAGGGCACATAAGAATTAAACCTCCTTTGATTTTGAAAAGGCGAATCAAGAAAAATAATTACCAAACACAAAATTATGAAGAAATAAAAAATATACCGATATTTCTCGTTCCTGCGATGTAGCAAGCAGGTCCACTTCCAATCGATCTTCCGAAGATTATGATATCCTTTGAAGGTACATTTAATGTTTTCCTTATGAATTCATAAATCGAGTCAGCATCAGCGAGAATCTAATCATGATTTGGTTGACCTCTGTACAATCCATATCCAGGATATTCTCCAACCAAGACATTCACCGATAAATATTATCGAAGAGATGAAGCAAATTCATAGCTGTAACCGAGATCCTCAGCGTTGCCATGAAAATATACTAGAATTTTATCGCTACCTGATTTAGCTGGGAGATACAAGCAAGGGATGGAAGTTAAATAGACGTTCTCGAGATTTGGGCCTAATTTTACTGCTCTTTGGAGAGATGGGATTGTTGGTTTTGTGTAGGTTTTGATGGAGCTAGAAGTTGTATTTGTGCTAGATGTGTGCGTGAGGGAAGAGATTGACCGCTATGAGAAAGAATTAGAAGGTAAATAGGTTGAAGTATGATCCATTAGACTATGATCGACTAGATTACTTGAGTAACTTTATTAGGAGGAGAAGGACTAAATATGAGATTAGCGATCATGAGGATAACAACTATGATGAAGATGATCTCCAGAAATGGTTGAATCATTTTATGAATGGGAATGCTAGTGCAGTTGGTGATTCTTTTGTGGTTAACTTTTCTGTATATCGGCTCTTTTAAGTTTTCTTTCTGATTAAACTGAGCTTACATTTCTATGTATTATCCTTAATTAATTGTCAACCTCTGAATTATCATTTAATAGTTTTCTTTTTTGAACATTTGCCTTTTTGCTCATACCTTCAAACCTATTAGTTTTTGAGATGCTTTGAAAGCTCTAATGGGAACAATTATGATGAAGAGAACGACCTTAATGCTGTTTATGTTAAACTTGGGAATAATTTGGAGTTTTAAATTGCTCTAACCTATTTTTACTTTTACTTTAACTGAGGTAATTATTCTTATTATTTATATTTTGCTGGAATTATTATTCTTTACTGCATACTTTCACTTCTGGCTCTCCTTCATAGTTTGATCTAAGGATCTTCTTATCTGACATTCTTATTGTCTTGCTTGAAGCATACGACTCACACTTGCTATTCTCCAGAGTGTCTTTACTACCAATTTAAAAAGAGTCTTTTTTATGAATTCTTCTTGGTGGAGTTAGGGAGTTCTAAATCATCCTATTTTACTGAATATTATACTCCTGTTATGATCTTATTATGGGTGTTCTAGGGGTTGAACAATTCAAGGAACTTTAGCTTCTTTATTTGTGCTAGAGATTTTCAGTAGTATTCTTAGTTTATTAGATGTTTTCATCCACATCGCTATCTGTTTATTGTAAGCAGAAACATCGCAAGAAAGGAGATAATGATGATGCAAAAAATGATGAATTTTAATTTTTATTCTTAGTTTCCATATTCATTGTTTGATGAAGACGATTCTTCTAACATAGTACTTTCAGCTGATATGCTGGTGTGTGGATAGGATTGGAAGGTATCCAGATAAGATTCTGGGATTTTTTTGTGTATGAACATGGAGGCACTGGAAAAAGCAGCCCATTCAACTACATAGTCACTGAAGAGACAACGAACGAAGGGAAAAATAACTAGATATGCTTGTTTGGATGAAATTAATAAGAAATAGCAAGGACTTATTTCAGCAATTGTTTTTTGTTTTAAAGTATTTTTGTTCAGAATATCTGGAATTTTACAGATTTCCTTTCAAAAGAGCTTGTGAAGTATTTTCTGATAATGTTATTTTCTTTTTTCTGAATCTATTTCATTCACTGTTCTGTTCCTCTCTTCCAGATAATGGACTTATTTTTAGGTAAATGGGTAGATTAACTGAGAACATAACACGATAATAAAAATAATTTCATTTTAAACCATTATCTTATGCTAATAATTTATTTCTCACTCTCATTCTTTCATTTGTTAAGCAATTTGATAACACAATGATCTTAAAGATCAATAAAAATGAGTCCTTAAAAGTAGCGAAACATGAGATCAAAATATTACGTTTTTGGTTACTATGTCATTGATATTTTTAAGTAAAACCCTACAAGACAGAGGACAAATGTGTTGGGAAGGAGAAATAGAATGTGCGATTTAGAGTCAGTATTAGAAATGATTCTACTCTATGTATATTTTTTTATTATTTTGTCTGCAAATTACAATGAATCAAGACATCGATCGATTTGTTAAGGAAACTAATAAATTTATTCTTGTTAAATGCTTTTACCGAGATTATTAAATTCTCAAATAATAATAAAAAAAATTAAATCATTAGAAGAACCAAAACTTCTAAGAGTATTAATCATTCAAAACCCTTGAAAAACTAACTTGAATGGCTGAAAAAATAGCTGAGCTTGCAAAGACAAGCATGCAAGATATGAGATAATCCATGAATTTAGAGTTAAACCAAGTCAATTAGCTGTTTGAGTTATCTAAAATCATCATTAAAACCACAACATAATTTCTCGATAATACTGAGAAATCCATTGATACTTGTGGCTTGTCATTGTAAAAAATCTCAAATAAACAATAATTCCCAGGGTAATCTTCCAGCAAGCTTCTGAGTTTATTCAGCTAAACTCGGAAAAATATCATCTAAGCTTTCTGCTGAGAACCAACGAGAAATTCAAAAAAAACTTACTGGACTAACTCACACAACACGCATGAAGAAAGAATCAATAAATTCAAATACTGCATCGGTCTTGAAGCAATGTGAAAATTGTGTTAATAACTTCTCATCTTAGCTAACCAAGCTCCAAGCTGCTGGGTTATCATTGGCAGAATCTAACTTGGAGCAGGAAAACAGCTAAAAAGATTCAAGACTATTTTACAATCGAATGTATTAGATTAAACTACAACTAAGAGCCTTACGAGAGAGCAGACAGCTAACTGAAGAAAGCACGATTGCTATGAATTTTGCTAACAATGCAAATAATATTGTTTAGTCCTTACCTGTGCACTCAGATTTCATTAAAAATTAACTGAAAGATGAGTTTCTCAAGGCAATAAATGCACTCATGAGGACATAGATGACGATCAATTAGCAGTAGAGAAGTACTTTGAATTAAGTAAAAAAAGTGTCTTCTTTGGAGAATCAAGAGATGTTTAGAGGGATTATGAGTGATCAAGATAAAGTCATTTAGAGGCTACATAAGAAGAGTAAAAATTTTATTCGAGATTGGTTGTTCATTCCATTGTTATTTTTTATCCCTTATTTAAAAATAATTTTTGTATGAATGAACAAGACGATGGAAACATCTATCCCCTTGGTACTCAGTATCCTTAGATTCAAGCAGAAATGGAAGAAGATCTAGACGTATTTTAGTTTTCAAAATAATGCATTTTCTTTTTTGGGAATGACATTTAACTTTTTTACTCATAAATTAATTATGATATTTTTTAGAGTTCCTTGGATTACATCCATAAATACCATAGAGCAGCACATCAATTCTTCGAAGAATATCAATCCCTTATCGATGAGAGACAGAAAGATTGGCGATATTTGATTTCTTGCTTGACTAGCGTAAACGAATGTCTTAGGAAATTATCTGCATAACTCTCCAAAGAAATAATCTCCATGGAAAGTCTAATTGTTTCCTTATCCTAGGACAGTCTAGGTGAGTTAGTTTTCTAGATTCTGAAGATGTTTATTAGACCTGTTAGTGTAGTCTTAGAGTCACTCGGGGAGTTTACAAAGAATCTTGAAGTTACCATAAAGAATCTCAGTAGAATCGCTGACGAACAATAAATCTAATACTCTGGGTTCTTTAATATGATAAATAAGCAACTCGAAACTGAAGCTACGCATGAATTGATCCTAGAAACGATAACATTCTTGAGTAGCTCATTGCCGATGCTTTATGAAAGCGAGAAAGTTCGAATTTTAAGTTATGAGAAACTTTGTGTGGAAATAGAATAGGATATCTATTAAAATACTGAAAAAGCTATGGAGTTCGCTGTTGAACATGAATTACGTTTAGAGTAATTTGAAAGTACGCTGTCCATGGAGTATCATGTAGTTTTTGCTGAGTCAATCGAGAAAATGATACCCTTGGAAAAGACAATTAAATATGTAATGTCTTCTGTTCATTTTGTGGTGCCTCCTGAATTGTTGGCACTTGAAAAGACTGATACAGAATAGTAAGAACAGCTTTTGATTGAGACACACATCAAATATGATAAGCATTCCCCTAGCGAATAAGAGGAAATCACAAACCCACAATCACCGAAAAATCAATTGGAATAATCACAATAATAAAGTGCTTCTTCATCTTCTCCACCATCTTCTCCATTAACCCATTCAGTTTCGTTGCCTTCACGTATCGGTAACATCCAAAAAAGAAAGAGTAAATTTCTTTAAAAAGAAAGAGATCGATATGAAGCATTCTTTGGGATATCTGATGAGCCATTCGAAAGCTACAATTGTGCTTTTGCACATAAAATATTACTCTAAGGGAAAATGCATGTTTTCAAGGATACATTAGCATTTCACTCATATTTTAATGCATAAAATTTTGTCGGAAGCACTGCACTAGCTATTCCTTTTGATGATATTCTCAGCATTAATAAGAAAAAGAGTGCATTAGTTTTTAACACAAGTATTGTGTTGTCTACTGTGAAAGGGGAGATGTTATTTACATCGTTTGTAGCTAGAGATTCTTGCTTTAAATTACTGAGCTTCTTGTTGGAAGAGCACTAAAGGAAAAAGGCAATTATTAGTAATCAAGAATAACAAATGTTGCTGCCTTTTTCAAGGGATTCTTTGGAGGAAAATGAGCAGAGCCATAGTAGTAATTTTGATGAAAAGTCAATGATTGAAGAAGAGCTTGCTTTGTTCACTGAGAAACACCGAAATATTAATGAAAATTATCGAGAAAAAGATGAGCTTAATTATCAGAATAATCATAAATGGGAGAGGATAAGAATCAACGTTGAAGAAAGTGACTGGGTAAAAGAGAGACAAATGAATTGGTAAAATGTTTCAATTATGCGAGACTGTGAGAAGATATCTGAATTGGAGGCTTTTTTCAAAGGAGCTCATCCTACGGATGTTTTTCTAGTTGGTTTTTCAGCTAGGCCATTCCAGAAAGACTCTTAGATTTATGCGAGTTACCAAGAGTATTTGCATATAAAGTGCTACAATGACATGGAGGTAAACTTCACAGAAATGAGCCCCGATGTACCAGATTGGTTTGGGAAAGAAGACATTGATGATGATTTATCTAAATAGACTTTCGATTGTTCATCTGAGTTTTCATCAACTCGAACAATTACGTTTATCCATCCGATTAAGTAAAAATTATTTTTAGGTCCGAAAGTAAGTCACTGCAGAATCGATGAAACCTATTATTGGATATCACCCCATTGCTTTGTAGTGGAGAAGGAAGTATTTCTATCTAAGATCCCTTATTCTGATTATTTCACAGTCAGATCTTAGTTCAAATTCACTTTTGATCCAGCTACAATAACTACTAAAATGAGTATAAAATTCGCAGTTAATTTTATTAAGCATACTTCGTTTAAGAATATGATCAAGACTGGATCATAAACAGAGAATATGCATTAGATTACGTAGTATTTTATCCCTGAACTAGAATTGGCTGTTAAGGAGTAAGTACAATCGAAAAAATGGAGAAGAAATGAGAGTTTTAAGATAATTTAAGCTGTTCAAAGCTCCAAGGAAAAGGAAATGAAGTAGTTTTTTAGGAACCATTCGTAGTTCACTGGTAGGTAAAGTAGCAGAACTTTCACACTGTCGTTGCAAGATATGACAGTAAAATAAATATTTAAGATGTTTTTCTCAGATGAGATCTTCACACATCCAATAACAAAAAATATTTACCCTAATTTTTTATCATTTTCATTGGGATAACAATATTAATCAGATTCAATAATGATTGGAATGTACAGCTCTTCGCAGGAAAAATGTTAAATTAGAGAGTATCTTGTGAATGGATAATAAGAAATTGATGATTTGAAGAAAGAAAATGATTGGGATAGATAGGTAGATTTTGATAAAGTGTTGGGTGTTGAGAATGTGTTTTGGTTATCAGAGAAAGAAGTGGTTTTAGAAAGGAAAGATAAGATTGACTCGGAAGGGATATCTTAAGGGATTTCGTGTAGAATTAAGGAAATGAAGACAAAGGAGAATGAAATGAATTGTTAGCTGATATTTGATTTATTTGATGTTGGAGTTGAAACGGAGAAGATTTTAATGGAAATCTATTAGAATACAATATCATAAGCTGTTTCAGTTGAGTAATAAAGGAAGAGTTAGAAATGTGTGCATTAATCGAAGAAATAAACATAAAAATCATATGGATGTTTAAATGAATAGCTAATAACGTACAAAGCGAAAATGTTAGAATCACAGGAGAAAATAGAATAAATCGAGAAGGAATTTGATAATTAGAAGAAGATGTCGTCTGTTATCAAAGCGGGATTGATAATGCTGGTGGTGATGGAGATCATTAGATTCATTTATTCTAGGTGAAGGTGTGATTTATTTGTCGCTTATGTTGTTGTTGTTTTTGGGGGATATTCAAATGATTTTTGTTAGATTTCTTCCGTATGAAAGAATTTTGGGGAATAATCTTGTTTGGAAGGTTTTCAAAAGATAATTTACCCATAATCTATTGTTTTGGATACCGATTACTTAAGTTGTTTATGGATCTCTGATGATTGATTCTGGGGTTAGTTTGACATGTCCAGTCATCCAGCCTTTCATCCATTTTAGATCGTTTGTGATTTTGTCTGTTCCAAAGTATTCATGGCTGATGACGGAGTTTTCTGAGAATCCATGAGCGAAAGTCACACACTCTATGCCGTTGATGCTCATTGAGTGACCTGATTCAAGGAGAAAGCTGTAGACAGCTGGGCATGGGTAAAGTTAAGGAAGAGATAGACTATGAGGGAAGATCCATTCTCCTTAGATTCGGACTGGATGGTAAGGAGTGATCAGTAGCCCACTGTCGCTGCGATTATT
>Ga0302271_10002088_pt1 | contig 18417 bp, 18 predicted proteins | sample III_Bog_N1_1_FD_198767 | JGI IMG/M metagenome (GOLD analysis project Ga0302271, IMG submission 198767) | Peat permafrost microbial communities from Stordalen Mire near Abisko, Sweden - III_Bog_N1_1 | ecosystem: Environmental > Terrestrial > Soil > Wetlands > Peat | place: Sweden: Abisko...
ACAGATGGAAGTTGGGAAGGTGCAGAGAGAAATACATAGAATGCTTGAAAACACTAAGAAACTCACTGACAAATGGCAACAAGAAAGAGAAGAACTTGCTAATTCAGATAGGAATGTGTCTCAACAAGCTGACTATCTTTATTCTCGTTTTCAATGCGAATTTAATCGGCTACTCAACAACACTTCCATGGGCGGTAAGTTCTCAGTTTTGTCTAATTATTTCGATTATAGAGACAAGAAAATAGCTGTAGCCTAGGCAAACAAATCCACCTTCTAATAACCTGAATCAGTGTTACAATCTTAATAGAAAGGAGCATTTTCAACTAGAATTGAAGATGCAGTTGAAAAAATGGTGTAAAATATCGAAGCGAAATAGGACATCATGCAAGGGGTACTCTTGCAAGTTATCGACAATCTTACGAATTTAAGACATGCTACTCTGGATTTCAATGAAATCAAAAGGGCAAGAGAGGATAACGATACTAAACTTGACAGGCTCCTAGCGAATTAAGAAAAGATCTTGAGAATGTAGTATGAGAAACAGATTGAGCAAAAAGATGCAGAAATTAAAAATCTGCTTCAGGCTTTTGCTGATGGCTAGAAAACACAGGCAAATGCAGTGTTCTCAGATGAAGACATTAGAAAGCTTAGACTGAAGGCGCTTCTTGCATAGAATAGACCTGACTCACAGCTGCAATAATTCTAGCTAATTCAAAACTAACATTAATAGTTCGTTACGGTTCCTTAGTAAGCCACATAGAAACCTCAGTAGACATTGTTTAAGATAAATTCAGATAGCAGTGTGGATTAATAAGCCTTATCAGATAGTTAAGTAAGTTGGTAAAGTGGGAATAGTGTCTGGGAAAAGCTGACTGAAAAGGATAGAGAAAAGATGAATGACTTTAACACTGAAGAGGTGGTCAACTTCCTGTCCGATTTGCTGATGCAAGAAATTCAGTAAGATATTTTCCCTGTAAGGATGACAACGAGCCATTTATCAGCGAAAAAAATTGATGAAAGAACAATCTAAGATAGAGGCTTTGATAAAATCAGTCCTGCTAGGGGATCAGCTAATATTAAATCATAATAGAGTCCTCGCAGCGGGATGACTACAGCTGGAGTAGAAAGTCCTTTCAATCGTCGAGGATAAAAAAGTGATAGAACTCTTACTGAAGACAGCAAGTATGAGTCAGATTTTGAGGACTCAATGATGGCTGGAAATATGAGTAACAATAATAATAATATTAGTAAATCGTATCAGCAAGAAGAAACTGATAACAGTAAGAGCAAGATCATAGTTGATAGATAGACTACATCTAATGCAGATAACAAGAACTAAAAAGAGAGTAAGACAGAGTTATCTGATGATCTTGCAGAATATCAGCTTGATGACTTCGAAGATACTATTGAACACAACAACGAAGAAGATAGCAAGGAGAAAGAAGCTATTTTGAGTTTACATCAGGAAATTGAAGAAGAAGTCTCAAATGAACAGCCTGATTCAATGAGAATAAACAAAGTATTCGATAGGAATTCACTGTTGGCAGAAATTGAAGAGAATGAAAAAGGTGTGGATAAGAAAGCTAATGCTCTTCCAAAGCTAAATGGAGCTACAAAAGCAAAATCTCCTAAGGCAGCAAAAGCCAAGAATGACGAAGATGAAGACTACAAAGGAGATAACGATTTCTTTGTGGAAAAAGTAGAAAATGAAGAAGGATAAATTGAAAAAGATCTCAATAAAGATCTTTTCAAAAATGTAGAATCTTACGAGAAAGCTAATAGAACTCTCAATTATCTCTCTTAGATACTCAAAAACAAGAAAAAACTGCCGATTATTAAACAAATCACTCGTATTATTGCTTCAAACAATTAGCAAGATAAAGGATCAGATGGGTTCTTAGGAAATGCTATTAAAAGCTAGTTGAATTTGTTTGATCAGCATGAACTTAAAAATGACGATGAAAAGCTCATTGCTCAAGCCTTCCAGGAACAGTTTGTGAATAACGTGATTTAGAATATCCACGATCTTGAGTAGTTTCACTATTCTCATGTTTTTAACAGAAAAGAAATTGAAGCCGAACTTGCTTTAAGATGGGAACATCTAAACGATGTTGCTGCTTAACAGACTTTAAGAATATTAGAAAAGGTTGTGCCAGCAGAATATTACTCTGATGTAAAGATCGACAAATACACTCCTTTTAATAAAGTCAAACGGTTCTGCAAGATTAACAAAGTCGCCAAAGAAGACAATGATCTCTTTGAAATACAGTCTTATGAATTATTCAAGCAGCAAGTGCATACTGAAAATAACATCGCTGATACTATTCTTGCGATTCTTTCAGCACAAATGGCTTAGGATCTAATAGCAATTCAAAAAAAATAGTTCGCAAGATGATGTCAAATTTAGATAATGTTTGTATGTTTTGGACAATTATTGCAAACCAATTCTTTTTTATTTTGTTGTTCCATTCAAAAATATTTGTATTATTGGTTTGGACAGCTTGCATAAATAAACCCAAGATTTCAAATTAAAAAGCGTTTTTTTTTATTCCAAAGTTAATAATAATTACAAGATTTTTCAGAAATTGATTTGTTTTTCATAACAAAACTAAAGAATAATATTGAACCAAATTTTGAAAGATGTTAGCGAAGAAGTTGGCTTTGGCGAGAGCATAGAGCAAGCCTGATCCTTTCAAGAAAGATGAATTTCCTACTTTATAGCTGATTGCTACAGAAGCTGTCTCGATGAATTACATCTTATTCCCTGAGCTCTAAGGTGTCCCAACTGATATCAGAGATACAATCATATCTAAGATAACAACCAATTTAGATATCTTGACAATGGCTCCAAACATTGACTAGGAGAGTTTCTGGTAGAGAGCATGCAAGAATAGATGGGCTAGCTCACAGAAATCAATAAACATCGAGGCTCATGGTCGATCGTGGAAGGTTGCTTATCTTGAGAGATATTTAGAGGAATTTCTTACAAACATTCAGAATGCTGAAGATCCTAATAAAAAACTCATTATTTAGGCTGAACTCAGAGCAGCTGCGAGCTGGATACATACGCTGCACATATAAAATGTCAATGCTAATCTCGACATGGACTTTGTTGTCAAAAACTTACCCTTAATAACATCCTTGACGCTGACTTACGGGACTAAATACTCAGGTATGGAATACAATAAGCAAGCAATCGGCATGAAATTATCTGAAGCTGCGAATCTTGGAGAGGCAATTAAAAACTGCTATTCACTTCTGTCTTTGAACATCTCTGCTAACATGATCGATGATGATTTGCTTCGTTTCGTTATGGCTGGAGTCAACATGAATATCTCTCTCATAGAACTGAATCTATCACATAATAAAATTGAAGATCAAGGTGCAAGAAGACTAGCAAAATTCTTGATTCGAAATGAAATATTGCTGTATTTAAATCTGGGCAATAACTTGATTGGCTATGAAGGTTCTCGTTCCTTGGCGCAAGCTCTTAAAGTAAACACGACTTTACAATCATTGAATCTGAAGTTGAACAACTTAGGAGACAAAGCAGGCAAAAAGCTATTTTAAGATCTAATGCTGAATAAGACATTGCTGGAATTGGATGTGTCAGGGAATCAATTCGAGTATGAAACTGCTTAGAAGCTGAGTGATTACCTCGCAGATAGCATGTGTGGATTAAAGTCTTTGAACATTGGGAATAATGATTTCAATGACAACTCATTTGAGCATCTCAAAACAGGATTCACAAAAAACTACTCCTTATCAAGAGTCGATCTTAGGGGCAATAAATTCTCGAAAACTCCAAGAGAAAAAGAAAGAGAACTAGAGAATCCTATTTATATCTATGAACTCACAGATGCAGAGAGACAACTCACTGAAATCGTCTTAAAGCATGATCTCACAGCACAAAAAATCTAATTCTTCAGAGAAGCAGATTTCATTGAAATGCAGAAGGCAAAGCAATCTGAAAAGTAAAAGTCAGAACCAGAAAAGTAAAATACCCAAGAACAAGCCAAGGAATGAATGAGTTTTTATCAAACAAAAGTTTATGTAAGTAAACCACTGAGTAGCTAGTTAAATGTATGTTAAAACCATTCAAAATTTAGATATTTTTGTTAATCTTTGTTTTCTTCAAATAGTTTCTGCTCAGAGCTTCTAAAAAGAAAAATCAAATCCTAAATTATTGATTTATTCCCTGAGTTCCACTAAGAAACCCGGCTTATTTTTGACATCGAATTCTTTACATCTAGGGAGCAACTATGCTGTTTTCATCTTATTTATAAAATAAAGGCGGATATGCTCTGAATCTTTGTCGTTGTAAATTTAAAATAGCTCAGTAAGAGGGCATACATTTCTGATGCTGAAGGTATTTTTTTTAGATTCTTTTTGACATATCAGAAGCACTCTGTGTTGTAATATTAAATACCTTGTAGCCTTTCCGAGAAGAAACTAAAAGAAACCTTTAGGTTATTTAGGTTCTTTTGTTGCTTTGTAGGCTAAATTTATGTCAAATTCAATTATCTTGCCCTTGCTGAAACCTTCTGCTAAAGATAGCATTGCATTTGGATTATTGTCCTTCTTAACAACTTTAATATTATCAAAGGTATTAAGCAGCTGTTTTAAGTCCATTAATTGCTTTTAGCTACTAGCTTTCTCAGCTTTGATCTATTATTCATACTCGCTTAGCTGAATCCCAAGAGATACTAAATCCTCGCCATCTTTTTACGATTTTCCAAAAGGATTATAAGGAGGAATCTCAACGTGTATTTCTTATAGCTTGAATTCTTGATCATCATTATTTAATATTTATTCGTTGTTTTTGTTAGTATTTTATAATCCTTCCAATGGTTTTAAATTTGGATCTTTAACTTTTCCTGCTTCTTCATGAGTATTACCATTATTATTTATTATTATCTCTTCTTCATTTAAATTTAGTATTTCATCTAGCTTATCTAAGCCAGTATCTTCTTCTTCTTTCTCTTGATGATTGTCTTCTAACTGTAGCACTGTATATGGAAACAATCTGGGTTTTATATCCATGTTAGTGCTATTGATTTTGCTGATGTCTGAAGTTTTCTTCATCTTAAAATAAAGTAATTAGCTTCTTTAATTATTTTTTCTAATCCTTTTAATTAAATATTTTTTTCTTATGTAAATTGAAAGATATTAAGAACAGTCCATAGTATCTTCTCAATTCATCTGATCAAGAAAATCGAAGTTAATAATCTGGCTGATGCTTTCTCTCGAATAAGTATTCAAAATTAGCAGTCGATTGATGTATTAAGCAAAACACTTTCACATGAATAAATAGAATGGAAGATTCAACTGATGCAGCGAAAAAACATTAAATGGAGTCATTGATTTAAGAAGTTCAAATGATCTATTTAATTGAAAACAAAAATAAACTTAATACATAAAATATTTCAAAGAAGTTTTTTTCTTCGCAGAAACTAATCGATTTGGGCTTAGATTTGATCTAACATTTGGGAAAGAAAAATGAACACAATGAATTGAATGATTGTATTGAGTTAATTGTCTCTAAAGTTTGTTGTTTATTTTAAATTTACTTCACTAATAATTGATTATTTAGTGAAGGCGCACATTCTAACTTTAAAATAAAACAAAAACAACAAATTTTATTTGGCTATTATTTTAATTATTACCATCCTCTCTATCTATTTTAAAGTCATCTTCTTCTTCCTCCTTAACGAATCGAATGATTGTTAATATGAAACGAAATTTAAATGTCTAAAGAAAGAATGAATTAAACATAGTTTGAAAAACTAAACTTTTTGATAAAATTAAGATATTTTTTTCTTCGATTATTCGTGGCATTCTATGATTTCAAATTAGGAGCTCAACAATAGTAAACTAGACTAATAATGCTATGATGCACCATTGCAAGGTGCTTTCTTGAATGGATGGATTACTTGTGTAGCCTTTGGGACATTTCTTATTGATAAAGGGTAATAAATCGAAGCAATATTTCCATAAAATATTCTGAGTATTGAAGATAAAAAGAGTATTTAAATGATCAGCTTTCCAGATACGCAGTGCATCAGCTCTGGAAATGATTTGATGATGGAATATTGTTTTAGGATGAAAGTTGCTGGTGTCTTTTAGCTTGGATTTGTGTAATTTATACGCAAGAAGGATCCGAATATTGGTAGAGGTTTTGTGTAAAAATCACTAACAATAGTGACTAAACTACCTTTAATCAATTTCTTTTAGAAGCTGATGAGTGCAGTTGGACAGAAGTTTTATGAATAGACCCTTTCTTCTTCAGAGCTCCTTCAAGTAATAAATAAATCTATTTTAAACTTCCATTAACAAGAATTGTTCTTTAGAAAATTGTTGGTGACATGAACCAATGGCTTGCGATTTAACCTTCTTAACTCCTCATTGTTCCATTTCTAGGATAGCAGTTATCTGTAAATATATTAGTTTCACTTTTTACTTTCTCTTAATTTACTTCAAAGGTTAGCGTACCTTCAACAGATCTTCTGAGAAATTGCGTTGGCAGCAGAGTCAAAAATAACACTGAAATAAATAGTTTAACAAATGAACCTCAACTGAAGTAATCAGCGAAGAAATATCCATGCTTCTAGCTTTAAGATGATTTGGAGATGAATATCCCCACACAATAATAGCCTGAAGTCCTGGAATAAAAAAGAAAAATGGTTAACTCTAGCAGTTTTTAGATTATTAAGAATATTGGCACATATCTTGCTGGAAAGATTGAACCAAGCTCAACAAAACATTAGAGATAAATTGGATAATCTAAAGGAGGAATGTTTGAAGCAATAGAAGAAACAAGCTTTCCTTCTTAGCAAGATGGTACCCATAGATAATTAAGAATCAAATAGAGATCGAACTCTTAGGAAACAGTGAATGTCATTGATGAGAAAGAAAAATCTGAAAAAAGCAGCCTCTCCGACATATTAAAATTAAATGATTCACAGGAAGAAGGACTATTTCAAGAGATAAACATATTTTAATACTTTTAATTTGCTAAACTTCATGCGCTTTGGTCTATTTGGGAAATAGTTCTCCTCAATCTCCCTATCCTAGTCACAGCTAACTCTCCTAGTAACTAGAATGTTGAAATTATTAATATTACTGAAAAATAATAAATACAAATTTTCGAATGCTGTTTAAGGTGAGTGCTCGGCAGTCGTACTTGGACTGATTTCGCTGATTTCTCCAATTGAGTTTGCTGGAGATTATCGTCCTTATTTCACAGTCTATGATCCAGATTATAAGAAGATCAATTTAGAGTATGACAGACATATGCTAGGGAATTATGTCCTTGGAACTTGCAATCCTCTCTTCCATTTCGTATTACTCATTTTGATTTGTAATTTCTCTCTTTCATTCTAATTTTTTATACTTATTAGACGTTCAAGAACTTCCCTGCCATCGTTGGATTAGATTTCAAATCAGAATAATCATAGATCCAGTCAAAGTCTCATAAAGGTTTAAATTGCTTGTAGTTAAATAAAATGCAAGTGGATATCCTTCCTGATATTAAATATTTAGAAAAACTACTTGTTAAGTCAAATTCTACTGAAGCTAATGCTATCAATAACTCGCTAGTCAGAAAGCACTTTCGATCGATTTCAACTCAGTTTTTATAACCAATTGAAGAGTTTATTAAGATTCAACCAAATGTAATATTTCTTTTTAATAGCATAAAATTCATACAATCTTCAATTAAGTAGATATTTTTGCTGATTCCCTGTTTCTTTTTTGTCAAGGATATCAAATTCTTTGAGGAAAAGAGATTCCTCGAATATTTGAAGACAGTGAAAGTCTTTCCGATTTCTCATCTTTACAAAGACAGGGCTACAATAATCAGATTATACCATAAGTTTCTCCGCTCAGTTAATTTTCTTAAATATATCCAAAGCAAATCAAATGTAAAACACATTTTTCCACTTTTTTCATAAAATGAAAAATGAACTTCTGAGTTATCTTATCTAAAAATAACATTTACGTTAATATGTATACTACCAAGCTAATTCTAATGTATATGTTAATGATGTTCTAAAAACAAGTCGACAAATTATTTTTAATAAAAATAGAAATCTCCTCCTTTTTTCACAAAACTGTAGTTTCCTATCTCTTTTGATTCTTTTCAATTTCGATTAAGAAGGCATAAACTGATTTAATATGACATTGTGCTTGAATTAAAATGGAATTTTTTTCCAAATCAATATTATTCATTTCTTCCCCCCCAGCAAAAATAAGAAATTTAAAAGGAAAATTTACACAAACAGCACACACTCTCTCTCTTAACTTCACCATTGATTGGCTATTTCTTAGCAGTTGTTAAATTCAACTAATTTAAAAAATGGAACTTGAGCAAAAGACAATCATTCTATAAAATCCAGATGGAACCATCTAAGTAGCAACTTAACCTCATCTGAAAGGGAAAAAGCAACTCCAATGTTATAAATGCAAATGCAGACTCATTTATGAAGGAAATGCACTCAAGATAAAATGTACTAACTGCCAATCACTCAATGGTGTCCCTGGAGCTAACAATTAACCATAAGCACCTCGCTTCATTTCATGCGCTAGTTGTGGAAGCATGTGCCTACTAGTTATCGTGGATTCAATGCTAATAGGAAATTGCACATAGTGTGGTAATATATTAACATTTTCTCTACAAAATAAACTGTTTGCAATGCTTGTTTTTAGGTGCGATTACGGGTGTTATGTGATTGTTTCTACAATGCCAGAAACTACAATTTGCATGCAATTTTATTCTTTCTTTGAAAAATAAAAATAAGAACATAATAATGAAGACGAATAGATCTCTAGAATATTGGAGTATGACTTGCTGCAATTTACAACAACAAAAAATATTAAGTGTGTTGTATTGTATGTGTAGATGGGTATTTTGTAAATTAATTGAGTAGTCGCTTTATGAGATTCTTAACTTGAAGTATTTTTGTATAACATCAGAAGACTTTGCAGGTTTTAGTGAAGGTTGATAAAATCTCAAACACTTGGCCTGAAAATGTATGTTGATCGTTGATTTTATTCGGGCTTAAAAGAGAGCAGAGCAGGGAGTAAAGCCAACAAAGAAATAGAAGAAGTTAATTAAAATTGAAGATATTATTTTTCAAGAAACAATAATTCACTTAGAGAAATATAACTTTAAGAAATTGTATCAATGGGAGAAGATAAATAGCAGGGATCTACTCAACAGAAAGAGCCCAATACTTTGAGTGCTGAAAGACAGCGCTTTTTGTCAGACAAAAATGCTTGGTTGGATGTGAAGGATAAAGCTGAACGTTTAGTGATCGCAGATGAGATTAAGAGCATGCCAGTAATAGCCAAGACGGTTCAACTTCTGGATATCTTGCTAGAAATTGGTTTACAATCACTTGATTAGACCTAAATGAACTTCCTTATCGAAGAAGTTTTGCTGCCTGTAGTCAAGAATGTTATTCAGCACAAAGAATATCAAATAAAATAAAACTTTCTGATTGCAGAATCCATAGTTATGAAGACTCTTTTGCTCCTGAAGTTGTCAATTAAGTTAGATAATGCAAAGCTGTCTGAAATATTAGTATTAATACTAAGCCCTACTCGGTTTATCTATTCTAAAACGATTGTGCTGGGTGAGATTTAGCAGTCTGATTATCCTGTAAGTTTGATGTGATTTTTTATTTATTTTAGTTTAATAAAATTATTTTGATTATTTTAGCTAGCCCACAATTTTGAGAGGAATTAATAACGATTAGAATGGGAATTATCTATCAAAGAAGGAGATATTATTGATTGTATTTGCACAGAAAATAACTAATCATCAAATAATAATAATAATTCACTCAATAATTTGCCATTAAAGGGCTTTTGGACTAAAGCTGTTGTCGAAAAAGCAGGTTAGAATGATATTTAAGTCCGTTTTTAAGGTGATTAGAGCAATCAGTTAGTAACAGAGTTAAGGTATAGTTATAGGATTGCAGAATGTGATTCAAGGTCTAAGGAGTTTGAATGGAGATCTTAGTTATCAGAAGGAAGCAAAGTTGATATTGAAGATAAACCAGGAGTTTGGTTAGTTGGAATAGTCACATCAACAATAGGCCGCGACAAAGAAAAGAAAATATCAATAAGTAAATATTATTTTTTGCCATTTAAATGGGTAAAATATTTGGTTAAATTAGGATTTGAGGAGAAAGATGACCCTGAGCAGTGGATGTCGCCTCATTCCGCAAGAATTCACAGGTTAGTTTTTGTATGGGAAAAATCAAATTTACTAAATAATTTATGTCTTTTAGGCCTGGAACACTATCTAGAAGGTATTATGAAGCAGCGAGCAAGCAAAAGGACTTTTATATTGAAGATGCTGGAGATTTACTCTTCGAAGAGGAGAATAAACAATCAAAGATATTCTGCATTTCAAGAAACAATTGCAGTTAGACATTCCTTAGATGCTTAGATTATTTCGGGAAAATAGGTGGGTTTGACGGAATAATCGAAAGAATTGAAAGCAGGTAGTGGTGTCCTATGGAAATACTCAAGAATTATCTCCAAGCATTGAGCAACATTAGCCCATATTTGTTCATTGATTTTGCAAAGTCTTACATTCCTAGAATTTGGGAATCCGTTTCAAGGACCCTTCTCAACCCAGGCTAGTAAAATCTTCGAACTTATGAAAAAGAAAAACTGCAAAAAATTATTAATTTGCTGGAGGAATTACTCATTCGAACATACAGTGGATCAGATAAAATTAAAATGATCGAAGAACTAAGCTTCAAGGTCTCTATTATTTGCTACAATTCTGACTCTTTGCAGCAGCGTATTACAGGACTTAAGCTTATTTCCTAGATATCTAAATATGTCCTGCAGAATATTGAAACAAAAGATACTGCTGTGATCCAACCTTCTTAATTTGTAATAAATACATAACTTACTCCAATTTAGTTTATTTGACTTAATTGTTTTGTTTAGAGTGAATGGCTGCTACAAAACAAGGTCTTAGAGAACTTGTACATCTCGAATGTTCATTCTGAGCTGGTCAGTCGAAGTGGCGAACTCTTTAAATACTTTTTATCCTAGAACTTCTTTAATGCGTAGAATGCTTAAGAAATCTTTGCTGGGCTTGAAAAGTAGGACAGTATTACGAAGACATCGTTTTTGCTGCTTCTTATTGAAGTTTCTATGGATTTTAACTATGCATAAGCTTAGTTGTTCATTAAGATCATTGAGAAAATGGAAGTTAAAGATCTCAAATTATTGCATATCGATGTGATATACGAGCTTTCTTGCTTTAGACATCTTCAAATAACCACAGCAGCTACTGAAAACTTGAAGCAATAGAATCCTCCTAATAGCAGCGCAGTTGAAGCACAATCGTTCTTTTATAAATTAATTACAGGGAAGGATTTCTTAACAATGAGTGTAGAACTCAAGGAAAAGATTCTGGATAGATTTAACAGTTTAATGAGAATAGCAGAATGCATGGAGCTTAGAATTGAGCAGTTGAGTTTGTGCATGGAAGATATTAAGCGCAATATGGCGGTCAGTCATCTACTTCAAATTATTAAATCGATTATTGGAACATTTTCATCGATTGCAAGTTCGTAGAATCCTCCAATAATTGAACTTCATTAGCCTGAAAACAACAAAGAAAATAATAATATATTGAATACAACTAATGAAGATGCATTAAAGCAAACAAAGAGTCAAGTTGTTTAAATGCTGGTGAATGATAAAAAGCTCATTTAAGTTATTGAAGAAAATATAAGGCAAGTCAAGTCAAGTTACAGGAAGAAACTTGAAGGATAACCCTTCTCAGAAAGAGAAGAACTGTTAAAATAATTTAAGAAAGAAATTGCTGAAAAAATAGATTTCATTAAATTCATCAACGAGCAGCTGCAGCCAGAAGATAAGATAATATCATCTGAATTCTTAAGTTCGCTTTGGGAAGATATTGTCAAAGATCCATTGGATATTGATGAACGCGATTTGCTTTATTCCTGGATAACAGAATTAGTCAGTGAAAATCAGTAAATTACTAAATAAATCGCATTGTTCTTCTAAAAACAGCTTAATACTCACAAAGAACTAGTCAGGGAGCTAAGCTACGCAGGATTTGCTTGCTGGAAAGCATTGTTTATCTCAGAGAATATTCAAAGGAAATTTTTGGAAAAGGTACCTGTTTTGAATAAAAACTACACAACTAACTCTTTCGGAGTAATATGTTCAATTCAAGGTGGTCTTGCTCCAACAAACCCAAACTAAGTCATGGATGAATAAGGAAGCGACTTAGAGTTAAAGGTGCTGACTAATCCCTCTGATCTGGAAGGAATTGGTTTCTTCTGGGATATCATATTCGAAAATAAATTAATCAAAGTGTTTGAAAGTAGCATTAATTTCTTAGTAAAACTGTAATTATCCGTAGCAGATTCTAAAAATATAAGCTGCCATGAAGCGAGAAAGTAGTTTATCAGCCAATGCTAAGCTTATCTCCAGACATTTTCAAAGTAAAAGTTCATATCAATTTATTTTTTTATTTTCAATTTTGTTTTAAAGAGAACCAACGGCTGATATTGCTAAAGCAAAAAGAGTATTTAACATTCTCCAAGTACTTTTAAATGAGAGTGAGAAATAAGGGATTGGCTATTTGAAATCGTTGAATGGAATAGTGAAAGGAGAGATGTTAAGCTTAATTATTACAAACGATATCACTTATGTTTAGGAAGGAGAAAAAAAATAAGACATCAAAATTTAATCAAATAAGACTGTGTTTGATCTCAAAAGATTGATTGCCCAGAAGGTTAATTGCTCATGGGACTAAGTAAGCCATTTAGCTGATAACTAATTTCCTAATTCTATTTGATTTGTTTGCAAATTGAAGATCAAAATTGTAAGAAAACCAATTTTCAAGCAAATCACTGATTCTGATAATGGAAAAACAATAGGCGAAATTATGTTCCGAAGTAATGAAAGTCTCACTATTGAACGTAGACCTACTCCACCTATTCCTGAAGCTGATTTAGTAGATGAACAAGGAAACATTGTCGAAAAGGTTGAGAACATAATTACTTCTTGGTTTACAAAGTTTTCAAAAAATGGGTTGATGGGCAATGAGGAAATGGCAGCATTTATCCACAGTTGCATCTAGGATAATTGCAAGCCTAACGATTAACGTATCGCAAACACTATTAGCTAATATGATGAGGATGGAGATGGGAAACTCAATTTGAAAGATTTCCTTAAGTTCTACAAGAAATCTTGTCAAGAGAAAAAAGCTGTAGTCTGGAAAAATATGCATGCTCATTTATATCGTAACGACCTGAAGCATCTCTCCGAAGTTGGTGAGGATTTAGAGGTATTTTTAACCCAAGTTCTTATTAAGTTATTTAAAATTTGTTGAGTATTTGGTTGCTGTATAAAATTGTTTTTGCAATAGAATATGGATGATCTCCCAAGGAGCATAATTCTTTTAAATCCTGAGTTCTACGAGATAGTGTTGAGTCTACTCGATAACGAAAAACTGAAGATTGACGCGATCACTTTGCTTAAAAGATTACCTGCTTCTCCTGTTTTAGTTAAGGAAATAATTAACTTGAAGGGAATTAAAAAAGAGACCAATTCAGAAGTTGAACCTCTGCTTCATACGAAAAATAGCTCCAAATTACTGTATATTCTAACGATAATTGAGTATCTCATGGAAAATAGTTCCTCTCATGCAGAGACATCAGATACATCAACATAGAGTGAATCTCCTGCTGTTTCTACAAATCCAGCTGAAGATACTTAAAAAAAGATAGAAATAAATCTAGCTGCATAAAATGAAAAAATTAAAGAAGATAAGTTAATGTAATTGTATTCTGAAGGAGCCATCATCGACCCTTTAAGATGGAGAGAAGAATTCATTGCTTGTGGAGGTTTTGATTAGCTATTTTAAGTTTTTATCCAACAAACTGCAGAAGATTACATAAAACTAGATCTGAACACAAAGCTTATCCTTTCATTTGTTCTACGAATCATGAGGAATTATCTCACTGCTGTGTTTGCTTTAAAGGTAAAGCAATTATTATTTATGTATCTTGTGTATTTCAAATTGTATTTATTTGTAGGTTCCTCATCTGTACATTCTGAATCAATATGCTGTCTAAATCAAATATCCTCTAGATATTATTGATGAAAACTTAAAAAAAGCTGAAAATCCCTAGCAAGTGGTAGGTAAAGAGTAGAACACAACAGACGCAGTTACTACTTCACCCATACAAGGAGTTACTAATTCACCCATACAAGAAGTTACTAATACACCCTTACAAGGAGTTATTCCGTTTAATCCAGACTTCATCAGGGAATAAAGTAATTCAAATAGTGTCTAATAAGAGAATAGTGGTCCTCCTATCGTTGGTGCATACTCTAGTATTAATTTTTAGAGCATGAGCCAGAGAGCTATGGAAACAGAGACTGCAGATTTTTTGATGCTGAAGAATAAGTTGAAAGGCAAATTAGGGGATTAAATATTGCAGACTCTGAATCTCCAGACCATGCTTGAAAAGATAGTTGATATCGCCTTGACAATCGTCTCGTTAACAAAAGAATTAGAATCTGAAGATAGAATGATAGTGCGCTTTTGTTTGGGCATAATTATTAACATTTCCCTCTACGATCCAGTCTCAATGCAAAGACTTGTGGATGACTCAAAAGAATTGGCAGCATTTTAGAATCTAGCATTGAGGGGATTATTCTCATCTGACTTAGCAACTCGACGAATCTTCTCGCATTCACTGTATATAATCTCGAGACAAGATAAATCTTTCTTCTAGGCATGGCTGCTAAACTTACTGATGAAGAATGTGCCTGCATCTAGTGATGCTTCTAAACGAGATTGCAACCAATACTACGATCTGCTTTATCGTCTGATTGAGGAATCTAAAGATATTTCAGGAACAGGCATTGATTCCAAGAGTCTATTAATTACCATGATTTAGAATGTCATGTCTCATGTCTCCCAGGAAACACGATACAATGCAACTAATGATAAAATGCTCATAGGTTTCCTGAATCTTATCAATAAAATATTATAAATTGAACCTTCGCTAGGAGAGAACCTTAGAGATTTTGCTGAATATCTATTTGAGACTTGTCTTTTCTGCAAGGAACCAGAATAGCTGCTTGAAGACAATCTCAATTTCAATGCACTTTAAAAGACAAGGATTTATGACTTCAACCCATCGATTTATGTCAAATGCAAGACTCCAGACTCTCGTAAAGCAGCTTATCGTGTACTCATTAGAATATTAGCATAAAACAAAGAAGCACTTAGCGTTTTAATCAAAGACGGCCTAGATGCTCTTGTTGATACCCTTCGCACTCCTTAAACATGGAATTACAGTCCGTCGAACGAATAAAAATGCAGCCAAAATTATCTAGGCATCCGTAACCTAAGTTAAATATGCTACATGAATTCAATGCTCTAATAGTTTTACATGGTAAAACCCTTCCGCTATGCTCTTCTAGCTGCCGATGATTAGCAAGAACCTAACGTAGTCGAATATAGAGGCAATTATATTGACGATAATCTTCTTCATCAGATTTAAAAGATGTTTGCGTATCTTGATCTCAGCGATCGAATTGATTTCAATCCAACAGGATTCTGCTACTCTTTCAAAGACTACTTTGGCGAGCCGATTAATGTTGGCGTCTAGCAAGATGCATAAGAATTCCTTAACATGATCTTTGACAAACTCGAATTCAGTCTGAATAAAACACCATTCAAGTGCATTCTAGAGAGTATTTTTGGAGGCAAAATATGCTCCAAAATGATATGCTCTTCTTGTGGTAATATAACAACAAAGCACTAACTGTTTTATACTTAGCAGCTCCGAGTAGAGGGCTGCAAGTAACTCTCCGATTCCTTCTAGAAAATGATAGAAGGAGAGACAATATCTGATTTCAAATGCGATGCCTGCAAACAGAAATGCGACTAATCTTTAAGATTAAGCTTCTCTGAACTTCCAAATATCCTCATCATTCAGCTTTAAGTAAGATAACTGCTTGATAGATCGATTTTACATTTATTTATTTATTTTTGAAATAGCGAATAGTATTTGATCAAGACACATGCGCGAACAAGAAAATTAACCAAAGATTAGAGTTTCCTCATGAACTCAACATAAAGGAATATACTATTGAATACCTAGAAGGAATAGAAAAGGCTAAGAAATAGGAAGAATAATCTGATTAGTAGAAAGAAGATAAAGAAGAGATTAAAGAGGATTCAAATCTAACTCAAGAGGAAATGACTGAATTAGAAGATAAAAATGAAAAAGAAAATGACTAAAACTAGCAAGTTCAATAGACTGAAACGGAAAGAAATCCTGATTATTACAGTTATCAGCTTAAGGGTGTGACTGTACATTAAGGAACTGCAGAACTAGGTCATTATTATTCTTTCATTAATTACAAGGAAAACAAGTGGTTAGAATTCAACGATACAAGAATCAGAGACTTTAACCCTTAAAACATTGAGCAAGAATGTTTCGGTGGAGCTAATTAAGTTGGGCCTGAGAACTACTGGGAATAAGGAGAAAATTCTAAGAATGCATACATCCTTGTGTATGAAAGGAAAGTTAAAAATCCAATCAAGTTAGTAACAAAGAATGAGGAACAACTCCTTCAAGTAGAGGAGAGTCTCAACATTTCGGAGGATTAATTAAGCAAGAAGGAAGATATTCAGAGCAGCTAACCTGAGCTTATCTCTGAAATTTCTTTTGAAAACATCAATCAGTAATCTTTTCAATATTATTAATAATTATTTTGGTGGTAAAAATGCTTTTTTATTATTTTAGATAAATCCCCAAGAAGTTCTTTGTTGATATTTGGTTGGACAACCATAATTTCATGCTGGAGAAACAAGTATATTCCCTTGAATATCTTGAATTCCTTAAAGATCTACTCAAAGAAGTTGGACGTCCAAAAGATTTCAAGCCTTAAACTGGAGTTTATACCGGAAAACTGTCTGAAGAAGACTAGGAATTATACATATTCACTCTTAAAATGTGTTCGAAGCTATTCTTCAATGTGTTTTACAAATCCAGCAATATTGAAGTAATTAGCATTCCTTTTGAGAATTTAGTATTAATTTTGCTTAACTGAAACAGATAATCAAAGAGCTCTCTCGAAATCTCATGGAATTGATGGATCTTGTGCCATAACACACATTTATCTTTGCCACAGAGTTTATTTTCGATAGACTAAAGCAAATCGAATCTGTTTTGACAGTCTGCTAAGAACCTGCAGTTCGTACAGCATTTGCATAGGTTATTGTCCACACTCTGGCTAATCTTGTCAGCTACCACAAATTGTCTCTTACATCTTCAAGCTCAAATGTTTGGATTATTTATTTTCAATTCTCTTGATATTTCAATAATGATTTTAAGTAGATTCAAGATGATGCTAACATTACTATGAAAGAGAAAGTTGAGAGAGACATGCTCTTCTTCTTAGATAGACTTCTTGATTTATAACTCACAGAAGTGTCTAAAAACTGGCTTCGAATGCAGCAATACCTTGAAGTATGATGAAGAAAAAATATTTTTTAATTGCGTTTGTATTGCAAAAATATTTTGTAATTGCAGATTTGGAGAGACTTTGCAAAGAGTGGAGAGGCTCAAGTTAATTGGTGTTTCAAGCGTGAAATGATAGCTAGGTAGATTGATATGTTTCTTGGAGGTGTATCTCCTTTGGACTGCTATGGTGCTAAAAAGCATGAAATTGGAAACAGATTTGTGGCTTCTCCTTTTGCTCCGTTAATGCAAACAGTTGCTTACCTAATTTCTAAAGTCAAGCATCCTAGTGAATCAAAGGTATTATTTCCCAATACTTTTTATTTTATTTGCTAATCAATTATTTTATTATTTTGAAAGCCTCAAGAATTCTCAGACAATGACCAGATCGTGCTGGATAATTAAGAATTCTATGGAAGAGCAATGATTGAGAACTTTTGCTCCAAAAGTATCTGTAGTATCGGAGAGAATATGAGCTACAAAAATAAGAGTTTTAGTGAGAGCTTTGGAAGGCTGATTCTCATTGGCTTTTCGAAGGCTAATGCAGAAAATTGTAAGCAATATCTTGATCTCATGGAGAGTTTCCTTTGCATAAATGATCATCTCAAAAGTATTAGGCTCGAGTGGGTGTTTGGATATGCAAATCTCAAGGTAAAGCATAAATAAATGCTGTGGAATTATTAATCCTTTATTTTATTTACAACAACAAGTTATTTAATTTATTGAATAATCTAATATTTTATTAATTTAGATAAACCCTGCTGATGGGTACGAATCCAAACCTAATTTGGATGAAGAAATTGTGACCTACGAAACTAAATTGAAAACAGAAGGAGTTTTCTGTGTGCTACACATATTATTTACTAAT
>Ga0302271_10002089_pt1 | contig 18415 bp, 15 predicted proteins | sample III_Bog_N1_1_FD_198767 | JGI IMG/M metagenome (GOLD analysis project Ga0302271, IMG submission 198767) | Peat permafrost microbial communities from Stordalen Mire near Abisko, Sweden - III_Bog_N1_1 | ecosystem: Environmental > Terrestrial > Soil > Wetlands > Peat | place: Sweden: Abisko...
TGATTCGGGTGATGTTCACAGCTATTTCCTAGTAGTAGTTGTAGAGAATAAATGCGTAGAAGAATTTGTAGAAGAAACAAACCAGCATGATAATAAAGCAAATTTAACTCAGAAGATGCGTAGAGTTGTTGTTGTCATAATTGCCATTTCCTTCAATCGCTGAGAAACGATTGGAATAGCTCTAATGAATGGAGGTGAAGAAGAAAAAGAGAGTGAGGTTAGGATAAAAAAATAGCAATCTCTGATTGATTACTTGCAAGTTAAACAGCATCGCCCATGTGAAATCAAAAGCGAATTGAAGTGCTAGCAGACACGATAGCAGGATCGTATAGTAGGAATCTAAGGAGTCAGATGAAAGCAATCCAATGATTCCAAGCAACGAACCAATCTGTTTTTTGTGTGAAAGAAGAAAAATTTATGTGGGTTAGCTTATTGTTAGCGAACAAAATAAAGGGAACTAAGAAGAGAAAGAGAGAGAGTTTAATGTTCTCATTTACTTCTAGGAAGGAAGGCTTTTGCAATGACTGAAGTGCTGACAGACAGAGTAGCACAAGAGAATATATTTTAAACTTCTGAATGAGTTTCAGTTCGGAAATTGAAAATTGAGGATGTAGAGGAGATTAAGACTATTGGAGGGTGGTAGTAGTAGCTAGCTATTGTGGAGGAAGCTGCTGTGGTGATTGTAGTTATTGGTATTTGTTCCTTTATTGTTGTTATTGCTGCTGGTATTAGGTACTTCCTTGATATTGCTGATATGATTGCAATCCTAAAACACTCATATCTTCCTTATTTTCTGCATCAAATCGATAATTTTAATTATCATTGTTTCTCAAGTATTGTAAGTTCTTCGTTAGTCTTAGATCCTGTTAGATTTGTACAAGTGTCTAAGGTTATTGCGAGTTGATTGCATCTAAGTGGCGTAACAACTTGTAAAGTATCTTGAGATTCTCATCACTCTCTCGCAGCTGCTGCTCTTTCTCCAAGATCTTTTTCTTTTTGTCTTCGAACTTCGCCTCGTCTGCAGATCGATCCTATGGAAGAAAAGAGAGATAATCAAATAGATTTTTCGCCAAGAATCAGTAAAAATGTAAGCATGATTTTTGCTTCTTTTTGTGTACATTCTTAGGAACCAGCAAAGCAACGCTGAACTAAAGAACAACAGGTGTGCCTGCGAACTACTCTCGGAGGGTTACTTTCTTGTTAAAGCTAAAGTTTCTTAAGTCAACCTGAATCGAACCTGATTCTCGAGCGTTTCCCCTCTTATTCAGCAGTAACCGTAGAACTTACGCGTTAGCTTATGAAACTTCCCTAGAAAATAAGTTGAAATGAGTGTGTAAATTACAATAATAAACTACATTGAGAGAGTCTATTCAAAGTAGAAGTTATCTGAATAATGCGTGGCTTTTCTGACACCTGCGCACTCCGCGATGATCTAAAACGCTCCTTCACCATTTTCCCATGTGAGGCTGTTCACTTAGGCGATGTGAATACCCACAGTCAAATTTATTAGTTAGGTATTGCTGTTGACTTATGTTTCGGGATATTCATTTAACTATTCAAGAAGAAAAAATGTCTTAATAATCTGTGACAATACCGTTTTATTTATGTTTCTCTTAATCTTTCTTGTTGTTTGATTACCCTCATTAAAATATCTTCCCTTTTCTCATGCAACTAGCTCAATTTCGCATTCGCGGTGGATATCTATCCAACCAGTTCATCTTCAGCTTTGAAGAATATATCCACAAAATCATCGAGTGTGATGAACTATTGTCGTTTCTTTGGACATTGACTGAATAACTCCGTCGCGATTTCTCTATCGAACTCTTCTCTAGCCTATGAGAAGAAGATCAATATTGTTATTGAAGGAAATCAAAAATGAATGAAAATATTATTTGCTTCTGTGTGTTTGTTTATACTACTGCAATACAAGGAAATCAAGAAAACGTGTGTAGTCCTTTAAGTCAAGGAGAGTATCAAGAGGAAGTGATGAAAACCTATGAAATGCACTTTGCAGTGATCCACGGATATAGTCTTTCTAGTGGCTGCTCATATTGGTAAATATGTCAATATAATTTTTGATAATTTCGAAATAATATTTTCTTCACACACAAAGACAACTTAGAGTAATACTCATGATAATCAATTTAGCGAATAGGAGAAAAACGCATTGTGCTTCTCTCCCAAATGATTCGTTCATTCAAAGATTTCGGGGGGAATTAAAAAAAGAAAATTAACATTAGAATGTTACAATATCTTAGAGGGAATATTTTTGCAAGCTCCCTAGAAGCACACTTTGAGAAAAATCAAGATCGCTTAGTAAAACATCCATAACATAAGAAATTGACTGAGAACTCTTTTTTCTTGACTTTTTATGACTGTTTAAACTAAAACATTGCATAAACTACGTATTAATTGTATTATTTAATGATAAAAAATAACTAGAAATCAACTTTATTTTCCAATTATCTCTTAAAAAAGCCTACTCATTTGATAAATAATAGTTATTATTATTCTATCCCAAAATATTTCGAATCATTCTACCTAATTATTAAAATCTCAAGGGATATTTTGTTAAAATACATTCGAAACAATACGATAAGCACACACACACATACATATCAAATGGGTAATAAAATATTTTTGTTTGGATGATTTTGAACTTCACTTCTGCTACCTTGCATTAACTTGACAATAAAAAATATCACACATTCTACCCCTACAAAATCATAAGCCATCTATTAATAATAATCTTTGTTCTTTTCTTTAGAAGAAATTATTATGATTTCCTGAAAATATCAAAAGATCAAACCAGTTTTGAGACTAGTTGATGAGAATGAGAATATTTCAACAACAACAAAATGAGAATAACCTCTTAAAACTTCAGAAATCACTACTCTTTTTGAATGAATCAACTACTTGTGTATTGATATTTTTTTTCTACATGAAATATTAAATTTTTTCTCATGAAAGCCATTAATCCAATTACAAGAAAGCTAGACATGTTCCCTTTAAAACTTAAATCCCTTGGCTTAGAGTTGCTAATCCGCAAAGGCAAGAATTTAGATTACAAATTAAAATTTAAAATTTATTATTTTTGTTCTCCAAACTTTTAAGGCTCATCTTGCGATTTCCAAAGAATGTCTTTAAGTGTTATGAGAGTACAATCACTTTAATTGATTGATTGATTGTTATAAAAATTCTTTTTATTAGCTTCACTAATATTTTTAAAAAAATTTATTGTCATAGTTGTAGAAATGTTCAATCAACCACACACAGAACCTCTTGACGTGATCAAACAGACGAACATATGACACATACACACATCTGACATGATCTTCTTTGCAATAAAAGCAAATGAGTTCGTTAAAAGCAACTGATCATTAATTAAAGCATACCAATTCTTAATCTACCTGTTCGTTGCTTTGGATATTTTCAAATTTGATTTTTCGAAGCTCCTAACTGAACCCCTCCCCACAGTGATTGAATTAAGATTAGTTGTTTGTATTAGTTTGCAGTGATAGTATTAATCGCATGTCCAAAAACACAACGAACCTCTCCCCAGCTAAAAAATTTAATCAAATTAGTCTGCAATATCCCTTAACCAATGTATTCGTTAACACTTTTCCCTCTCTAATACCCTACGCAACAGCTATTAAAGAGCTTTCATTCTATCCCTTAAGCTACAACCACAGTATACAAATTATTTCGTTGGATGACGGAAGAATACTTCCATCCACATCATCACAAAATTGTCACCACTACCGACTTAGTAGGACAGAGAGCATCACAGCTTCCACAAATACGATATTATATGCCTGCCAATATCAAAGCCATACTTTTAACGTTCATAACATATGTATGTTGTGAATTCTGAATATTTCATTTTTTCTCTCTCGTCAGGATGTTATTTGAATTTTCGAGATCAAAAACAAACATATTCATGGGGACATTGACATTTATTTTTATTTTTTTCTCATTTCGAGTTGGGACATCGCAAATGCGTCAAAACAAAAAAGATAAAACAAAGAGAAATGTCGGCAGCATTTTTTAAACATGATGATTATCTATGTTGTTGTTTATTTTGATAAATATTCTTTTGAAGACGTAATGTCAAGAAATCAAGCAGCATTCATCTACTGACTTGTCTCTCTCCATTGGCACATAGTATCCATTCCTTCATTCCTTCAATTACATATGGTCGTATTGATTCATTTTGGTTTACGAAAAAATATTTAATCTCCTAGGAAGGGTGCAAACACCTGCCGAGCTAGATGTAGAAGAGTAAGGGCGTTGTGAACGGAATTCCTAAGGTTTTCTACTCTAAGCAGGGAGGATGTTGCGAGATAACGGGGGAGTGTCCATATGAAAAAGGAGAAGAAGATATATGAAGGATATTCTATGGCGGGGGCGGTATTATATTCATAATATGCTGCTATTGTAAAACAAAGCAGAAAATTAATTAAGATTTATCAAAAGATTTTTCATAACTCACAGTAAAAAAAAAAGAATGAAAGAATGAGAAAGAGAATGTCTCGTCTGGGGAGGAGTTAGTTAGTGGTTAGTTAATTATTAAGAAGTTAGTTAGAAATTAGCAGGGCATGCATTTTCCCAGTAGAATAATAAGAAGAAGAGAAAAGATTGAGTTAATCAGTATTTTCTTAATATTTTTCGTTGCTCCCACCTCACATAAAGAGAGATTTTATTTCTTAAATGATTCACTAATCCTTACTATCATTAATCAGTCATCTCCACTAATAATTTGATAGCTCAATTGTGGATCAATTGAGAAACTAACGCGCACACACATAAATACAAAGATTTTCTTCTAATTATTTTTTCCATATGTTGCTTTGATCAATTCATTAAATCTTGTAGACTCTCTTTCATTTCTAATTCGCTAGTATTTTCTATGCTAAGCTTGTTATGGAAGATCTATCATGCTGAATGAGTTATGATGGATCATTATTATTACTCTTCTTGCGTTTGTTATCTTCCTCCTCTTCCTAATAATCCTCCTCCTATCCTTCTCCATCACTATAATCATCATCATCTCTATCATTATCTTCCGAGTCACTCGACCTTTAACTCCTATCTGAATCCGCTCTTCCACCTATTCCTCCTTTTTATTATTATTATTATCTCCTAGCAGTCTCTACCACTTACCCTCCATCATTTCGTTAATTATTCTATCCAATTTTCTTAAGAATCCTCTCTTTCTTCGCAATCTACCCGAACCTCTTCTTGACATCAATCTCCTTCCATGCATTTACCATCTACTCAATACTTGAAGGGATAAAATATTCACTGATAACTCTATCCATCAACGCTTCTTTAATTTCACTTCTCAGCAGCTTATACGCTAGCAGTGCTGCTGTCTTGAAGTGCTTCTTCGCTGTGACTGCATTCTTCTCAATGATCTGTTGATACGCATTGACTACACCGATCAATCGACGATGCAACGAACTGTAGATCTTAGCTTCATACAAACACATTTTCATTCGATCACGCTGCTTCGGCCATTCAATCTCCAAACCTTTTAGAAATATTCGCAAAATAACTTCTATGAATCTACCTCCTATTTGCATACCTTAGAAGCTATCGAAGTCTCTAGTGTTGAGCTCGCCTAGATCGTTGGATTCCAGTAGATCTCTGAATCGTAGATCATCGATAGCAAAATGTTTATTCAAAAACCCAATGAAGTTTTGCTTTGTCATGAGTGTCTTTTTCACTGCTTTCCTGAAGCAGAACAAATGCTAGTCTCGCTTGTCAATATCCATATGACCAACGTGTTTAAGCAGCATTTTGAATTGCTATTCAGTTATTTCTTCATCGTCGCAGTACGTCACACATTCGAACAATGGTACATGCATAGTTATGATAGACGATGACTGCTCTTTGAACTTACGAAGCACGAACATGATTATATCCTGAAAAGAGTAGAAAACATTATGGTGATGATGATATTGAAGTAAGATTTGAATATGCTATGTTACTTGTAGTTGCAATGTGATTAATGTTGGCTGTGGTATCTAAGATATCTACTCGTTGAACACCCTATTAGTGTTGTTACCACTGCTGTTCCCCTTGTTAGTATTTCTATTCGTGCCTTCTGAGTCATTCTCTTCAGCATACGGCTTCAGGATCTCGAAGACAATATCATACACCGTCTTATCTGGTAGATATCCCTAGAGAATCTTAGGTAGATACTTATGAATCTTCAGCGTTGTTGTTTAGATCTACGTGTAGTTGATATTCAACACAGACTATGACTGCTATTACTACTGCTGTGGATTAGATGAGAGCTAAATAAGCATGGAGAGATAGATATTGAGATATTCAGCACTAGCATAGTCATGTTCAGATGATAGGCCTATTGTACATACAGAAAGCAAGCTGTCAAATATATAAAAATGTTTGAGTTTCTCTATGTGTGATTACCTATTAGATACGTAAACAATGCGATTTCTTAATATGACTTCGGTACAGCAATAGCTCTATCGAGAAGTCCTTTGATTTTCTATATTGCAGAGGATTATGACCCCGTTGATTTAACGTAGTAGTTATTCAGCAGCAATGACATTGGACTTGCTAATCCTCCTGAGGTAGTTGCGATATTCCTGCTGAGCTCAGTCAGCACAGTGCTGAGCATCTTACGGATTTAAATTACATTGTTCTTTGTGCTGATATCTTCAAGAGAAAGAAATAATACAAGATTAGCTGCATTATTTTATTTTATTAATTGTTACTTTCTGAATTAACATTGGCGTTATTATTATTATTCTTGTTCTTTCTGTTCGCAGCTGCAGCGAGTGCATCCACCATTTCGTAGATTTACGCCGATTGCAGTGACTAAACTGACCTATTAAACATTCCCTAGCCTTAATTGCTCGTGTTATTAGCATATTAGCCTAACCCTTATGATTCCATTCCAGATATTGTTGTTATTCCAATATTCTAGGTATTCTTGATAGCTTATTTGAGTTTTTTTAATTATTTTCTTAACTAAACATTCTACTGCTTCTTTCCACTGCTGTTGAGATAATTATTGCTGTTACTTATATTCTACATGCCAATTGCTGTTTGTGATCCTGTACCTGCAGCAGATCCTGCTGCTATGGGCGTAGCTGCAACTGCTAGCAATTAAGCTGCGATTTATTGTTGTTTTAGCTGTTATGATAGCTGCTTTGGACGAATGCTAGATGGCTAATCATTGTATGTAGTCGCCTGCTATGCTGCCTGTGTGAACATAGAGTCGCCCTTTGATGATGATGATGATGAGTACAACAAGAAAAAAGAATAAAATATAACTTTAACTGATGAACCCTCCCATTTTGTTTGCTTACCCTAAGAAATCTTTAGGATCCTAATCGCGATGATTTCCTGTTTCCTTATCGTTATTGCGCTCTTTCTTTGTCCATGTCAATAGCGTTTTACACATTCTAGTGATTCGAGAATGGATCTTTGATCATAAACGTATTGGCTGGTAATTTTGAGTTCGAGTTCGAATTAGAGTTAGGAGCATTCTTCTACTATCGAGCTGATCCTTCTAAGAATGTGGAAATCATGCGCTTCGGTGACATCGATGGCGTAGACTAGAACACAATATTACAGAATAATTTTATTAAACAGAATATCTCCTCATCCTCCTGTTATTTATTAAATTACTTCATTCTCGGAAGACACTACAATCTCTTCGACAATACTCTATATCTACCTTTACTACCTCACATACATTTAATTCCCTTTGTTCCTTCTCCCTTGCATCTCACTGATTTCCTCTAATTCCATGGCTAAATCAATCCCTTCGATTCTTAGATTTCTCTCTGTCTATTTCGACTCATCTAACTGCATACGAATCTACAAGCTCATCACTTACAACTACCTAGATAGCTCTTTGATTGCATCTTGATACCCTGATTACGTGCATTTACTGTTCTTCACATCGAGCTTCACGAATTTAGAATTCTCTGTGATTTTCTGGATTGCTTTGAAGAGCTTCTTTTATGATTCAAAGATGAAGTTATTAGCATCAATGTCGTCGATAGTGAAGAAATTATCATCTTATTGCAGTTAGCCAGCAGCAAGATATGATTATTGCTGCTAATCAGCGATAGAAGCGGATTTCAATCCAGTTGGTTAGGCAAACAAACTCATACGACTCTTCTTTGACACCAAACCTAACCACAAAATACAAAATAAATCACACTTTCTCCCTGAATCGTTCTAATAGCCATACTGCTTTTCTTTTTGTTTTGTGATCTCTCAAACTTCGATGCATCATCGTTGTTATTTGGCTATTTCTTCCCATCGTTGTTGTTGTTGCTGCTATTAATCGATAGAAGTTCAATATTCCTACTGGATGTACTTGATCCCTTCTGGAAATCGATATTCTTTTTGGATTCAATACCTTCAATATTTCTTCGAAGCTCATATGCTTCTATATTCCTCTTTGACTCTGATTACAACGCTTAAAACACATTCGGATCGATATCTTATCCTTGCGCATCAATATTAGCAGTATTGTCGTTTTCAATAGATGATTTGAATATCGGATCAGCTTTGAGCTTTTTGAGATACACTGTCTTGAGTTTTTCGAAATCTTCACTGTTCTTAGACACAGTCACGTCAGTTTAGCAGAAATTAGTAGCATATTGCTTGGTATCTGTTTGAGTGAAGATGCTGTAGGTATGCTTATCCTCTGTTTATGTCTCACCAACTTTCTTCCCAGTCTGCTGGACTTAGATACCTTTGGAGACCTACAGAAACAGATATAAGACATTTTATTCAGAATATATCTTGCACTTACCATAAATAGCTTATTGAATTCCGTTTCAGTCTGCTGATTTTTCTTCGGAGAGGGATTATCTGTGTTCACTCCCTAAAGGAATAGAAGACAGTCAGTATTGGAAGGATTAATGGATGTACGAATGTTGATATGAATGAAAATTTCAAAATCAGCAATTCATCGCTGCCGTACCTTCTCTTCGAATTTAAGTCTCCTTCTATGCATCATGTCTCCTGGTTGATCTTCCTCTTCACCTGAGGATTCCGAGCTCATTGGATCTTTATTCTAACTTTGCAGAGAGAGACATCAAAGCAAAAAAGGAAAGTTGCAAAGATAATTAGTCTTAAGATCAATCAAACAGTTAGCATATTAATTCACAAAAGATTGCATATTTTACACTAACTTCCCAGCGATTTCTTGTTTCTGCTTCTCGCTTTTGTCCTTCAACTGCACATTAAATCAAAAATAACCGCATGCTCATCCAGTTTATTTTCTTCAGTTTGTGAATACCTTGATAGACGATCGAAGTGCTTTGAAATCAAATCGCCTTGAGAGCAACCCTTCAGCAGCTTAGTTATATGACTCAATAAGGAACTACTCCTGATCGGGTTGCAATTTCCCTTATGCAATCAGCAACTAAATATATTCCTTCGAAACAGCGCAGAAAAGCGCATTCAGTTGTTTCTTCTCGTCCTTCAAGTGACCACATAATCTAGTCAATTTCTACAACAAAACAACAACCATATTGATGGTAAAACTGAGTTTCTATTCTTTTTGAATCTTTCTTTTACTTTATTGAGTTTTCTCTCCAATCGATAGTGAAGAAGGCATGCATCGAGCTATTTAACATTCTAATAGTACGCTTGATTGTTACTTTCATACGTCAATTAGGAGTTCTTCAACTCCGATGTATATCTCACATGTAAATCCTTGATGTTGTGTAATGTTTCCCATTCTAATCTGCTATTCTCCTTGCTGTAGAACTCTAAGACCTTCTCGGTTACTTCACTCTGCTGGTTCCAGATATTCTACACGAGTTCAGCTCGTTCACGGCATTCCACACCGATCTAACGAATTAACTCACTCATGCATGCGTTAAACACTAATTACTGCTGGGAAAACACAGTTATCAACGTGGAAGACGGATTGCTCGTGACTTCCTCCATGGTCTTGACCATCCATTCAGTGATGCCCTCCACATCACGTCGCTTAGATAAGTACTCGTTGATCTTATATGCACCTTGATTTTATTTTTTCTAATAGAATAAAAGTTAAATCATAGGTAATTATGACTGGATTTCTTACTTCTAGATCAATCCTGGCGAGGATGCTGCTAGCACTGGGTGATGAAGACACTCTTGGTGCATTCGCAGCAGTAGGACTGACAATGAGGGATTATGGGAGTAATATTTGTTTTTGTGTGAGGTCTTCAATAACCTCGACGCTTTGAATTCACTTCATATCAAGTGGGTTCAGAGCTAATCCTGCCTGTTAGTACCCTGAAACAGACGATGATGATTGTGAATTTTAAATATAATTGGAGTGCTTTTTCTGTCTTTGCAATAGCTCCTTGCTACTATTGCTGGTGTTTGCTTATCTCATCAGCGATGCAGGTACCGACGTATTCACCATAGGAAAGTTTGCTAGCTATTGCACGATAGTCGATTACGGACTCGTAGAAATCAATTATTATATATCCTTGATCGATTTCGCATGATCAATAGGGGAAATCATATCGAAAGATGCCATCTATGTGTAGAAATCACCTTTACCTTTCTTTCGGACCTACTCAAGATCACTGACTTGCTTCTACGACAGCAGCATCGAAGCTAGCTAGTTTGCTTTGTTAATTGCGTTATTATTATTACCTGTAGGAGTCACATTCACAGGTTAATTACTACTCTATTACGTAAAATTCCCAAAAGCTCCTCCTATGTTCGAGTTGTTGCTGTTACTGCTGGGGCTACCAAAATACGGTCTTTGTGACGATGCCAATGTAGCACTCTTCGGGGAGTGTGGCGTAAACGGGAACTACCTAATCAACTAGTCTTCAGTGAGCAATGAAAGATTCTTCGCAGTGGGTTTAGTAATGATCACCTACGAAGACGCTGAAGAAGATAACAATGATCGATTTTTCGATTATATCTATTATGATTATGAGTGCGTCCTTTGATGCTTCGCTCCAGCTGCTCTTGCAGACTATTACGATAAACTCCCATGGTGGAACACAGAAGATGTCGTAGATGGCTTAGCTACCTTGCAGATAACCCCTGCGAGGAGTATTTCATCTTCTCCTGAGTTTGTATTGATTCTTGATCTTTACGCTTATCTTGAAAGTGTCAAGCTGAGAAACTACTACGACTACTACTAGTTCGACCTTGCAGTGTTGTGGTTGTTGAAGTTATTCAGAGACCTATGCGAAGTAACCATGTTCGCTTAGGTGCTGATTGTAGTGTGGCTAGTGATTTTGTTGCTGTTATGCTAGGAAGTTGGTGAGCTGGATTGGAATTTGGAACTATCAATCTTGAAGCTGCCTGTGCGCGTGCTGTGCTTGCTATTCTTCGCTGTGCGCTGATTAGAAATCGAATACCATTGGGAGGAGTCAATTATCCCATCAGGTTTGCTGCTCATCCGACTGTGGATTGGGAAAGCGGAAGGGAGCTGTTAAGACTATTATTGTTAGTATTCTGCTTGCTTGGTGTTTCTCCTTGAGTGATTGATCTCTTGATCATCTTCGTCTTCATCAATCGCGCAGATGTCATTGTACTTGCTCTCGAGGTGATCAGGTTTTAGCGAAGAAGTTATGTTCTACTTGAGTTATTTCACCTCGGAGCTCTCATGCTTTAGCTGCTTAGCTTCAGATGGATCCTTGTGTGAGGCTTTCCTTGTGGACATACTTTCTGTCTTGAGTGTGGTAGTATGTATTTGTTTTGAAAATATTTGGACTATCAAATGGGAGATGCAAAAATCAACGCAGGGGAATGTGTAATTATTAGTTTAAAGAGACAGAGACAAGAGATAAATTATGATGATAATTAGCAGGTACTACCCTTAAAACAAGCTATTAAAAGTAGTGTGCGTGAGCTTTTACACGGAGCTTTAGAATTAATAAATTAATGCTTTCAACGATTTGGACGTCTAGTTTGAGTTGAAATCAATATAACTGCGCTGATTATGCGAAAAACTAGATAAAGAGATATTCATTTTACAGTCTTAACTTATTCCCATCAGATTGCGGTTACATAAATATTAGTTATTTCATGGGTATTTATTCAGTGAACAAGTAATATCGTAGAAACAGGAATTGTTCGTCCTGAATATGCAATGATAAATATATAAAAAAGCAGAAGTAAATTAGTATTAATCTTTGTGCTATATTCATATGCACACACTTTCCCTTATATTAGGATTTTCCCTCCTTTTTTTCATGATGAATCGAAATCAATGTATGAAGAGCAGAATCTCACAATTTCAATAGGTCTTCCATTGACTGGTTATGTTTCTCTATTATTTCCTTCTGGCATGTCTTTCGTATTCGACCATTGCTTGTGGAATCTATTGTATTTTTCTCTTGTGATTTTCATTGGATCTTCGACGATATACCAGTTCACATCCTCAGCACAGCTACCTGTAGTCAAGGATCCTTTGTATCTAAATGCAAATGTATTATCCGACAAAACATGATCGAATATTTTTGTGAAATCCATAGCCATTTAGTGCACATGCGCACCTTCTTCTTCGCTCGGGAAAACATACTCCTTAAACAACTCAGCTTCTTAGGATTCGTCATCAGTTATGTCAAAGAGAATCCCTATAACTGTGATACCTTAGCTGTCTCCATCGATTCGCTTAGCTACGATGTGAATTTCTAAGTCATATTTGATTCCATTGATGGAATGCTCCGATGGACAATGGAAATGGAATTACGATACGTTGTAGTGACTGTGATGTCTATCCTAATCGATAAGCGCGAATGTACTGAATGTTACATCGGATTGGAAGGTATTCCCGTTGTTGATAGTCTCCACTTCAGTTTTATTGTAGAATTTGAAGTCAATCCCTGTGCATTCTGGTTCTATCACGTGATTCAAAAACATGCTGTCGATATTGATAGGAGATTATCTATGTCCTGAGCTGCATAATCCACAATGCCAGTCATGCCCGTGATGCGAGTAGTCATAGCAGCCTAGACAAATAGTCAAAAAGCTTGCTAGAATGATAAATCTGATGGTTTTCATAGTCCCTCCTTAGATGCTTTTGCAAGATCTTTTTCAAACAGATAAGTATGATTTGTTAATTTTGCGCTGAGATTCAAATAAAACTTTTCTTAATTTTGTTAAAAATTTATTACTGATTATTACCCTGATGTGATGGAACCTATCTGGATTTGAAGGGGATGGAGGGGTTTCAAAGATATTATTAGGCAAGCTAGAAAGTTTCCTTTTGTGGACAAGCATAAAAAAATCATAAAATCATCTCTCTTTTCTTCATTTCTGTTCTCAGTTGTTCTGTTGATAATTCAATTATGATTTTATACTTGTTTAATTATCTGAATCTCTAGCAATTCTAGGTGCATTTTTGCTGAGAACTAGAGTTACATTCAAGCGGAGTAGGAACATTTCGATTAACTGCAAGAACTTCAAGAGAAATTGTTTTCTTATTGAAGCACTTTTTTGTGAAAAACAAACAAGAAGTACTTGGATCTTGTGATTGAGCGATTATTTGTGATTTTGAATAGATTAGCTGAGTATTCCCTTCAAGGATACTTGTAAAGAAGATTTATTTTTCAGTTTCTTAGAGTATCAATAAATAAAGCGATGATTAGACATTTCCATGAAAACTTACATAAAAAATAAGAATTTCATAATTTATGAAAAAATTCAAAGAATTAACAAGTGTGTATGCAGATATCAATTCTCACTTGAAATAGTTGGGAGATATGAAGAAGACAGATGAAGATGATGGTTAGAACAAATTAATTTGTAGAAGAGTGTCTCTAATAAATTAACAAAACAAAATATGAACCTTTTTGGATCTTAATTATGCTTTTTCCCAATTAGAATCAATTATAATTTTCGAATAATTGCATGTTTCTGCCATCCATTTGTTAATGCGTCAAAAAGCTTGAAATATAAACTGCAATGCTAGCTAATTAACATGGATCTTACAGTTAATGTTATCTTCTTCTCAGCAGCCATGAATTGCAATGGATTGGGTTATCTACCAACTTCCAAGAAAAAATCAACACTAAACGCATAAACAACGCAAAAATTCAAAGATATTTTTACAAAGTTGACATCATCATTATCATATTTTAGAAAACCACCTATTTGAGCCTGAAATGTAAGAAAACTAACCGAAATCCCCCACAAAATATTAAATCTATCCTATACCTGTTGATAATTAATTATCTTTCCCCAAAAAAATAACTCAAATTTCTTCATTTGAACTGAAAAGATCTTTCTTAAGAAACACATAAACCGCACCTAATCAATCAATCAAATGTAAAAGAAGATTCAATGTTACTTTCGATAAAGGTAAGCCCATCGTAAGGTACAATCTAGAGAAAGAAAATAGTTATTAACTTTTTTATTCAGCGTAATTCTAAGTGAAATTCATTTAATTCCCCAGACAGTGTTTCATCATAAAGTTAAAATTTAAGCTAAAAGAGAAATATTCATTAAGAAAAAGAAGAAAAGCAGAAGAAAAAGAAAGTAAGTAACATTGATCTCTTGTTGTCACTGCATTACCAACTTACCATATTCATAAATTTACTCATCCTCGCAGCTTATCCCTCTTAACTTAACTTCTGTCTTTCTATTACACATGGAACAGCAAGGACAACAACAGCAATCATAAACCTAGGTAACTGTTTATATTTATGGAAAATAACCATCTAAGATTCTTACATTTTTTTGGTTAAATGTGTGATATTATCTTTATCTTTTTTGTTGAAGCCAACATTAGCTTCATTTGTGGATTCTAGTGATGGCACTAAGCACATTCAACTCTCACCGAATTAGTAGTTCCTTATCGTAAAGAACCTCTGTGCAGCGCTTAGTTCCTTTCACCAGCAAGAAAATTCACAATATGGGTTTTTATTCCCAGAGAATATCCTCATAGATTCTGATTTCAAAGTAACAACAACAAAAAACAGAAATACTTGTTATGCAAGCTATCTATCTAATTTCCTCCCTATATTTATTCTTCCCCTATAGGTAAATCTTCGTTAGATTGACAACTTACGAAGAGAACTGAAACGCGAGCATATGAATTGGACTTACACAGCACCTGAGATGCTCAAATATTTTCGTAGTCCACTAGAAGTCGAGCTAACTCCTAAAATTGACATATGGTCTCTTGGGTTATTGATTAATGTAATATTTACTCTAAAAAACCTTCGGTTCTCCCGAGGTTGCGTTGGGTTTGTAGCTGTATCGCCATATTTCTTTGAGATTGTCTAGCTATGCATGAAAGTTCAGCCAGATGATAGACCACTTGCAGGATAGATTAGTGAATTCTTTGAGGTTTTCCAAGAGAAGTTTCTCCAAGAGAGCTCTAATGATTTTGCAGAAGCTGTGGAGTGTTTTAAAGCGGAAAGAAGGATATCATCGAGTCTTAAGATAACTGCTATCAAAGAGAAAGCACAAAATAAAGGTAAAAAAAAAAGGATCATTGAATGTTAAAAGATTTTGAATAATTTGATTGATTCTCCGTTGTTTTACACAGAACAAGACAACAAAGAAGAACAGGAAGAGTTTGCTGTAAGAATGAAACCATTAGATCTAGGTGAGCTATCAATAGTCTTCAGAAGCTTTGCGTTCTTTGCTGCACCAAAAAGACCATTAATATCTCCTGCGTTCATTGCTATGAGGGATAGTACACCATTTCCACTTCAAACGAACACATAGATTGTCTCTTCCGATTCACTAAATCTCAAATGTACTCTAGCAAATGGATCGTGTCTCAAATTGAATATTAGATAGATAACTCAAGGAAACATCAATAACTCCATGGAAGGAACAGCAGACGAGGAAGATGCAAATTAGTTTGAATTCAACAATATTCAAGAAGACGATGTTATTACCATCGGAAACGATCCATCGTTGTATTCGATAGCGCTTGACCAATGGAAGGATGCTACTCCACTGGAAATATTTCGTAAAGGGGAGTAATTCTAAGTGAGATAACAGCCATGCTAGTCAAGGAGTAGTAGTACAAGCAGCAACTGCAGCAACAGTGGGAATACCAATAATAATATTGTTAATGCTACGATTTTTGATAGTCATTCGAAACCAAAGCCATTACTGATTTCAGTTGGGGAAGATGTTGCTTTAAGAACGGGGGATGTTCTATGCTGTGGGACGAAATCATATTAAATAAATGCTATTCAATGATCACCAAGGAAAAGTAATCCAAGTACCATCGAATAAGAAACGATCAGAACAAAAAATAATCTTAAGCCTTAGCTTATCTCTCCCTTCTTCCCTCAAAATTCAACCATCCAAACAAAAAAAAGCTCTTCTCTCTCTCTCTCTCTCTCTTTGCCTCCCATTTTATTTATCTCTATCTACTCTTCCCTCTAATCTTCACCACTACACCATATCCTATCCTATCTCTCTCTCTCTCTCTCTCTGTTATCTCTCGCGTATTATATATTTAAAACACTAATATCTTCATTATCCTCTGCCCATACAAAATATTTATCAACCTTTATCCAAAATAAGCGATGCCAATACGTATTTTTCATTATTTGCTACAAATTTCCGAATATTTAATAAAAAGAAAGAACACATAACCAATATGTTTCCAATGAAAATGAGAGTTTCTACACTCAAATCAACAATCATTATGCTAAGATATTCAATTCCCCCAAGGCTATCAGTCCAAAACCAATTAGCTCTGTAGATCGTTGAGCAATCCAATCGATTTCAATGCAATTCATTGATTGATTGTGCTCGCTCAAGATTTACTTTTAAGTCCTACTCACTCGGATTTGTTCTTGGCACTCTTCCAGTCAACGAGCTCGTCGATAAGAGTTGAAGTGCTCTTCACATGGTATCTCTTAAGGATATTCTGATATGCAATAGCAGTTAATAAACAAAACAAATAAATCCATAATGATTCTCAAATATTTCAGTGTTTTCGATCTACCAACACTAAATTATCTCAATATGCTACCTCAACTTGCTTAGCTTCCCCTTCAAGGTATTCTGAATCCTCAGTGAACTTGCTTGTCACTTTCAGCTTCTCCAACAATTTCTCCATGTTCTTCTCTAAGATAAATCACATGCAAATACTTTATTAACTACAGGTGATCTTTTATTATTCATGTCAATGTAAAAAATATGCTAAATCTCTCTCTCTCTTTCTCATTTTTCTGTTTTACTGTCCTCTTGAGTGAAGTAGAACTTCTCATTGGACTAGGTTCTCTTATCGAGCCACTCTTCTTCCTTGGAGAAGGCAGCTCTAGAGAAGTTGAAGAGACTCTTAGCTTATCTGGATACTGATCTTGCAAGTGCGTTCATCTAATATTGTTATTCTTAACTTTAAATATTTATTTTTTCTTTGTATTCTTTTTATTTCTTTATCCCTTCGCTCTTGAAGAGATCTTCTTTTGACCTGCGCAGCACAGGAATATATTAATTAGTAATAGTATCATATGTCTTTATAAAAGATTCTTTCCTCAATCCTGCCTTGTGGTTGTTCAATTTCTCCTTCGAAAATGTGACTTAATTGAAGCGAAAGATCCTCATACCAAACAGTAGTTGTTGTTGTTTTTTGACTAAGCACTTAACAAGATAATAATTGTCAATTTTGTCTGCCGGGCATTTATCAGACAAAGACTCTATTTCAATATTTTGCTATTGAAAAAAAAATTATTATTTTGTGATGGTTTGTTTTTAAATATTTATGCTAAAATTTAGATATGTATATGAGATTTATTAAGTAGGACATATTTGATTGTGAAAATAAACAGACTGTTTAATTATTGCAAAATTAGAAAAGAGCTAACAAAAATAGCTAACCTCAAGAGTACACTAATCTTTCAAGTTGAAAGAAAATCCATAGTATTCAAATCTCACAAAAGATCTCTTTCTAAATTTTATTGTGGTCTCTTTGTTTTGTCTTAATATTTATGAAATATCGCTTTTCACACAAACAGCTTCACAAACTAAATTTTTCTTTTCGTTTATTATTTTTCTCACTCTATCTTTGCACTTGCAAAAATTGGTTCTCAAAATAAATGATTTGTATTTTCATTATTCAGCTGAGCAAACCAAAAATAGCTCAATTTAATGCATTTCTCACAACCAAAAGCTTAAAGTCAATATTTTATGAATAAATATTTACCTTCCCTACTTAGCTCAAAAAAGAGCAATCCACAAGCAACAGCCAGATTAACTAAATGAAAAAAATAAATAAATTACTCATCCAAAGAGGAATTTGATGTTTCCTATATTTTGAAAGATGTAAAACTCACACACTAATGATAAATAAAGAGAGAATCAGACATCTAAATTAAGGGGAAGTCTTTAGAAGAGGGGAGGGGGAAGAATAAAATAAAAATCTAAGAGAGACAGAGAGCGTGAGCGTATATCCAGCAGTGTCAAATATCACTAATATTAA
>Ga0302271_10002090_pt1 | contig 18415 bp, 15 predicted proteins | sample III_Bog_N1_1_FD_198767 | JGI IMG/M metagenome (GOLD analysis project Ga0302271, IMG submission 198767) | Peat permafrost microbial communities from Stordalen Mire near Abisko, Sweden - III_Bog_N1_1 | ecosystem: Environmental > Terrestrial > Soil > Wetlands > Peat | place: Sweden: Abisko...
CTGCGACTTTACCCGAACAGAAAGTAAACAATATTGCCGCTGGACGTATGGCGAAATTTTACAAAGAATATACCCTTGTAGAACAAAAGTACGAAGGTGGCGGTGAAGAAGCTGGAAAAATAACAGTAAAAGAACTGCTTGCAAAAAAGCATTTAACCTGCATCGCTTTCAAACGTGTAACGTTGAACCAGGAATAATTCTATTGACAATTTAAAGATTGACAATTTACAATTTGATAAAAAACCTCCCGATTTATGTCGGGAGGTTTTTTATTTGTGTAATGAGACGGCTAAAACCCTTATTATGTTAGTAAAATTTGTTATTTTTGCAATTCTATTTAAATCAATTCATTTGATCGCTGAAAAGTGATATTCAACTATATAAAATATCTTCATGAGAAAAGTAAGAGTGCGTTTTGCACCAAGTCCTACCGGACCTTTACATATTGGCGGAGTCCGGACAGCATTGTATAATTATCTATTTGCAAAAAAACATGGCGGCGACATGCTGCTGCGCATTGAAGATACCGATACGGCACGCTATGTGCCCGGTGCAGAAGAATATATTGTGGAATCGCTTCGCTGGTTAGGGATTACAATTGATGAAGGTGTCGGTTCAGCAACCGGAAATGAAGGCCCTCATGCCCCTTACAGACAAAGTGAACGCAAAGCCATTTACCGGAAATATGTGGACCAGTTGCTGGAAGCAGGCTTAGCCTACATCGCTTTTGATACCCCTGCACAACTTGAGGTAAAACGAACAGAAATACCGAATTTCCAGTACGATGCCAAAGTACGGGAAGTAATGACTAATTCACTGACTTTACCGGCAGATGAAGTGAAACAGCGGATTGAGGCTGGCGAACAATATGTGGTTCGTATAAAAATTGAACCGAACGAAGAAATAAAAGTTCAGGATTTAATCCGTGGGGAAGTGATCATTAACTCCTCTGTACTGGATGATAAAGTATTATTCAAGTCGTCTGATGAGTTGCCGACGTATCATATGGCAAATGTGGTCGATGATTACCTGATGCAGATATCGCATGTGATCAGGGGTGAAGAATGGTTGCCATCGGCACCGTTGCATGTTTTGTTATACCGTTACCTGGGATGGGCAGACGTAATGCCTGAATTCGCACATTTGCCGTTATTGCTAAAACCGGATGGGAATGGCAAACTTAGCAAACGCGATGGTGATCGTCTTGGATTCCCTGTATTCCCATTAAACTGGAAAGACCCTAAAACGGGTGAAACTTCCTCAGGGTATCGTGAAGCAGGTTATTTCCCTGAAGCAGTAATTAATTTCTTATCCCTACTGGGTTGGAACCCGGGGACGGAACAGGAGATTTTTACCATGCAGGAATTAATCGAATTGTTTTCATTGGATCGCGTCAGTAAAAGCGGTGCCAAGTTTGACTATGAAAAAGGAAAGTGGTTCAATACGAAATACCTGCAGTTGAAGCCAACCGAAGAGATTGCACTGCTTTTCCAGAAAAGTTTAGTTGAAAATGGGATTTATGATGATATTGACAGAATTACAAAAGTAGTATCGTTGGTAAAAGAACGTGTTGGTTTTGTACATGAACTTTGGGACCAGTCAAGCTTCTTTTTTACAGCACCGGAAGAATATGATGCTAAAACCATTCAAAAGCGTTGGAAAGCTGAGACGCCTGCTCAACTGGAAGAGTTGTGCGTGGTATTAGAATCTATCGAAGACTTTACGGCTGAGCATACTGAAAAAGTAGTGATGGAATGGATAGCTTCAAAGGAATATAATGTAGGTGGAATTATGAATGCATTTCGGTTATCTGTTGTCGGAGCTCCAAAAGGACCACATATGTTTGACATAACTGAATTGATTGGTAAAAAAGAAACCCTGATGCGGGTAGAACGTGCCATTCATTCCATTAACATTTAGCAGTCCATGCAAAAGCGTCACGTAGATCCCCTGCAGTATATTAACGAACAGATTATTACTACTCAGAAATACATCCTGCCATTTATTCAACAGGTTAAGACTCTAGACGCCTCATTACAGGTGCTGGAGATAGGTTGTGGAGAAGCCGGGAACCTGAAACCTTTCCTTGATTTAGGGTGTCTGTGTACGGGTGTAGATTTTAGTACCCAAAAGATAGAAAAAGGGAGAGAGTTTTTTGCAACACATCCGTTTGCAAAAAACATCCGGCTGATCAGTGAGGATATCTACAAGACCACTGAGTTTCACGCCCAGTTTGATATTATTATCGTCAGGGATGTGATAGAGCATATTCACGACCAGGATAAATTTATGGCTCTTTTAAAGGACTTGTTGACACCCGCCGGAGTAGTATTCTTTGCATTCCCACCATGGCAAAATCCTTTCGGAGGACATCAACAAATATGTGAAAATAAGCTGCTGTCCATGTTGCCTTATTTCCATTTATTACCAATTCCTATTTATCGTGCTGTCTTAAAATTGTTTGGGGAAAATGAAGGGAAGATAACAGCCTTACTCGAAATAAAAGAAACAGGGATAAGCCTTGAACGTTTTGACCGGTTAGCCAAAAAGAATGGGTATGTCGAACAATTAAAAACGTTGTATTTTATCAATCCAAACTACGAAGTGAAATTTGGCATAAAGCCGAGGAAACTGGCACCATTTCTGGGAGAATTTCCTTATTTCAGGGACTTTGTTTCAACCTGCGGATACTACCTGTTGGGACTTAAATGAACCTTGCATAAACTGATATGAAAAAAGTACTCATCATTACATATTATTGGCCGCCATCAGGAGGTGCAGGCGTTCAACGCTGGTTGAAATTTGCAAAATACCTTCCGCAATACGGATGGGAACCGATCATTTACACACCTGAGAATCCTGATTTTGCAATCGAAGACAAAAGCTTGCAGAAAGATGTTTCGAAGGATATGCTGGTGATTAAAAAGAAGATATGGGAGCCTTATGAGATTTATAAGACCTTGATCGGAAAGAAAGGACAGAAAGTAAACGTGTCATTTGCCGAAGCAGGGAAGAAACAAGGTTTCATTCATAAGTTAGCTTTAGCAGTAAGAGGTAATTTCCTTATTCCTGATCCGCGTTGTTTCTGGATAGAACCCTCTTACCATTACCTGGCTAAATATTTAAAGGATCATCCTGTTGATGCCATCATTTCTACCGGGCCTCCCCATTCCATGCACCTGATTGCATTGAAGCTGCATAGAAAAACGAATATCCCGTGGGTAGCCGATTTAAGGGATCCATGGACGAATATTGATTTCTATCGCGAACTAAATCTAAGTTGGCTAGCCGATAAGATTCATCATAAAAAAGAAAAACAGGTACTTACGGAAGCAAATACGGTAGTAAGCGTTACCCCTACATGGTGCCGTGAATTATCGGAAATAGCAAACCGTCCTGTCGACCTTGTACATAACGGATATGACGAAGAAGATATTGTTCTTGTGAACAATCCAATTGATGTTGATTTTTCAATCGTGCATATTGGAAGCATTAATGCTGCCCGAAATCCCAAGGTACTTTGGATGGCGCTGCATGAATTGCTTCAGGAAGAACCTGAATTGAAAAACAGGCTGAAGATAAAATTAGTGGGAAATGTGGAACCGGTTGTCTTTGATGATATCGAGCAGTATCAACTGACAGATTATATTGAAAAAATCGGTTACCTGTCACATGCGGACGCAATTACTTTTCAACAGACATCCCAGCTTTTATTGCTTTTGATTAATAATACACCCAATGCGGGAGGTATCCTGACTGGAAAACTCTATGAGTATATGGCTTCGGCCAGACCAATACTCGCTATTGGACCCGTTGAAAGTGATATAGCCACGTTGCTGAAGGAAACACAATCCGGGAATATTGTTGATTTTACAGATGTTGCAGGCATGAAATCAGTCTTACTCGAACTCTTTGAAAAATACAAGCTTGGAAAACTCAGTTCAAAAGCAACAGGCTATCAGCAATACTCCCGCAGAGCTCAATGTGGAGTGATGGCAGGGTTGTTGGATAATGTCACCAGAAAAATATAAACAATCGCTCAAGAAATATTTAAGCAGTCCATGAAAAAGATAATATTGGTTGTAGGAGCCCGTCCTAACTTTATGAAAATTGCGCCTTTAATGCATCAACTCAAGGGTGATACAGACATTAAACCCATACTGGTTCATACAGGCCAACATTATGACTCCCAAATGTCAGGGCGTTTTTTTGAGGAACTTGGAATACCGGCACCGGATATCAACCTGGAAGTCGGTTCTGCTTCACATGCGGAACAGACGGCGAAAATAATGATTGGCTTCGAAAAAGTATGCCTTGAGGAGAAACCTGATTTTGTACTGGTTGTCGGCGATGTAAACAGCACGGTAGCATGTACCTTAGTGGCTGCAAAACTCAATATCAAAACCATCCACTATGAAGCAGGCCTGAGAAGTCATGACAGGACAATGCCTGAAGAGATAAACAGGCTGGTTACCGATTCCATTACCGATTATTTTTTTACTACAAGTGCAGATGCTGATGAAAACCTGATTAAGGAAGGTGTTGATACCTCTAAAATCTTCATGGTCGGAAATCTGATGATTGATACCCTCGAAGCCAATTTAAAAAAAGCGGCTGTTTCAGAGCAGAAATTCGCATTGTTGAACAGGGTAGGTGAGGTTGATATAACAAGTCTGTTGAAAACCGGTTATGGCGTTATGACATTCCATCGTCCTTCGAATGTGGATGAAAAGGAAACCCTTGAAACATTAGTCAATATCTGGAGTGAAATATCCGAAAAAATACCATTGGTATTCCCGATTCATCCAAGGACTATGAATAATATCAAATTGTTTGGATTGATGGAAAAAATGAATCGTCCGAACATTTACCTGATTGATTCATTAGGCTATCTTGAATTTATTCACCTTGTAAGCAAGGCGAAATTTGCGCTGACTGATTCCGGTGGTATTCAGGAAGAAACAACCCATTTGAATATTCCATGCCTGACAGTACGTCCAAATACAGAACGCCCGGTAACCATCTGGGAAGGTTCTAATAAATTGATTGGAGTTCCCGAGATATTACCGGAAACAGAGGCAATTATCAGGGGAGAAGGCAAGCTAGGTCTGAATCCAAAATACTGGGATGGAAAAACAGCAGAAAGGATCATTGCGATAGTGAAAAAAATATGAATCGAATAATTACAGTCGTTGGTGCACGTCCTCAGTTTATTAAAGCTGCAACCCTTAGCCGTCAGTTCAAACTTACGGGTATTGAAGAGCTGATCATTCATACGGGACAGCATTTTGATTCCAATATGTCGGAAGTCTTCTTTAACGAAATGGAGATACCAACCCCGGCTTATCAACTTGATATCCATGGGTTGACTCATGGAGCAATGACCGGACGCATGCTCGAGGGAATAGAATCGATTCTGCTGAATGAAAAGCCGGATGGAGTACTTGTGTACGGCGATACTAATTCGACGCTTGCAGGAGCACTGGCTGCCTCTAAATTGCATATCCCGGTCATACATGTTGAGGCCGGCTTGCGTTCATTTAATATGGAAATGCCGGAAGAAATTAACCGTATACTGACGGATCGCATTTCGAATGTACTCTTCTGTCCAACCAATGCCGCGGTAAATAACCTGAAAAGCGAAGGATTTGAGAATATGCCGGTAAGGATTATAAAGAATGGTGATGTAATGCAGGATGCAGCGATCTATTATGCCGCCAAAGCAGAGCAAAAATCAAATATACTGAAACAGGTTGGCTTGTCGGAATTTGTGTTAGCTACCATTCATCGACAGGAAAATACAGATTCGCCTGAAACCTTGCAACAGATTATTGCAGGGTTGAATGACATAAATCGGAGGATACCAGTCCTGGTGCCTATTCATCCCCGTACCCGAAATATATTGGCTCAATTAGATATTCTCCCTGAATTCAAGATGATTGAACCGGTTGGTTATTTTGATATGCTCATGTTGTTAAAGTCCTGCGAGCTGGTGATTACCGATAGCGGAGGCGTTCAAAAGGAGGCTTTCTTCTTTGGAAAACATTGCATAACGTTACGGGAACAAACTGAATGGGTGGAGTTGGTGGAGAATGGATATAATATCCTGGTTGGGAGTGATAGAAGCAAACTTATTGAGGCATTTCAACTGTCAATGAATAAGATTTCTGATTTTAGTGTTGATTTATACGGTAAAGGGTATGCAGCCGAAACAGCAGTAAAGGAATTGTTAAGCATATATGTTTAGAATGGTTTGATATATTGCAATTCTTGTATTTTTACTTGGATAAGAATCCTGGAAGAAATACATAAAGTACAAAATTTAAAACGTAAAGAAATTAATTATAACCAAATAAACTCTATTGGTTTAACACCAGGATGAGAAATTAACTATAAATCAAATATCATGTCTATTAAATTATTTTTACAGCAAACAAAGAGAAGAGTTAACAAATATGCATATCTGCATTGGGGTGTAATCTTTTTTAATGGTACATTTTCTTCGGGTAATTATCAGGCTTTGAAGGAAGATTTAAAGAAACTTCAAGAACAGTCGCTAACATCCGATTTAAAGTTTCCGGTCACGGTTTTATATCCATGTTATGTTGACAAAAAAGATAACGCCGGAGAATTAATGCTTCATTACTTCTCTCAGGACCTGTTTGTAGCGCAACAAATATATAAAAATCAACCTCAAAGGCATATTGACATTGGGAGCAGAATTGATGGATTTGTTGCTCATGTAGCTTCATTTCGGGAAATAGAAGTCTTTGATATCCGGCCATTGGAAATTTCAATTCCAAATGTTACTTTTACGCAAGCAGATTTAATGAATCTGGATGAGAAAAATTATGAATGTACTGATTCTGTATCATGCTTGCATGCCCTTGAACATTTCGGGTTAGGTCGATATGGTGATCCAATCTGTTTTGAGGGTTATTTGATTGGATTTAAAAACGTAACTTTATTACTGAAAAAAGGAGGTAAACTATATTTTTCAGTACCAATGGGAGAACAACGGATTGAGTTTCATGCTCACAGGGTTTTTTCTTTAAACTATCTGCTTACATTGGTGACAGAAAATTTTTCAATTGATTCTTTTTCGTATGTGAACGATAAAAATATATTCTATTCTAATATTAATTTGTCGGGTCTTTCAAAAGCAGAAATGGATAATAATCTTGGTTGTCATTTCGGTTGTGCAATATTTGTATTAACTAAAAAGTAAGTTGATATGAAAATAACTGTTGCTACTGTCGTTTTAAATGCTAAGAATAATATAGAGGAAACCATTCAATCCATCCTTGGTCAGACATATAAGGATATTGAATACATAGTTATTGATGGAGAAAGTAACGATGGCACCATTGATATACTGAGAAAATATGAGACTAAAATGACTAAATTGCTCATTGAGAAAGACAATGGATTATATGATGCAATGAATAAAGCATTGGAATTGTCAACCGGTGACTACCTTATTTTTATGAATTCCGGCGATACATTTGTTACACCGTATATCATTGAGGGTGTAGCTAATTCCATAAAATATAATAATGCTGTCTATTATGGAAATGTAATTCTACTCAATAACAAGCAGAAGGAAGCAATTTTCTTTGGAGGGTATTTTGGCAAACACCGTTTGTGTTTTAAAAATATATGCCATCAATCTGTATTTTATTCAAAATCGGTTTATAAAACCCATAAATATGATTTGAAATATAAAATTTTTGCAGATTATATGTATAATATTTCGTTGAAATCTGAAGATGTCAGTTTTATTTATCTTAAAACGATAATTTCTTTCTTTGAACTGGGGGGACTTAGCGATTTAGGGGATGAAGAATTAATAAAAAATAAAGGAAAAATCATTTTAAATAAATTTGGATTCTATTACTACGTATATTATTTATTAAAGAAAAATATCCGCATCCGTCCTCTGATAAAATCAATAAAAGAGTTTACAACACATGGAACAAAAGGGTGAAAAAACATTGATTGGTAATGTAGATGAAACCGTAAATACCGGCAAGCAAAAGGTTAGTATCATTGTACCAGTATACAATGCCGGAATACATTTAAAACCCTGTTTAGACTCGCTTGTCGGACAAACACTTAAAGAGATTGAAATAGTCTTGGTGTTGGATGTTCCGACCGATGGGAGTGACAAGGTGGCAGAGGAATATGCCCAACGGGATAAGAGGATAAAACTGGTCTACAACAAACTGAATTTGCATATTGGCTTTTCACGCAATGAAGGATTAAAAGTAGCACAAGGTGAATATATAGGTTTTGCAGATCATGATGATTATTGCGAGATTGATATGTTTGAACAGCTTTATCGTAAAGCGAAAAATAATGATGCTGATGTAGTTGTAAGTAATTTTTATGTTGAAAGTGAGACAGAAAAATTTTTTTTTGGATTTCCAGATAACTTGCCGGATGCAGAATTTCAGGATAATGTCTTTAAGTCATTAATAAATGCCCGTATTTCCAGAAAGAACACGTATTCGTTTGATAATGTCAATGTCATATGGAATCAGTTGTTCCGGAGAGAATTTTTGAAACTAAATGATATCTGGTTTACTGATAATAAGGTAATAACCATGGAGGATGTCCTGTTCAATATTAAAGTTCACTTTTCTGCAAGGAAAGTCTGTTATTTGCCTGAAACCTATTATCATCATGTCAATAACAGTCAAAATGAATTTGATAGTTATGATTATCGGGCAATAGCGAAAGTGATACCTCATTTGTTGGAAATTGATACATTCTTACGAACAAATAATATCTGGCAGCAATACGCGGAGCTATTTGCCGAATGTACTTTAAAACGGCTTTATACTTCGTATCGTAATGAAGTTAAGTTTAAAAAGTTCTTTTATTCAGTTGGATTTTTTAAAAGAGTTCGTAATAATAATCAGCTTCAAAATATTCTGAAAGTTTTCCAATATAATGATGCACTTATAAAAAAGTTTCCTGTTACCAAAATATGTTTTCTTTTCTTGATCAGAAAATAGCCTGAGTAATTATCATTTGTATGAATCCAGTTAAAGTCAGTGTAGTAATTCCCGTTTACAATACAGCCGAATATCTTTCGGAAGCTGTTAGTTCAATCCTGCAACAGTCCTTGCAGGAAATTGAAATTATCGCTATTAACGATGGTTCAGTGGATGACTCATTGCATATATTAAACCGGCTTGCATCGACTGATTCGCGAATTAAAGTGATCTCATTTGATACGAATGTAGGGGTGTCGGTATGTCGGAATAAAGGGATCGAAGTTGCACAGGGAGAGTTTCTGTATTTTTTTGATAGTGATGATATACTTGGTGATGATTGCCTTGAAATGTGTTATCAAAAAATGATGGATCAGGAATACGATTTTCTGATCTTTGATGGTGTTTCATTCTACCAGGGAGAGATGACTACTGGTTTTAATCCAAATTATGAACGAACCCGGTATTTGACAAAAAATGTCTATACAGGCACTGAGATTCTAAAAGAGCTGAATCAGCATAAAGGTTATTCGTGTAGTGTTTGCCTGTGTTTCATTAGAAAGCAGTATTTGACAGCAATCAAACTGGAATTTCTGCCGGGTGTCTTGTACGAAGATGTTCTATTTACCATAATCCTTTATTTATCAGCACAAAAAGTTGGTTTTATCCAACATAGCTTTTTTCGTAGGAGGATTCGTCCAAATTCAACAATGACTTCTTCGGTTACCCAGAAGACCATTAATTATAGATTAATAGTGTGCAAAGAGATTATCGGACATAAAAAGGAATTTTCAGATATTGAAAGTAAAAAAATGTTGAACTTACAGGTTCGGAATGTGCTGAAGTTCTTAATTAAAACTCTTTTCCATTCACGCCAGATGGGTCTTTTGTTGAAGAATAGTATCGATATAGCCCGGTTGATATTTCAAACCTTTTAATGAAACTTACAACCTATTGTTTATTTGTTGGGGATAAAATAAAATTGCTTTACACTATTATCGATAGCTTAATTTACGGATTATTTTCTTTAATCCAGGAAGTGAGCAAATCTTTGAAATGATGAGTTTGTTCTGCTGGTAATACTTTGCATATCCAAATCCGGTACGACGTTTTGCTTTTGCAATCGACGAATCAAAAATATGGCGCATAAAAGTATCATATTCCACCATCCAATCCTGATACTTTTTCTGGCCTAAGCAATAATGGGGTTCAGACAGCATCTTTATATATGCTTCATCATGTGTGTCCAGATAGATTACTTCTTCAATGGCTTGATCAATGCTTTCAAAATCATCCAGGCAAATAAAGGATTTCTTGTTAAAGTCAAGCTGCACATTTGGATCACCCCAATAAATCGGAATTGAATTAGCAGCCATTGGCTCAACTAACTTTTCAGTGGTATAACCGGATGCAGAACTGTTTTCAATGGCAATCGTGAATTTATACTCCCTGATAAATTCTAGTTTGTCAGTGACCGGGCGTCCTATGTTATTCAAATATCTTCCACCGGAATCTACTTTTTTATATTCAGAGAGTTTCCTGAAAAATTCTTCCCTGATTGGATCTGCGCCTTTTGAATTTGAAACAACGAAATTACAAAACTTACGGTTCAATAAAGTGGAAACATTATTTAAATCGAATTCAGTATTCGAAATTTCTTCAAAACATTTGTAGAGAGTGTACAATGGAAGACGAAAATATCTGTCTTCAAACGTGATATGGTGAAATGCAATGGCATAATCACATAAATTAAAATCAGGCACATCATTCTCCCCGGAGAAATAAATCTTTATGCATTTATTGAATTTTAGATTTTTATTGCCATTGTGTGAGTAAAACAGATAATCGGGTTTTGAATCGATAATGACATTATAATAAAGTTGCAGCCTTTTTATAAAGAAATTATCTTCAGGGATAAAACCATTCCAGAAATCAACAAAGTTGATTTTAATTGTTTTTTTCATTCCTATTTATCTTTAAGAGACCTTTAATTAACGACAATGAGCTGGTGTAAATATCAGAATAAAATATCTTTACAAATAAAAGATAGAGAGAGGCACCAACAGTAAATTGAAGCGAAAATAACAAATGCTGGTTCTGTATGATTAATGAAAGCAAGCCTAATACCACTGCAATAAACAGACCAATGCCAAATGAGGGTAAAATATCTTTTAGTTGATGTTTCCAATAGTGAGTCAGGTCTTTTTTAAGGGCGAAAACACTTATAATATAAGATATCCAATTAGCCACCGTTAATCCTATGAGTAATGGAATAATGCCATACTTAAAACAACATCCGATAGAAAGTAGGATTAGTACTTTTTTGATGATTTCGATTCTAAATGTAATATTTGAATTTCCTCTTGCATTTAGAGCACTGATTGATAGAGAGTAAAGTGGATTGAATAACGATGCTAAACACAGCATTTGAAAGTAAAGTACAGAAGGTAACCATTTTGATGAAAGAAGTACAATGATGAGTGGCTTTGCCACAACGATCAAAGATAGCATAACCGGAAATATGACTATTGATGATTTCCTTACTATCTCTCGAAAAACACGTTGAAATCTTTCACCATCATGTTGCATTTTAACAAGAATGGAGTATGTACTCCCTAATATAACCTGAAAACTGTAATTGACTGTGTCGTTTAACTTGTTGGCTTGATAATAAAGTCCGACCTCTTGTTGTTTTGGAAAGTATTTTCCTAAAATTAAAATATAAATATAATTGAAAATATTGTTTAGGATGTTAGTCCCCAATAAATTAATACTAAAACCCCAAAAGTTTCGAATAACCTTAAATGAAAATGTTAATTGTGGTTTCCATCTAATTATGAAGGTAAGACTTAAAAACCTGAAAAAGTGAAATAATAATTGTTGCGCTACCAATGCCCAAACACCAAAACCATAAAAGGCAAATATAATTCCAAATATTCCACTGCATGTAACAGAAAAGATATTTATTTTAGTGCTGTTTTTAAAATCAAGAGCTCTAATCATTATTACTGTTGGAATAAGATAAAGAGCATTTAGGAAAATGCCAATAAAAATAACCCGGGAAACAATAACTAATTTTGGCTGATTAAAAAACGTAGCAATATAGGGCGCTGAAAAGAAGAGGATGAGATATAATAAAGCGGAGATAAAGATATTAAAGTAAAAGACAGTATTAAAATCAGTTTCATTTGCTTCCGGTTTTCGAACGAGTGCCTGTCCAAAACCACTGTCAACAAGTGCACTAGACAGCGAAATAAAAACCATTACTAATCCGATTAAGGTATAATCCGAAGGTGAAAGCAACCTTGCCAATATCATTCCAATAAAAAACTGAACAGCTTGTTGTCCAAAACGGTCGATGGTAGCCCAGGTCAGGGCACTTACCATTTTATTCTTTAAATTATCACCCATTTTTTATTGAACGAAGTTGGTTGAGATGAGAGAGCTGATTATAACTATTAAGTAATCGTTGATATTTAATGATCTTTTTGTTAACCTTTAAGTGCTTGCTTGTCAGATTCTTCCAGTTGTTAATTATTGATTATTAATTACTTACTTGCCTTTGATGACATCAAATCCTTCCCCATAGACCCCTATAACCGAAGATTGGGAAATAAAAGCATTTGGATCAATTTCTTTCACGATACGAAAGATCTTAGTGGATTCGTTTTTACGGGCAACAACCGTGATCACCTTTACAGGCTCTTTTGAATACCATCCCATCCCATCTAAAATGGTAACACCACGATGCAAATCTAAATTTATTCTAGTAGCAATCTGTTCATATTCTTTTGAAAAGATAAAAAACTGAACCGATTGCCTGACCCCACTTATGACCATATCGACTGCTACTGTTGAAATAGCCATCGTCGTTAAGCCGTAAACAATTTTCTCCAGGCTACCGAAGTCGAAAAGGTAGGATGAACAGATAATCAGTACATCACAATAAAGCAATACCCTGCCAAGAGTAATATTTCTGTATTTATTCACCACTTTGGCTATTATGTCTGTACCTCCTGAGCTCCCGTTAGCCAGAAAGACAATGCCAATTCCCGCACCGGATAGTATTCCTCCAATCACACAGGCCATGAAATTGTCTTCAGCTCCTACAAAGGTACCTGGAACTGCTTGCGGTAGAAATGCAAAAAACATGGTCAATACTCCAACACCATAGATGGTTCGTAGGCTGAATGCCAATCCGACGGTTCGAATGGCAATGACAAGCAATACAAAGTTTATAGAGAAGTAAGTTGCAGAAATAGGAATACCTGTTGCATAAAACAAGATAGCTCCGATACCTGTTACACCCCCTCCGGTTATGAAATGTGGAAGCAGGAACCCTTTCCAGGCAGCACTATACATGAGCAAACCAAAAGCAATAAAGATGTACTCCCTTATGGAAACCCAGGTATCCTTTGTAATCGATTTCAGATTCATTTTTAATTTATTCGGTTGGTTATTTATTGGCAATATTATAATACAATATTTACTATTTTCCCGGGAACTACGATGATCTTTTTAGGTGCTTTCCCTTCCATGTATTTTGCCGTCTGTTCGTTAGCCAATGCCGTCTTTTCAACATCTTCCTTGCTCATATCAGCCGGTAGTTCTATAGTAAAACGAACTTTGCCATTGAACGATATCGGATAATTGAAGGATGATTCCTTTAGATACTCTTCGTTGCAAAGTGGGAATACTGCATCACACACAGTATTCTCGTTCCCGAGTGCATGGTATAATTCTTCTGCAATATGAGGAGCAAAAGGAGTCAGCAAGATAACAAGCGGTTCGAGTATGGCTTTCTTGCTGCATTTCAAAGTGAAAAGTTCATTGACACAAATCATGAAAGCGGATACCGACGTATTGTATGAAAAATTCTCAATATCAAATGTGATCTTCCTGATTGTTTTATGGAGTATTTTGAGCTCCTCAGCCGATGGATTCGTTTCTGTAACGATCAATGTGTCTTCCTTGTAGAATAAACTCCACAAACGCTTTAAAAATCGATGTACACCATCAATCCCATTGGTATCCCATGGCTTGGATTGCTCCAATGGGCCGAGGAACATTTCATACAAGCGTAGCGTGTCTGCACCGTATTTCTCGACGATATCATCCGGATTCACTACGTTGTACATGGATTTTGACATTTTTTCCACTGCCCAGCCACAAATGTATTTTCCATTTTCAAGAATAAATTCGGCGTTCTTGTATTCCGGGTTCCAGTTTTTGAATTGCTCCATATCCAGGATGTCATTTGCGACAATGTTTACATCCACGTGGATTGGTGTAGTTTCATATTCGTTTTTCAGATTTAACGAAACAAAAGTATTTGTATTCTTAACCCGATAGACAAAATTACTACGTCCCTGGATCATTCCCTGGTTAATCAATTTCTTGAAAGGCTCATCCTCACAGACAAGTCCGAGGTCGAATAAGAACTTATTCCAGAAGCGGCTGTATATCAGGTGCCCGGTAGCATGTTCCGTGCCTCCGATGTACAAATCGACATTGCGCCAGTATTGGTTAGCTTCAGGGCTTACCAGTTCCTTGTTGTTCTTGGGGTCCATATACCGCAGGTAATAGGCCGAAGATCCTGCAAAGCCCGGCATGGTGCATAATTCTAACGGGAAATTATCTTCGGTATGCCAGTCTTTGGCACGTCCCAGTGGTGGTTCACCTTTTTCTGTAGGAAGGAATTTGTCTACCTCCGGCAATTCAAGCGGTAACCGGCTTTCGTCTAACATATATGGCATGTCGTCCTTATAATACACAGGAAATGGTTCTCCCCAGTAACGCTGACGGCTGAAGATAGCATCCCGCAACCTGAAATTTACTTTTAACCGGCCAAGTTTATTTTCTGAAATATATGTTTTCGCTTTCGCAATGGCTTGTTTCACTGTGAGTCCATTCAGGAATCCTGAATTCATCATTGTTCCTTCTTTTGCATCAAAGCTTTCTTCACTCACATCACACCCTTCTATCAACGGGATGATCGGTAAACTGAAGTGTTTAGCAAAGGCATAATCGCGGCTGTCATGGGCAGGAACAGCCATGATAGCGCCTGTACCATATCCGGCTAATACATAATCGCTTATCCAGATGGGTATTTCCGTTCCGCTTACAGGATTAATGGCATACGAACCTGAGAATACACCTGTAACTTTTCGATCTGCCAGACGTTCCCGTTCGGTTCGTTTCTTTGTGGCATCCAGGTAATTTCCAACTTCTACTGCCTGAGCGGGAGTCGTAAGTTGTTTTACCAGTTCACTCTCCGGGGCAAGTACCATAAATGTAACCCCAAAGATTGTATCCGCCCGTGTGGTGAAAACTTCAAAGTTATAGTCCTGGCCTTTGATGTTGAATATTAATTCAGCTCCTTCACTTCGTCCGATCCAGTTTTTCTGCGTTTCGGTTAATGAATCTGTCCATTCAATGGTATTCAGGCCATCCAACAAGCGCTGGGCATAGGCTGAAACACGCAGGCTCCACTGACGCATGACCCTTTGTTCAACTGGATGTCCTCCGCGGACAGAAACTCCTTCGCTAACTTCATCATTCGCTAATACTGTTCCTAAGGCAGGGCACCAGTTTACTTTTAAATCAGCTAAGTAAGCAATCCGGTAATTGAGTAAAATTTCCTGTTGTTCTTTCTCCGATTTCCCATTCCATTCCTGTGCCGTAAACTGCAATTCTTCGGTACAGGATGCCTGGATTCCTTGTGTGCCGGTTGTCTCAAAAGCTTTTACCAGCAATTCAATGGGTTGTGCTTTTTGGGTTTGCGTATTGAAATAATGGTTGAACATTTGTATGAATGCCCACTGGGTCCAGTGATAATAGTCCGGGTCACAAGTGAGTATTTCCCTGTCCCAGTCATAGCAGAATCCGATTTTATCCAATTGTTCCCGGTAGCGGGCAATATTCTTTTTGGTAGTAACTGCCGGATGTTGTCCGGTTTGAATGGCATACTGTTCAGCCGGTAAGCCAAAAGCATCATAGCCCATGGGATGAAGTACGTTGAATCCCTGCAGCCGCTTGTAACGGCTGAAGATGTCAGACGCAATATAACCAAGTGGATGACCTACATGTAAACCGGCGCCTGAAGGATACGGAAACATGTCCAATACATAGAATTTGGGTTTGTTTTTATCGATATCCGTCTTGTAGATTTGGTTGTTCTTCCAGTATGATTGCCACTTTTGTTCTATTTGTCTGAAATTGTACTCCATAATGTATTGATAATAAGTAAATAACTTTAATTGTAATGACTGTTTTTACAAATTGAATTTAGCTTGCAAAGTTAAGCAATTTAGCCGAATAAAAAATTTGCATCCAATCTAAAAAGCACAATGAATGTTTTTTAATCACAGTTGTATACTCCGGTTTGAAATAAATGATTATTTTTGTGAGTTACTAATTATAATTTAGTTTAAAATGTCGAATATACATGCATCTATACATTTCAAGGTACCGGAGCCAACGTTGAGGCGTTTGCCGTGGTATCTTGCTTATGCCCAGCTGGTTCTAAAAGAAGGTGAAATGTATTTGTCGTCAACACAGATCGCCAAGAATATTGCTGTTGATGCCTCAATGGTAGCAAAGGATTTATCGTATGTGAATATCTCAGGCAGAACCCGTGTCGGGTATGATGTCAAGGAACTTGTTGGGATTCTTGAATCATTCCTTGGATTTACAAATTCTCACAAGGCATTTTTGTTTGGAGTTGGGAGCCTGGGAGGTGCATTGATGCACGATAACGGGTTGGAACAATTTGGTCTGGAAATAGTAGCAGGTTTTGATGTGAAATATGAGTTGGGAGGTACGAGTATCAATCGTGTTCCTATTCATCATATCGATCGCTTTGAAGAGCTTCAACGTAAAACGGGAATCAATATTGGTGTCCTGACTGTTCCTGTGGATAAAGCCCAAATGGTGTCGGAGATTATGATTGCCGGAGGGATTCAGGCAATCTGGAATTTTACTCCTTTTCGTATCCGGGTTCCGGAAAATATAATCGTTCAGAATACGTCCATTTATGCCCATCTGGCAGTGATGTTTAATCGCTTGAATGCCATTAAGGAGGAAGAGAAAATAAGAGTTTTAAATCAAAAACAATCGAAGATAAAATGAAGATATTTGCAATAGGTCAAAACTATGTTGAACACAATAAGGAACTAAACAGTAAAAACCCCACTGAGCCGGTTGTATTTATGAAACCTGACACAGCCTTGCTTAAAAACAACAAACCTTTTTTTATTCCTGATTTTACCGAGGAGCTGCACTATGAGACAGAGTTGATTATAAAGTTCAACCGGTTAGGGAAAAATATAGACACAGTATTTTCAAGCAGGTATTATGCTGAAATAGGATTAGGGGTCGATTTTACAGCACGTGATCTGCAACGGAAACTAAAAGCAGAAGGTAAACCGTGGGAGCTCAGTAAAGCATTTGATAATTCAGCTGTTATAGGCAATTTTTTACCTGTGACAGAGTTTGATGACATTCAGAATATCCGGTTTCGATTAGATATAAATGGTAAAACGGTCCAGGATGGTAATTCTTCAGAGATGATTTTCCCGATTAATGAACTTGTTGCCTATGTGAGTCGTTTCTTTACCGTAAAGATCGGAGATATCCTCTTTACAGGTACTCCCGTGGGGGTTGGTAAAGTTGCAATAGGTGACAGGTTGGAAGGCTACATTTTTGATAAAAAAATGTTTGATTTTTATATTAAGTAGTTCGGTTTATTTAATATCAAATAGTAATAATCGACTGTTTAAACCGTTGTTATTTTGTGTTCTATAAAAAACGACTGCCTTTTCACATGAAATATAGAGTTCTTATTTTCCCTGTTTTACTCTTCTTCTTTTTCAATGTCCTGTCTGCACAGACAGGTCAGTTGGTAAATTACAATATAAATTGGAAAGGGGTAGAAAAGTGGTATCTCGGCACTTCTTCGGTAAACGTTATATCGTTCGACAGTGCACAGTTTCCCACTGAAAACCACTTGCCCTACTTTAATCACAGAATACCTTGTGATCCTGTCTCGTCATATGATGTCAGCGTTGTTAATCCTGTTTACATCCCGGTGACCAACGAAGAAGCTGCCCTAATAGACGGTACCAAAAATACAATTTCAACTACCCTGGCAGTCTCTGCAACTATCATGCATCAACAAGGGTCAAGATTTCTCAACGTGAGTATTTTACCTTTTATCATCAGGGACAATAAGATCGTAAAACTAAAGTCCTTCGATTTGCAGATTATTACTTCTTCTTCTTCTTCTTCTTCTTCTTCTTCCCCACGAAAAGTAACGGCTTTAAATACAAGAACCTATGCCGCAACTTCTGTCTTAGCACAGGGTAAGTTTGTAAAAGTTAAAATTACAAACAGTGGAATTTATAAACTTACCTATG
>Ga0302271_10002092_pt1 | contig 18411 bp, 11 predicted proteins | sample III_Bog_N1_1_FD_198767 | JGI IMG/M metagenome (GOLD analysis project Ga0302271, IMG submission 198767) | Peat permafrost microbial communities from Stordalen Mire near Abisko, Sweden - III_Bog_N1_1 | ecosystem: Environmental > Terrestrial > Soil > Wetlands > Peat | place: Sweden: Abisko...
AATTTTTGAAGATTATGTCCTTGAGGGGATATTAGAGGGTAGAATATTTGGGGTTTTCGGGAATCATTATTGGCAGGATTGTATTAACACTGAGTGTTTTCATTAAATTAAATAGGTCGTTATTGGAGGTATGGTAGTGTTGGCTGTTATTGATTTTACTGTGCTTAGTATCTCATGCGCATCTCGTGTCTCTCGAATTGCTCTCTTTCTTGCTTTTGTCTTTTATGTTTATGAAAAAGTGTTCCAAAAAAAAATCATCTCAAATGAATCATCATTGTTAAACTTTCTAAAAACCAAAAAAATGAGCCTTTATTACTTTTTCTAGCTTATGAGATATGACAGCAGTATAATAACTGGCACAAACAACACTATTAACCCTATTGTGATAGCGTGCATTGTATTGCTGATTCTGAAAATAACTTTTTTGTTTGCTATTGATTTGTAATTTCTTAGAGAACTTCAGATTTCTAACTATTTGGCACTGTGTGGGAATATTTGATTTTCTAAATTCACAAAAAAAAAATTTTTTCTTTTGATTTCTTGACTCTCTTAACGTCTCCTGGCTGCGTTGTGAATTGGGTATTTTGTTAGTCTTGTTAAACAATTTATTTTATAAAGATTCAGGCATAACCAGCGAGATTAGTTGCAAGGCTGATGCTTAAATTGTTTTAAATTAGATTTTGTTTTAAAAATAATGAAAATAATGCATTTTTTAATTAAGGTTTCAAGTAGAGAGTGATTAAATTGATTTGTGATTGTTATTTTTTTCAAAATTGAGCTTATTTCATAATAAATCAAAAGAAAATAATCCTTCCTAATCTCTCTCAAGTTAGGAAAGGTTCTAGAAGAAAAATCTTTCATGGGACGGGAAGATAATTTAAGGCATTGTCGCAGAGTAAGTGTGATTGATTAATAAGTTAAAGTGACTTTTATAGAAAAAACACCAAACAAAATGAAAGAAAAAAGCTGCTTTTTGAGAATGTGTTATTTTGTGTGTTGTGAGAGAATTATGAATGGATGGGGGGTAAAGAGATAACCTTTGAGAATTTTAATATTTAAAAGGGTGGTTGGGGTAGTTTAAAGAAAACAAATTGGTTGCAAAGAGAGTTTAAGAGTGGTGGAAAGCGCGAATCAAAACTGATGAAAAAAATATAAATTAAAAAAGAGTTGTAAAAAAAGCAAATCAAAAAGGAGTAAGAATGGAAGGTCACGAGACGCACATTAGGATAGACGAACCAGGGATAGAAAGGCGTAGGCTAATGCTGTTTAAGGAGGAAATAACTGAGAAACGGCGAACAGATTCAAGGTTCAAAAATCATTATTTTCAGGGCATTTTGTTTGGGTGAAAATTATTGATCCATTTGATTTCAACAGAAACGAGCAATTGAATTACAGACGGAAAAGAGCGATTACTAGAGTACCCGTAAGGTAGCTTTCATAAGAAGAATTGACTTCAGAGATTACATTCGGTGAGCAAGAAGAATTGGAGTTTCTTTAGTAGCGCGTTGCAGAAGCGAAGCAGAGAATATCAAACTTTAGATCACAGGAAGAAGTTTGGAACTCGCTCCTTTTCTTTGAAGCTCTCATCAAATAAAGTATGATGAAAGTGAGGATGTTATTAGAATGAAAATGAAAAAAAGAATCAAATTGTTTGAGAAATCAAGAGCAAAAGAAAGAAATAAAGAGAGTAAAAGGGAGGGTTAGAATTCTTAAAAGAGTGAAATATGGATATTGAATTGAATAAAAAGCCAGTTCCTAATTAATGTGGAGGAATTGGGTGCTCGACGACAAGCCATTTGTGACAAGACTACTTCAAATCATTCTCTCCGGTTCTTTGGCGGAAGAATGCACTGTAAATAAATATCTTAATAAAAAACTAATTTCTCTTGATATTTGTTATTTTAATTCTCTTCTTGCGCTTTTTCTGGTTTTAAGCTTGGGACATTGCAGATACTTTCAGACATTTCGAATTCTTTCCGTGACATAGATGATTCCTAAAGCGAAGCCGCATTTGAAGCATACCTCAGGATCTTTCGTCAGCCACATTCTCACCGCAACTTTTCGATGGTAAAGGGGGACACCTCTAAAGGAGAGTGGTGTAGTATAGTGCACCTCATCATCTTAAGGCTCTGTAAGGGATAGCTGGACTGACTCTAGAGAACTCGAGAGCCTCGGATTATTTCATTGCACGAGGTGTGTTCGGGGAGATACTGGCGACATTCGAGAAGATGACAGTCGGTTTTGGAGATGAATTCACTGAGAACGAGAACTTGAAGGACGCTTGCATGCTGATTCACGGACTCACAAAGACTCGGCAATAATTTGAGTTTGCAGATAAGCGATTAGGATTGGTGTTCGCTTATTTCCTCAACTCAAATGACTGTGATATTCACTTCGATATTGCCCGAGCACTCGTTTATCTTACATTTACATTGATAAGTAACTGGATTTTGAAAAAGATTTTGGTCGTGACAAATTTTATAAACGGATTCGAAAAACAATAGATGACGAAGACAACCAGCGAGTGTATGCAGGACTTCATATTCTTCTCGAAGCTGGGTTGATGAAGATAATTGTGAGATTAATTGAAGAAGCTGATGGAGATGTGCTGACAATCGTGTAGGCTTGCAAGATCCTTAGCAACCTTGCATTCTTAAAACCAGCAGAAGCAATCAAGGTTAAATTCTAATATGTCAAATATTTTTAACTATTTCTAAATTGTTTTTATTTTTCAAAGGAATTCATACAATCTCTTCAGCAAGGTGCGATACTTGAAGTCATCATAAAGAGCTTATTAGGGTACAAGATCATGTCAGTTCATCATCTTCTTTTGACTCTGCGAACCCTTATCCATCAAGAATGCATTTTGATTGTTGAAAATGTCAAAATAATTCCCCATCTTCTGCATCCAAATCTTTATTCAAATTGCTAAGTAAAATAATAAGATCATCTCATATATATTATCCTGCCTAACCTTTAATCACATTATCTTTTCAATAGTTTTAAGAACAAATAGTAGGGACTATTTGGGAAATACTCTCCAAAGAAAATAATGAAATTGCATTGCTAGAATAACAATATTTAAAGAAATAAGAAGTATCAGAACCTCTCATTAAGCTTGTCTGCGATGTCCTCAAAAAAGAAGAAACAAACAGCGAAATAACCATGAATTGTCTTGAAATTCTCGATAAGATTATGAGGCTTTCTCCGAGTATCAAAGATGGTCCAGCGAAATGGCTACATTAGAACAATTTTAATGGCATCATCTACCATCTTTAATCATCCAGGAATGAAGCCATCTCCAATATGGCAGTTTCAGTAGTCTCATATCTTGACAGTGATGAAAGTGATAGCGAAGAAGATGGAGAATTCAGTGAGGAGTAAGAAAACAGTGTTGAGAAATAAACACAATAACATGAAGATACAATGTAAATTATTTAAAAATTATAAAAAATAGCACAAATTCATAACAAACTAGCTGAGTTAAATTCAGAAGCCTGATGCAAACCATCTAAATTATTGTTTTTTTGTTTGAATAATAAAAAGGGACACACCCTTACCCTGTTGACTCATCTTCAAGATAATTTAGAATCATACTTTTCATAAATACAAACAGAAACAAGAATTTGAAGAAATAAATAGGAAATAAGGAGGAATCTTTTAAAATGCATATTTGTCACCTATTTTTGTATTAATTGTTCTTATTTTCTTTTTAAACTTAATTGCTATTTTCGATAGAGCCTTGTATTCTAATAAATATATTTACAGATTAAATTTATTATTAATTGTAGCTTCGCTTTTTATTTTATCTTTAATCACTATTTTCATTTTCAGTCCATTAAATTATCAAAGCTCTCAACTTAAAAGAAATCAAATACTCTCACACTATTCCTTCCACCAATAATGCAGATCTAAAAATAATATTACAACTTGTCGTTAATATCCTCAGCGTTATTTAGTTTAGCTATGTCTTGATAGTACGGATATTCTGCGATTCTAAGATATTTTTTCTTAATATTAATTCTAATCTCTAACTTCTTATCTGTCCCTATATTTACATTACCTGAATGCAGTTTCGTTCCTTTGACAACTGTATCTACATCTCCGCCTGTGACTTCAAAATAATTAATTGAATCACTCTAGATGAATTAGTTACTTGATTTGTCTTTTGGAACTAATCCCAACAAAAACCCCGGCTGATCATCAATTAAATCGTTCTGTAATTGCACACGAATGATATATGAAACATCCTTCTTTAGCGGCATGGTAGGCACACACTTAGCACCTGAATGATCTCCAATGTTCGTGATAAGATAACTGCAATTTTTCTCCTTAGTTATTTGCGTGCTTTATTTGGAGTTCTCTAATGAAACGAAGCTAAACTACGGCTGCAATAATAATTATTGCTATTTTGGTAATGCCGGTGAAGGTTCGGGGAATGCATTGGAGTCACTGAAAAATGTTAGTTTCTTGAGAATACCCTTGATATCATCTTATAATTTCTCAGGTTCAGTATGGGAAAAATACATTTTCAGATTTTCATATGCTTTTATGTTTTATTCGATAATTTAAGTATTCTTCCTTGCACTGTAAACTGCATCTTTAATGAAGTCTTGTAGTTTAATATCTGGACTTGCTTTCGAAGGGAACAATATTATATTTTAAAGAACAGATACCTAAGCAATATCAGCTAAGGATTCTAAAGTTGTGTAGCATGCTTTTTATAAAAGATCAATTTGTGTTTTCATTTGTTGTTTTGATTTTTTAATAGATTCTTTAATTTCGGCTTCTAATTCATCATAAAACTCTGCGACTTCCTTTTCAAGCTCATTCATGGAGATTACAACAGCTTTGACTCTCTCCGCAGTTTAGGAATTGCTGAGAATAGGATAGCGATTCATGAAACGCAAGGGATCATCTGATAAAAGTGAGTTAATGTCTAGAAATTGTGTATTAGGGTTTTTCATTTCGCCTAAGCAAGTATAACAGATTCGTGGTTCTTTGGCATCGATGCTGAAGTTAATCAGGCAGCAAGTTTATGTTGGATGTTGTCTGCATTTTTTATTGAGTGCTTGTTTCACTAGAAATGGATCGAGCAGTGAGGTTGAGTCTTGATTATTTTGATTAGAAGGTACTTTAGATGGTGTTTTAGGAGGAGAAAATGTAGATGAAGGCATAGTCCTCGTGGAGTTTTAAGATCCTATAAAAATCAATTAGGTTTGTGGTTCCATAAAATTTGAACTATTTTACATTTCTTATTTTTTCTTTTCTTTTTCTTATTTATTTCTAACACTAAATTTAGGCTTTATTTGCCTTAAGAAAAGCTATTTTTAGAACTGGATTAAGACAGGTAACTTCAGCTTTTTAATAAGTTTTAATCAGAAATTATTATCTTTTGAGATTGGCATTTTCAGATGGTAAAAATAGGTTGGAATAGATAAAAAATATTCCAAAAAAAGTTGGGTTTTATCTTCTCAAGTTTGAAATCATATTAATATTTTTACAAAACACACAAAACAAAAGGATTTTAAAGGTAATCTCAAACACAATAATAATTGGTTTTTCAATATATGGGGAGCTTTTTCCTTCAAAGGGATTAGGCTAATAAACGAAGAAGAAGAAGCTATTGAGAAATCAATATTATTTTGATCTTCATAACAAAATTATCCCTTGAGTTACAACTAATTAATTAAATTAAATTTCTAAAAAGATAAAAGAATACTATTTGTAATTAATCAAAAAAAACTACAAAGCTCTTTATTTGCATTTTCAAATACTTTTATTATCTTGTCAAAATATGAGATTAAAATAAGACTCTTTTTTCCTAAATCGAGCATCTATTTATTACTTTTCAAATAATAAATAATCTGCATGCAACAGACACAAAAATATAAATTCTATTTAAATAATCGATAAACTAGACACGCCTTTAATTAAAACTTTAGTTATTTCTTAATATTACATAGGTAGTTTAGTCTCTTTTAGCAATTTTTTGCGAGATCTTCTATTTTATTTTTGATACTGCCTCTCTTGTACCTCTACTCATGCCTGATGAACTACTCTTGCTCTTCTTTCAAAAGGAATTAACAAAATAAACTTTCAATTCCTAAACTTTTTTGAATTTGTAATTCTCTCATCCGCAGTTTTCTTCCATTACACATTAGATACTATTGCAATATTCTTTTCTTATTCGGTATAGATTTTTCTTGTACTAAACCTATTTTCTCAATAATCATCCTTGAAAAAACAATCACTTGAGTTCATCTTAAAGGAAACATTATTTGTTCACTTGAAAAATCCTTTTCATGAATGACCTTTTATTATTATTTTTATTTGAAAGCTGACATGCGCACAAATAAAAAAATTGCATTTTTTTAATGCCCATCAACCATCACAAATGATCCTTTTGTTTCCATTATCTTGTGCTTTTTCTTATTCTTTTGATAATCTCTTTAACCCCCTCTTCCTTGAAAGCAATTTTATTGTTGTGGGAAGAATAAATCAAAACAAAAAGTTATTTCTAAGAAAAATCAAAGAACAAAAAAAAGAGATGTCAAACTACGGCTCCCCCTTCCGCAATACAGACTCTGGTATCAAAATCAGAGACTCTGAAAATGAAAAGCGAGTACGACTTGCCTTCGAGAACTTCTGGAAATCAAAGGAAGATGGTAATTGGATTAATTTCAACTTTACTCCTTGCATATTCTTAAAGGGTTTCAAAAACAACAAATAATTATTTCTGATTTTGCTATGATATTTTCTCAGATAAAGAGTTCTAAAAGAAACTGTAGACTTCAGTTAGCAAAAGTACTGCCACCAACTCCAGAATTATTGCACCTATCGTTGGACTTCTGGTAAGTTATATGACAATTTGATGCATTGGAAAGGGAGTATTTTAACAAAAAAAAACTAGCCAAGGGGATATTAAAATGCTAGTGAAAAAATATGAGAAGCACTATAAATCTCTTGATAACAACTAAACAACTATTTAGAAATGTAGTGTTTTTTTGGATGAAAATAATTTATTTCAAATAACTAAAATAGGTTGGCAAAAGCTTCAACGATCTGTTCTGCAACCCAAAGCACTCATACTTTAGAGCATACATTCTCTTTTTAACTACAATGGCTGGCTATTACGTCGGATCAGACACTTACAATAGATACGAGTTTTCTCTTTATACTCGTAACTTTCACCTTTTTCCTGAAGAACTGCAACAAGCATTGGTGAACGGTGATGCTCGTTACTGCACTCAATGGTGGTAGAAATGAATGCAATCAGCAGAAAACTTGCAAAAATCTGCAAATAGAAATAGTTAGATAATTCCTAATGAAATAGAGATATTTCTCAGAATAAAAATATATTTCTTTGTCAGATGCACTTTGATTGATTACCAATAATTGAAAAAAAGTTAAATAATTCAGCAGCTTGTTTTAGTATTGCTAGAGAATGATTTGGCAAGCTAATTTTAGGGAAGGAAATTTCAATGCTGCTACTATTTTACTCAACAAAGAAACGCTGAACTGCCACTAATGCAGTATTCTTATTATGATTAGAATGATATTATTTTGGGTGGAGAAAGATCTTTAAAATAGTGAAGTTTTATCTCTCATAACAAAAAAAGATGGAAATTTTCAAGAAATCTACAATGGATTCTACTAATTCAAAAACACAACAATTAACTAACTCTCTCACTGTTAAGTTGAAGTAAGACATTTGCATGTTTTCTCATCACAGAACGGTGCGTTAGTTGTGAATTTGCATCCACAGAGATTCATGGATTCGACTGCTTCCTCGACAGTGAACTTATAAGGCTCGAAAGAAGTACCTTTGTGTTTTCCATCGCAGAATGGCTGATATTTAAGAAATAATAGAAGAAAATGAATGGAAGTATTGGAAATATTATAATTAAGTAATTACTTAACTGGTACTCAGCCCACATGCACACCAGAAGTATTTCTTCGTTGCCATCTTGGGATTGAGGATCTAAAGAAAAAAAATAAAATTAATTTTCACTTTTTTGTTGAGAAAGATACATAAAAAGCATTGTTAATCCTTTGCTATACCTTGTAAGGTCCAAGAAGAGGAGAAACAGGAACAGGTTTAGCTGTTCCGAGTGATCTATCTGACTTCTCACCATTATATTATTTCACTTCAACTACAACATCGTTAAATTTCGATTCCTGAACTGGTTTCTGAGTGACAACAAATTCTTCAGTAGGGACTGCTTTAACTTTCTTGAACGATTGGCTTCTAAGAGTTGTTAGAACCTTTGTAATTGCTTGGGTAGAAGCTTTGCAGAGCATATTTCTTCACTTGGTTTGTTCCTGTACAAAAAAACTTTAAATTCTTGAAATAATTAACTTTGGATCTTCGATAAAGAAAACAATACTTCTCCTCTGTGTCTTTTTCTCAGTATTTAATATTTTTTAAATGTTTCTCTCTTTCTCTGTGTGTATATGTGTGTGTATTTTTGATTTAGAAGCTTATCGAAAATTCATTTGCCAAAAAAAACAACAAAGATTTTAAAGATAAAGAAAAAATATTTTGGTGGATAAAATAATAAGCCAATAAAAACGCAGATAGATTAGCCTTTCCTGTGCTATTTTTAGTATTTGACTTAACCCTTATTTAAATAATTAGTAAATGTAAGATATTTTTTTGGAAAAAGAAAAAACTCCCTCTTGAAGGCATTTTTAATAAGATTGCTATTTTGCAATCAAAAAGAGGAGGATAGGGGAGGGGGTTAGGGAAATTGAGAAAGAAAAAGGGAATCATAGAAATAGAGAGAGATCGTTAGCGAAAATCGATTAAGAAGAGGAAGAAAAGTTAGTACTATTAGAAGATTTCGTTCATTTAAGTTTTTCCCGTTTTTTTTTTCCACTCTAAATGAACACTGGCTACTAAGGTGTTGTTGGAGGAAGAGGGATCAATTTCAGAAAGGTATCATTGAAAAGTTAAGTTTCTTCTGGGTCGAACTAGTGGATAGCTTCACCAGGAGGATAAGGAAATGCTGATGCTATCAGTAGTACTAAAGAAATCCCAAGGTAGATTTCGAAGTAGACATCTCACAACCTAAACGAAGGCGTTATCACAGAAAGTGACTCGTGTATAGGACTTGTGTCAAATAAATAACTGATCCCTAACTCGCGGTACTCGGCGTTTATCTTAGATGAGAGTCTATCAGGGCTATCATCTTCTGCCAATGCTATTTCTTCTCCACCACCGACGAGATATTCTGATTAATTTCTCCTAACTAATTTAGGCACAACTTCTGTTTTCATGGTGAGTTCGTTCAAAGACAAGCGTATTCCATTAACAACTATTGTAGGCAAAGGTGGAGATAATTATCAAAAAGAAGATTTAACTGGAAGAGATTCCAGATAGATGAGTATCGATGCTTCGAGAGGAGAAAAGGAGCATAAACGTCGTGTCGTGAATGCTTCTGGGATGCTATTAACAAAGCTACCGGATGGACTTAATGCGAGGAAGAATTCTTTGCAGGAATTAGATTTAAGCAATAATTGCATTGAGCTATTCCCTGTGGAATTGTGTGACTTTATGCAGCTGAAGATCCTCAAAATGGATTTTAATCGAATCGCTGAGTTACCTGAGTAAATAGCATTTCTTAAGCACTTGGAGTTTCTATCGATTTCAAATAACAATCTAATGAGATTACCTGGGACTCTCTAGAGCATTTCTCAGCTTCGTGTGCTTAATGTGAGCTACAATAATATTCAATAGATTGGGTCTGAAATTGCGAACCTTATGAAACTAGAAATACTCTATATTTCAAGTAACAATTTCACGAGATTACCTTCGAAACTAAGGAATCTCAAACGGCTCAAGGAATTCGAGATTGAGTGGTTCAACTATGTTAAACCGCCAATAGAACGAATGATAATCCGACCTTGTCATAATTCGATATTTGCGAAATTCTTTGAACTTTGCAATCAAAAACCTTCTATAAATGCTGCTCCTTTACCTGAGATCACATTTAGAAACTTTATTAATCACTTTTCTGTTAACTAGCAACCGTATTTTCGATCAGATGCGAGAGATATACCTTTAATATTTTAAGCTGTGGAGAATGAAGAATTTGGAATTATGAATGCTCTCTTGGAGGAAAATCATGATCTTTTAAATGTTATCGATTTAGATGGGCATTCGCTGCTCACTGCTGCAATCCTTGCTGGGAAATAAAGATCTATTGAATACCTGTTGGATTTAGGAATCGATACACGGCTAGGAGGAGGGTAGTTAGGGAGTTCATTGCATTTATCAGTGAGTAAATTTTAATTAAATTTAACGAAAAAATTCCTCGCTTGTGGAGTGAATCCTAACGGCACTGATTTCGAAGGAAACACTCCATTGCATCTAGTGTTTAGTTTGTTTAAGAGAGACCCTGAAACAGCTAAAGAAATTGCAGAGGAGCTTCTCGCAAATGGAGCTGATCCCAATGCACTTTCGAAAGAATTTTGGGCGCCTTTACATTTAGCTGTGAGGAAAAATCAGCGAGAAGCTGTGTAATTCGCTATGGCGTATAATTTGAGAGAACATGCAGCATTCAGGGAAGGTGATGGCGAAAATGCTGAAGAATTGTTTGATGAAGACGACGAAGGGGAAGATGATGATAATGCATCGAATAAATCGGAGGAGTTGATTGTGTCATAGATTAACACTCGTCTGACAACAGAGGCTTCGAGATTAAATGGTGGAAATAATAACTAAAACGACATGAAAAACCCAAAAGATGAAGAAGAATCGAGAAGGGAAGAGGATCTTTCAGAAGAAATGGAGTATAAATCTCCACTTCTAACAGGGCAAACATCTCGATCAGGGAGTCATTTAAATCCTAAGATTTCTAAATAACCCTCAAAGAGACTATTTAACTTCGATCGAGAAGGAGGAGCTAGTGGCTGGAGTCCTATGCATTTGGCAGCAAGTTAGGGAAATATTTAAATGCTAGAGTTATTATCTGAAGCTAATGCGTGCCCTTTTTCTCTCACAAAATTCGATTAGACACCCAGAAAGGTAAAAATTTATTGTTCTCAAATTTCTAATATTACGCAGTTCGATTAACAACATAACTCAATTTTTCTCACAGGTAGCACTGTAGAGTTTAATTTTATTTAAAGTCCTACGAAAATACGAAGACAGATGGACACGAGAGACTCTTCTTCATAAATAAGATAATTATTCACACTCTCCAAAACAAGGTACTAACGGAGTAGGCATGGAGAGAAATATCTAGAATCTGCGTGGATTCATAGCGGAAACAATGAAATGCAAAGAACATTTCTTGAATTCGTAACTCGATCTCTTCGATGACAAGGAGTTTGGGTATTCTATTAAGGATAACTTACAAAACAACCAAGCCTAAAAACCTAGCAACACAGCAGTGGATGGAGTATAAGAAGATGATGATGACATTGCCGATCCAGAATTAAGTGTTGGGAGATAAGTATAGAATTTCCGATTTTCACCTTGCTCAGTGGAGGGCTTGTCTTTACAAAATGATAGTTCATAGCAAGGTAGTGGCACATTAAAGCCTCAATAATTTGGAAATGGATTAGGTAAATCATCCAAATCAGAAGGGTTTGGGTTGTTTGCAAATTAAGTTAAAAATGAAGAAGATCAACTAGATATTGGAAATGAAACTGAATTGGATGACAATGATTTGCTAGAAAGTACCAATGAAAATCACTTTTGTGCTAATAATGTAAATAAAACTACTGTTGCGAAACTTGCTGGAACTAGCCCTGGGGAACGAAATTGTGGTGTTATTCTACCGTTAAGTAATGAATCTGCGTCCTTCCCGGATTCTAGATTTCTGTGTGTTCCTACGCATAACGCTGCTTCTTGCGCTTCTAAGAATTCTCAGCATGTTTCAGAGCATGACATTGCTCCTGTATCAGTGAGTTTCTCTGATCTAAAATCATTAGAGCTAACGGAGATAGACAGACTTGGTGAAAAGATCTCAAGTTTTTCATCAGTTTTTACAGAGAGTTTGAGTGGTATGCTGCTACTTCGGTTTTTACATATTCGTCTCTCGAAAAAATCAATGCGATTCGCAAGCGAGAAAGGGACTCTACCAAGAAATATTCATATTTTAAATGAATTTCTCTTGTCCCGCATCTCAACAGTCTAGGAGACCTTGCATTGGAGAGAATAAATCATAAAAGTCCTAACTTCAGTGCAAAATGAATTATTCAGTTAAATTAGACCTCTCCCTTCACCTGAGTCAAATCTAACATACATTTCTCTTTAGAGAGCATCTAAAATCCATCGAAACAACATTGCTCTGTCAATGCTGTTACTGAATGTCCGTGATGCCCTCTTCAACTTGAATTCTAGAGATTTCTTTTAAGAATTTCTCAATAACTGCAAGAATACTTGTTTTTTCAAAAATCCAAATCTTGCCTTTTCAACTGCTGATTTTTCTGATTCTCTTCTACTTCACTATGAGAACACCCATTCATTTTAAACTTTGAATTCACTACCTGCTCCTCCTGATCCTCCTTCTTATATTATCGTTGGCTCTCCTACATTTACTCTCTCTCAAATTAAACATCATTCCAAATCTTCTTCTAACGCCCATCAAAAGCATAATTAGCAGTCGAAAACCACAAATAATCAATCTAACGCACATTCTAATCCACTCAAACTAGATTCGCATTTCCCAGAGGCCCTCTTATCAGCTGTTCCTTCAAAGCTTCCTTAAAAAAACTCAAAAAGTTCTTCAGCCAATATTTCTCCTTCTTCTTAAGTTCACCAATCAACTACTCCTGTTAATTAATCTAAAATTCAAGCAAGCATATCGATGGATAATTCCCCTATTACATAAATTACTCAAGTTGGCTCTTTTAACAAGAATATAGGAATGTAGAATAACCTAAATGCCAAGAATAATAGCTGCAATAGTAATCAATTTTAATCTAGAAAGGTATCCTAGACATTGAATAACGGAGAGGAAAATATAGATGAAGAAGAAGATCTATGTTTCAGGAGTTCAATGATTGAAGCCAATAAATCTTGTATTGAGAGAATGGCACTTAAGTAATTCGCTTGTTTCTCTTAGTAACTTTGAAAAATATTGGGTTAATTTGCTTCTCTTTCTTAAATTTGAAAAATACAAAACTATTTTGTGCTGCATAAAAAATCAATTAATCAAGATTCCTTCAACGAAATAAACAAAGAGCAATCAAAAGAGCAATAACTTCAGATCAGTTCACACATTCAAGAATAATTAGAGCCTCATTCATTGTGTGTTTGTATGCATTTGCTTTGACAAAAATATGTTTAGAATTTTCAACAAAAAAAATACAGAAATTTATTTAACAAAAAAAAATTATCCTTCTTCTAATTAATCAATTATTTTCTTGTTCCATTTTCATATTAAGGCAATGAAGCTGCTAGAAAGGCCATTATTCCTATTCCATTTGATCAACATGACTATCTTCATCAAGGCTTTAAGGATCTTTTAATTCATCTACTTCATAAGAAATTTTTAAGGGGGTTTACTTCTTAAGCAAATTTTGAAATGGTTTTTGGGACCCATTTGTATGGTCATTTTCTCTTGACTGATGACTTAGCTCTAGCACATTTAGCTTCCCATTTAAGCTTAGAGTACTGTCATTGTTATTATTTTTGAAAGATGTATTATTTACAAAGGTATTACTGTTATTGATATTATTGTTGCCATGATCATCCTCTTAGCTTTCGTTAGCAACTGCTGTAGTCTCTTGGCTAGAGTCAATGGTAATTGTAATAGGTTGAACTTTCTAAGGGGAAGTACTTTATTGGATATTCTTGCGAGTTGGATTTGATATTTCATTGGGAGTTTAGATTTACAAAGAAGAAGGAATTATTACATTATTTGTAGAATTTGTAGGAGCTGTGATTTTAGAAGATTGTATTGCAGCTGATGGTTCTGACAATGTATTGATCGTTGTGTCTCGAACGGAAGGAGAAGATGAAATAGATTAGGGATTTGTAACATTGTTATTACAGTGGTCAAGAAGTTTGTCAAGTTAATCTTTGGCAGTTATATTTTTATCATTGTTTTCATTTTCTAATTCGATTTGATCGTTGCCTTCATTTTTGTTGGAAATTCTATCTTTGATTTATTCTACTCCTTTTTCTTGTTCATTTGTTCTTTCATTTTGTTCTTGAACTAACTCAGATGCATCATGAACTTCTTTTTAAGCTTTTTGAGGTGATAAACTCACGTGATTACTATTTCTATCCTTCTCATTTGTATGCTCTTTTATACTTAATTCATGCTCATTCTTATTACTCTTCAGAGATATATCACCATTATTTCCTTCATGCGCATTGAAGTTACTCTAGTTAATTTGATTGGATGTATTCTTATCTTTCTTTGCCTTATTTTCTAAATTATTGATGACATTCCCCAGGGATGCAAGTAAGTTGTTAGCCGTTGAAGTCTAAGCATTGAATGAAGATTAAGGTGATGATGTATGTTAGTTATTTCCTGTTGGTAGAACAATCATTTTCGATTAGTTTTTGATTGGTACAGAAACACCAATAGATCGTTATTAGAACCCATTCACTTTATGTAATGGCTGAGGTTGATTAGTTTGATAAAAGGAATTAGACATTTTCGTTTACAAGAGTTACTAAAGTGGCTGACTGATTGATTGATTCAGTTAAAATGAGGAAGCAAATGTCGGAGACATGTTTGGAATGCATTTATCGGTAGCTGTGGAGATTGCATTTTTTGTTGTATTAAAGCAATCACTTTTGGCGTTTGAAATCTAAAGAAGCTACTGTAATGCCAGCTTTTGTAAAGCATCTTTGTTATTTTCCTATGTTATTCCTTTTGTAATATTGCTAGGTTTCTTTCGTTGATTTTTTATTTATTTAGGTTATTTCTCAGTTGCTGATATTGCATTGAACTACTAAGTTTTCTAGATTTAAGATATTTATTCTTATTATTGTTGTTTCTAGAATGTCGAGGATGATTTTGCTGATTGAAATAATTACTTAGGAACGAATAAGGATGATTCTAAATATGATTGTGGTTAAGGTGAAGTGAATTGAATAGATATTTGAGGACTTTAAAGAAGGGATTTTGGTCGAATTGGGTTTGGTTTTTACAACACTGAAGGAGATTAGCCTACATTCTATTGAAGTTAGATCTACTGCTGTTTCGATGCAGGAGATTAAAAGAGCAATTGTTGCAAAGACAATGAAGGAGAAGAAGTCGTGAATGCTTTTATGATATTCTTAGGATTTGAAACTACCTTTGATGGATCTTAAGTTATCTAAGATTCGACTTTAAAGTTTCCATGAGAAGGAGAAATATTAGTTTTATTCGTAGGTGTATGGTTATTAGTCTTAGTAATCTATTAATTGCTTTCTTTAAGGATTTCTTGGCGTTTATCTTGATCATCCTCATCATACTCAGGAACATTTAATCCTGCAACAGATTCTTATGATTGTATGTTTTATTGATTTTATGAATTTTATGAATCTGAAGTTAAGTCAATTATATGTTTTGGATGCTTTAACTGAGATGTCTTCAAGCCACCTGATGGTAGTACTCTAGCTTCTTTCTTGATAGTAACACCACCATGTGGTGGCTTTTTATTTGTAGAGTTATCTAATCTTGGCATAAGTCCTTCTAAGTTCAGTTAAGTTCCTTGATTTGGTATTTATTCCATATTTTCATGTGTTTCTTCTTAAATTTATTCGATATTTAAGTTCTAATTGTTATCCGATGGTTCTGGGTCCTAAAGTTGATTTTAAGTCTTTTATTAAGCTGTTTGCTGAGTTGGCAAGGTTCTACTAGCTGGTGCTTTGTATCTGAATAAACACAAATAAATTAGAATTTAAAATCTTTGAGAATTCAGATTATAATTCTAAGAATATTTCCACATTTGTACATTTATGTTTTTTAACTTACAAATTGGTATTTGTCTTTCTCATGCTGAAGTCACTGTTATTCTAGAGATAAGCACTCACAAGTGCTAGCTTCTCTTATTATACTGCTTGATTCTGTTGTGCTATCATTTGCGCGTTAGTCTGAGGTAAAAATACTGTGAGAACAAGTAACAAAGGGAAATAAACAACAAAATAAAGTTGCAGATTCTTGAGAATGAAAATGAAGTTTAAATGTCTAAACCTCATCGATAGGCTATTCTGGATGCGAAATGTTGAACTTCGCTAAGGCTTTAGTCAGTGCAAGTTTGAAGTCTTTCTGTTAATTATCATCATCATCTATAAAATCACTTTTATCAATTATCAACCCCTCAGGAAGTGCTTCCTTCAGAGGGGAAATAAGCCCAATAATTTTATGATTTGACAGATTCTGCTGAGAATTCCCGTTGAATTTGTAATTGTTCACATTATTTTAAAAATTATTATGATTCTGCAGAAGCATATTATTGATCTCTTGTATGGAGCCAACACTAACCGTTTTGAGAAGATTTTCAACTTTATCAAGTGTAACTTCAGGTAGCATACTCGTGTGATTCAACAAATGCGTCGTGATATCAAGTTAAGCTAGTTTCGCTTGGAGACTGTTATTTCCAGTTCCTTTTGTGTCACTTTACAATAACTACTACTGCTTGATAGCTTCTCCTGATCTTTTTAACTCTTCTTCGTTTAATGCTATTTTTCCAGATCGTTGCATGCTCTCACGAGTCATCAAATATGTCTTATCAAATATCTATCTATTTGCTCCTTTTTTCTTTAAATTCACTTTATCATCTGTTTCTAGATAGTAAATCATATTTTCTTTGAATAATTTCTCAAAATCACTCTCATAATTGTGCATCTCATAGGATCCTTGCGTTATCAATTAATCTAATGCAATCTATGCCTCGTCTTTAACTTGCCTTTTAAGTTATTTAAAAGTGAAATTAACTCATTTAAAACACTTGTTTGCTCGATAAACACTTTATGAAGTTAGAATATCATAATAATTTTTTGAGTTTACATACTTTGATTTAGTTTTCTGCTGAGATTTGGTCATCGCTTTCTTTCCTTTTATTGGTCTCACTGACTCCTCGGTCGCTCTATTTAGAATACGTCAAAGATGCCTTGAATATTATTCTAAAATATCAATAACATACTTGGCCTTTCTCTTCCTTGAATTGATGGAAGCTTGCGAGGTGGAGGACTTGTTATTTGGCATTATATTATTTTGTTTTTCTTCTCGAATCCGAGATGAACTCTACTATGGCTATCTGCGCCTTCGCTCACCCTTGATATCATCCAAAAAGTTACTTAACGTTTAACCACTGAAAAACTACCATTACCTCTTCGAAAGCCATTTGAACTTTCCACTCCAGCTAGATCCACTGCTTTTGCTACTAGATTCAATATTTGTTTGATTTCTCTTCTCCCTTCTTGTCTCTACTCGTGTTTTAAAAAGTTCTAGTCTCCTCCCACAATCTTTGGTTCATAAGATGGGATTTAATTATCCTTTCTTTCAATTCAGCTCCCTCCCTGCCAATGAATCTTGTTTAGCTTTTTGCTTTTTGTCTTGGTTCTCCCCAGTAATTTTGATGAATGCATATATTTCAAAAACATATCTTGATTGAGGTCTTTCAGCCCAAATTAATAATTTTTAAACAGATCTTTTCCACCCCTAAGAATCAAGGCACACACAGAAATACACGCAAAGTAGATAGAAAGAAAGATTGAAAATATTGAGCAAAATTATTAGAAAATAAGAGAGTTAACTTCTTACTTAATAAATAAATCCTTATTAGTGTCCTTAACCCATTGGTGCTTTTCCCCCTTTTTTATCTTCAAAAAACTATGAAAAATAAAAATTGTTTTTCATTCTATTTCTTTAATTTTTTTAGCTTAATTTCTAATATATTCTTTGTATTTTTCCTCACTATTTTACTGGTTTTGAAAATAAGCTCAAAGAGCCTCTATTCAATTAATTGAACTAATAAAACAAACATCTCTCATTCATAAACACTTAATTTATTTATAAAATTAATAAACTAAATTTATGAAAAAACTGGGCATTTTATTTCATTTTCATTAGATAGAATTCTTCCTACAATAGAGATTCCTTTTCTTCCATTTCACAAATAAAACTGACTACTTATCTTGAACCAGAAAGGGAAAAATATTTATTCTTAGTCGAGTATTTGCCATGATTGTTTATCTTTATTCTTTATTTAATTTGTTCATTTCTATCATAATTTATTCACAATTGAATTCTCTATAAAATCATAATAATAGCATCTTTTTATTCATTCTCCTTAAAATTTTAAAACTGGGTTTCCAACAAAACTTTATGGATAGTATTTATAAGCATAATTTATTGTTAATTAATCTGCAATACTCTGCAATGAAACATTCACAACATAAAACATACTCTTTCAAATCTTTCAGAATAATCAGAAGAAATTCTTTTCCATAAT